>Ga0105347_1000786_pt1 | contig 14572 bp, 15 predicted proteins | sample EasRivMeERMLT890_FD_89677 | JGI IMG/M metagenome (GOLD analysis project Ga0105347, IMG submission 89677) | Soil microbial communities from meander-bound floodplain in the East River, Colorado, USA - East River MetaG ERMLT890 | ecosystem: Environmental > Terrestrial > Soil > Floodplain | place... | reverse complement strand
GGGTTATTTTCAAGTTTACTAACTAACTTACCCAGTCCTCTGGTACCATCCATCGCCCCAACGCTTTGCCTCAAGATCAACAGAAACAGCCAGTCTCCGAAATCTCGTTTTACCACCTGATTACAGATTGAGCGAAACGGCGGACGTCCCCACCTCGGTGACTAACGATGTTCTGCGAAACCGTCCACGAGAACGTCACGCGCAAAAGGTCATCAACCGAATTGAGCCGCTACATTGAGATAATTTTGACACTCGCCGCTATGAGCTAGCACTGGCGTTGTCGAGTTGCTTTATTAGCTCGCTTGCGACCTGTTCCGCCAGCCGATGCAAGGCTTTTTGACTGAGCACACGCGTCGCTTTGATGACCTCCATTTCCCTGAGTTCATCGTAGCACTCGACGTCCTTCAGATGGACCATAGCCATGACACTTTCCGGGTTTTCGATCCGCGCTCCATCTTGAGTCACAAAGGCTTCGAATCCTCTCCGTATCACCGTCACCGTTTCCGGCTTCAGCAGCTCATAGAGGCCTCGAATGGCTACGTAGGCGCCGATAACCACAACGACTTGTGACTTTAGAAAATCCTGATCGGGTCTATGGTTTCGTGTAAAGATCTTTAGCATGGGTTGATAAGTATTATGCCTGGAACGCCTCAATCGTTACGCAGAATTCTCCAAACGTTGCGATCTCCGCAGGTACATGTGGATAGCCAGATCATACAGATTTCTGGTATTGAAACGCTTGCGTATTTCCTCGCCGACCGTACTTTTATACGTAAGACACAGGGTCTGGCCGGACACGGACACATCAAATACGCGGGCATTTTTACGATCCAGTTGGTCGCCAACCACACGTAACAGTTGTGAAAGCCTATACGCATTCGGCATGACGCTCGCCTCGCCATGCTGTGCCTTTGCTCCGTCGTCAGGTGGGCAATATCCGATGACGTGTAGCATAGCGTTTGTTCGAAGGGGACGAGATCGGGCGGCTCTTCATTGGAGTTGTGAGATCTCCACAGTCTTTTGGCAATATTTTTTCAGAAAGCCACCCTCTCGTGAGGAGGGAGGTGCTGTTAGGGAATCGGACGCCTTGCGCTTGGCGGTCACATGTAATGCGTAGTTTTCACCCTGTTTCTCCAAGTCGATGGCAATGGTATCGAGCGACTCCAATGACGCACCGATAGCTCTAAGGGATTGGGCGTACGAAAGCATCATTGCTACCTATCCTGACCAGCAAGTCTCCAGAGCAAGCCCGAGGCCGCCAGCGGATCCGGCATTCATGTTCAGCAACGATCACAGAAATACCAGAGACTTCTACGTTGGCAGGTTTAAGAATACCCGGCGCTATGCTTGCCCCATGAAGGATGGGTGATTTGGCCCGCTGGACCTGCTGATGTTACACACCTACTATTTCGCCCGATGCAGCCCAAAGGCCTCGTGATAGAGGGCGGGGACTTCTTTAGGGCTAATCGGCACCGATGCTGGGGTGACAAATATAAAATCTTTTTGCAACAATTCCTGGAGCCAGGGTTGATGTTTGATGCCCTTCCGGACGGCAATTCGCCCCGTCAGATCGGACATCTTGCTCTGTCCCTCCCCAGAAAGCAGCCAATCATATAAGATAATCGCAGCATGAGGATTGGTTGCGCGCTGCATTAGCGCAAGCAGATCGGGCTCGGCCGGATAAGGATCGAAGATACGAAAATCGATGGGCGCACCCTTGCCTTTGAGCTCGGCCACCCGCCGGCCCCGTGCGGCAATGGCAATCGCTGATTCGCCGCCCAGCAGAAGCTGAACTCTCATAACGCTGCTTGAACCCGGCATGTGGAGATCCTGTTTGGCCAAAGCCTTCATGTATTCCATCCCCTTCTGCCTACCCAGATGGTCCAACATCACCGCGAACCAATCGTAATCTTCCGTGCCTAGACTCATCTTCCCTCTCCATTTTGGCAGCAGCAGGTCCTGATAAGTCTTTGGCGCTTCTTGAGGCGACACCGCTTTGGTATTGAAAGCAAGCACAATCGGAGTGACATCAAAGGCCGTCCAGTATCCATCCGAATCCACCGATCCTTTAAACAGAGCCGTCCCTTCGGGGGAAAAGTAGGGCGTAGAAAGATGGAGCTGTCTTAACTGCCATGTTTCGACCGGCGCTGACCCGATCAGGTCCACGGCATGGCGTCCGGCCTTGGCCTCGGTATCAGCCCTTCTGATGACACCGGAAGGTGTCGAACGAAAAGCATTTGTTTTAATAAAGGGATGCGCCTGCTCGAAGGCGGCCAGAATCTTCGGGTAATCGGATAAGCTAACCGACGTATAGATCACGACTTGGCCTTCCTTTTTGGCGCCTTCTTCCAATGCCGCGCGCCGCTGAGGGCCAGATAGATTCTGGATTTTCTTTAGGACCTCTTCGACGGTGGCTGCCATGCCGGAACCGGCGGTTAGGAACCCAATAAAGTAACAAGCTAAAATTATGAAAAGCGTTTTGAGCATCATCGCCTTTTGCCTTTCTATGCGTGTTTGACGTTGAAGTTATGCTTTAAGCCCGCCTGGCTCCTTCGGCAGTGTCGTTCCGCTCCAGCCCTAGGTTGAAATATCGAAAAAACTTCCATCCGGGTCAGTTCCTGTTGTCTCGGCATAACTGGCCCCAATAACACGAGCCTTGCGCGCCCCTTTCGAATAAACCTCTTCGATGCGCTTGGCAATGACGTCTTGATAATCGACATGAAAACCGCAATGGTCGAGACCGAGCTACACTCGATCCTGCGGATCTTTCGGATTGTTCGTGTGCAAAAGCGCCAAGTTCATTATCCCATCGGATAAATGAGTCGAGCCCTATTTGGTGCGGAACATTGTCCGCATTTCGGATACCTTTTTATCGAATTCGGCTGTTTTTTTCGGTTGGCGGGTCCATAGCGCGCCATGCCTTAATTTTGCCATCCTAGTCCTCCGCGATCTCGTCCCCCGATTAACACGCCGGAACATTCAAAAGCAACGGACCAATCCATAAATGAATCCATACGACAACCGCTATTCATAATCATCGCTGTGACTGGACCGAACTCCGCTTTTTTCTTGCGAACGAAGGACGCTTTAAATAATATTCCTCTCACTATTCCCTGCTTATGGCTTTGGTTTGCTGTTTCAAGCTCTTACCCGACATCACCTCAGGTCGGTGCCGACAGGACTCGCATTTCACCAGCCGCGTCTTGCCGTCGACATCGGTCTGAGGTATTGGATAAAACATAAAGGGATTAAGGAGAATTTTTTAGCATGCCCGCTCTGACCAAGGCACCAGAAGCATTTCACTATCCCACCGGAATGGTGTGGTGTCCAATGAAAATGAGCGGGATGGCTATTCTGAAGTGCGCGCGATTGCAAAAGGAACTCGGCTGCGGAACTCGTCGAGAGCTACGCGCGCTTCAAGCAAACAGGCCGGAACGTTTTATGCTCTTCTGGCCTTGGCTGCACCATCGGGGCGATTGCCCCGAGCGGGCAACCGAAAAACAAATTCGTGAGCTTTTGCTTGCAATAACCCCTCTCAAGCTAGCTCAACGCAGCAGAAAAAATCCGCAGACTTATCGATGTCCCGGTTGCGGGGGTCCGAAGATATTTGGCGCGCGTCAGTGCCGCCGATGTTGGCTCATCTCCGTCAGAAAAGGCCGCGCCTCAAACCAAGGGGCTCGACCCACCGGGAGCATTGAACCGCTCTAACTATTTTCCATACCATGAACTCCGAACGCCAAAAGCGAGAAGAAGAGATTGACAGGTTGGTCCGTGAAGCGGGCTTTGGCAAAGAGCCTGACGTGGCCTTCCAGGAAGAAGTCAGGAAAACCGCCTCTGCCATCCTTGAGAAGGAAACCAGAAAAATCAAGAAAACCGAGCGCGTCCGGTGGCCTAAGCGCTCCCTCAACCCAACGACAATCGGACTGTGGCTTCTAGTGCTGGGAGCCGGAGTCGCGCTTTCCACGCCGACTGTAGGAGCGATTCTCATCATTGGCGGGATCAGCGCAATCGCTTGGGGTACTTTCCTGAAGTCATCCAAGAAGTAGCTAGGCGGTCCATTCTCCGGACATTCCCCCTTGTTCCACTACCCAGATCCCTACAGCTAGGCGAGATAGAAAGAAACTGACATAGTCATGCTGCTATCCTTCACCACTCATCGAGCAGGCAATGGATTTGGCCCGGCGAGCTTTTGATATAACTGAACGACCTCTGAATCGCGAGGCAGTTCTTTGATCACCCGCTGCAGATCTTCACCGCCGAGGGGGGCAGGATCATCGCCCATCAATTTTCTATATTCTGCCGGAAACTCCGGATCCGCAAACGCTTTGCGCATGGCTTCCCGGATAATTTGAACCGGTTCTTTGGGCGTTCCCGGAGGAAATATGTAGGGCCAACGCGGGTACTGGAAGGCGCGGAACATGTCTAGCAGCTTTCGCTCCGTGTCCGTCTTGGCAAAACTCCCTAGTTCGGCCACCTGAGCAAAGGCGGGGTGATGGCGGCCTTTGGGAACTGTGAGCGTGGTATGAAAGTGAACCTGTTTTTTCTCGATCCACTCACGATTCTCCACGACAAATCGGGCCGCCCCGGTCGCATGGGCATCCAGCTCGCCACGCGTGACCGCCACGTAAATTTCAGGCCCGGTATAGCCAGTCACGAACTTCGGCTCTTTTAAATCAAGCAGGTAAGCCACCATGCGCCCTGTGACATAGACCGGATGTCCCACTGCGTGAGCGCCCAACCTGAGTCCGCCTGCAGCTCTTACCTTCTCAAGGTTGTCCAGTCCCAGACTCGCCTTGGTATAGAAGATGTAAGGGTCGCCGGTATCCGTCGACCCTAGATAAATAAATTTATCCAGATCATAGTTACTCCCCGGCAGGCCCAAGATCGGCCCCACCACCAGTCCCGCACCGATGGATCCTATCGTCAGTCCGTCGGGCCGAGTGGAACTATAAATCACGTTTGCAGCCTTTCTCCCAGCGGCGCCTTCGACGTATTCCATCATTAAGCGGGGCTGTCCGGGAACGTATTTTTCCAGGAACTTCATCAGGGCTCTCGTCTGGAATTCACCGGAACCGCCGGGCCCGCCGCCGCGAATGATAGTGATGGTTTTCCCTTTGTAGAAGTCCGTTTGGGAGAATGCAGCGCCCGCCGGCAAAATCGCCATCACGTGAATCAACACATAAAGCGCCAACACGTTAATCGTTTTCATGGACACCTCCCGCAAAAGTGATTGAGCGAAAATAAGGTGTTGGAATATTTGGTTCAGATGCATCATTCCCGCACTCCAGTCGTTGCTACGATTACACCGCCAGGGCCAAGGAAGCAAAGATCTAAAAGCAAAGCCTGTTTCTCACCGATTTGAACTTTTCGCGATTAAACCGATTTCAAGTCGATTGCTTCCGCACCTTAATGCCGGCGGCTTCCTCTTGAAGGCGAAAGAGGGACGCAGTGCTTTGGTCGGACCACCCGCGCCCGACAGCCTGGACCATGACCTGCTCCACCAAGGCGGCAATTGGCATTGGCACGTCGTGCTGGCGACCGAGCTCCGTTGCAAGACCAACGTCCTTTCGCGACAAGCCAATGCCAAAACTGGCGGGGGCTTCGTATTTGCCTTCGAATATTGTTTCCGAGAACGTTTTCGCCAGTTGATGGAGTTGGACCTCCAGGCCCCAGCGCATGCAATCCCAAAGGAGCTGCGGTTCCACTCCCGCCTTGGCACCCAAGACGATTCCTTCGCCAATCGCCAGGCCGATTCCACGACGAACCAGATTGTGCGCCAACTTGATCACAGTCCCCGTCCCCAGCTCTCCGGTATAGACAACCGTGTCGCTGAATGAATCAAGGAGCGGCTTCAGCTCTTCATAGACTTCCAACCTTCCCGATGCCAAAACCTGCACACTTCTCTCGCCAATCCCATGTTGACCGACAATCAACGGCGCGTCCATGACTCGTGCGCCGCGCAAACGGAACACTCCTTCGATGCGCCGGATAAGATCCGCGCTGCTGCTGGAAAGATCCACATAGACAGTGCCGTCGCGCACTTCCTTCAATAGCCCGTGGGGCCCCAGCGCCACTTCCTCCACTTCCCGGGGACCTGGGAGGGAGGTAAGGATCACTCGGCAATGTCGTGCTACCTCCGCCGGCGATGTTCCGGTACGAGCTCCTGCGTCTATCAGGGGCTGGGCTGCCTCCGGTCGGATGTCATGGACCATCAAAGGATAACCGGCCCTCTGGATATTCCTGGAGATCGTCCCGCCTATAGTACCAAGACCAATGAAACCTATGATTTCCATTTCAGCACCTCGCACATCGGGCAACGAAGCGGCCGCCAACGTATTCGTAGCAGCTACGGAACTGGGATCAGACTTTCGAATCTACAGGAGTGGCTCGTTGTTCGGCGCATTTCCAACCGTTCTTTTTCATACTCGTCATTATATATATCCACTACTTTTCCGAGCCGCGGTTGCCGTCCGCCATCAGACCCTTTCGTACGAGAAATTCCCGAACCACATCTTTGGCCGCCCGCTTCTCGCCGTCGACACTGTAATTGAGCTCGCGCATTTCGTCGACGCTCAAGATTCCGCCCAACTGTCGTAAGACATCGCGCAGTTCCGGGTGCTTTGCCAATGTGGCTTCCCGCACCACCGGCACGGCGTCATAGGGAGGGAAGTAGCGGCGATCATCGTCGAGTTGCACGAGACGATAATGGCGGATCAAGCCGTCCGTCGAGTTGCCGGCAATGAGATCAACCTGCTGTTCCGCCAGCGCGCGGTAAGTAAGCGACAAATCCATTTCCCGTATCTCTGCGAAATCAAGCCCATAGGTTTTGGCAAACCCCGGATAGCCGTCCTGCCGCGACATGAAGTCCTGGCCAAAGCCGGCTCGCCACCGTGCTGATACTTTGGCTACATCACTTACCGCCTTCAAATTAAGCCGTTGCGCGTCATTCCCACGTATTAGAATGGCAAACGTGTTGTTGAACCCTAGCGGCTCCGTCCATTGGACTTTGAACCGGTTGGCATATTCGGACTGGACGCGGCGGTAAACTTCCTGCGGGTCGGCCGATGGCTGGCCCTTCAAGATCGCCAACAGCGCGGTCCCAGTGTACTCAACATAAGTATCAATCTCGCCGGCGACCAGCGCTTCATGGGCCAAGCTGCCACCCAGGTCGAAGCGGCGCTCTACCCGCAAGCCTGTCTTCGATTCGATGGCCTGTGCCAGTAATTCGCCCAAAATAACCTGCTCGGTAAAGTCTTTTGACCCCACCGCGATGCGATCGCCGCTGGTTCCGGAGTAAACAAATATGACGCTCCCGATTGCGAGAACTGCAATTGCAGCAGCAGTCGTCCAGATTAGCTTCCTGAGTCCCTTGCGAGCAACGTTACCCGCGCGAATCGTTCGCTCGCCATATCCAAGTAAGACGTCGGCGGCCACGGCGATCAGCGCCGCCGGCACGGCGCCGGCCAGGATAAGCACGTTATCGTTCATTCGCAGGCCGCGAAAGATATATCGTCCCAAGCCCCCGGCGTCGATGGCCGCAGCGATGGTGGCGGTTCCGACACAAATCACCGTCGCGACGCGAACACCGGCAAGAATTACCCCCAGGGCAAGCGGCAGTTCCACCTGAAAAAGCAGCTGGCGATCGGTCATCCCCATACCGCGGCCGGCTTCCCGAATCGCCGGATCCACGCCGTTGATTCCCGTAAAGGTGTTGCGAATGATCGGCAGCAGCGCATAGAGCACCAGGGCGACGATGGCCGTTCGCGCGCCGATGCCACCCAGTATTTTGACGTGAAAGAAATAGAGGTTGATCGGGATCAGAAATCCGAACAGCGCCAGGCTCGGCACCGTCTGCATGATATTGGCAAAACCGAGAATCGGTTTGCTCAGGCTTGGCTTTCGAGTCAACAAAATCCCCAACGGCACGCCGATAAGAATCGCGATGCCGGTGGAAACCGCCACCAGAAAGAGATGCTCCAAGGTTAACTCGAAGACTTCCTGCCGATGATGGAGCAAGAACTCCAGGAGATTCACGAAGCGCTCCCGGGGAATTCCCCGTCGGCAACGCAGGCAGCAAAGGCCCGCGCTTCGGGATCTGCCGATTGCAACAGCTCGGACGGCGGCCCTAGGAGCGCCATCTTACCGTCTTTAACCAGACCGATTCGGTTCGCTAACAAGAGAGCTTCGCGCACGTCATGGGTAACGAAGACCATGGTCTTCTGAAGACGCTCCTGAAGCGTCTTGAACTCTTGCTGGATGTCGCGTCGCGTGATTGGGTCCAGAGCACCGAAGGGCTCGTCCAACAACATCACGGGTGGGTCCGCTGCCAGAGCCCGGGCTACCCCGACTCTCTGCCGCTGGCCTCCCGACAATTCTGCGGGGAAACGCCCGGCGAAGCGATCCGGATCGAGACCCACCGTCGACAGCAGTACCCGGACACGGGCATCGATTCTATCCGTCTCCCACCCTTCCAGACGAGGCACCACGCCGATGTTCTCTTCGACACTCAAATGGGGAAACAAACCGATTTCCTGGATGACATAACCGATGCGACGGCGGAGCCGAATGGGATCCCATTCCAAGGTCGACTTACCCTCCACCCTTACTTCTCCTGCCGTGGGGTCGATCAGACGATTGATCAGCTTCATCGTGGTGGTTTTTCCCGAGCCGCTTCTTCCCAGCAGCACCAGCGTCTCCCCGCGTTGAACTTCCAACGTCAAATCGGAAAGGAGCGCTCTGCCGTCCGGCAAGCGGAAACTGACATGATGAAATTCGATGCTCATGTCGGCCGTCATCTTGTCAACCTCAAAGCTAGATTGGATATTTTGCTATTGTGTTCGATCTCAACGACCTCTTTGAATCCTGGATAACTCTGCATTCACAATAGCCGCCAGAAAAGGCGAACTCGCACATTCCGAATGTCAGAATCTAACATGGGCCCAGCTAGACATTCCAGGTATTTCTCATATAGTTAACGTTGAGTATGGGAGACGACCGAGCACTTTTTTCAGCGGATCACCGCCACCTCTGGCGCATGGCCGAGCCCGCCATCTGGACTCTCAAAGAGAGCCATCCGGAAGAAGATCCCGCAACCTCCATCATGAGGACTCTTTGGGATCAGCCCCGCTGGTTGGAAGCTTACCATCTGTACGACGATCGCGGTTCGGAATTGTTCGAGCAAATTTGCCAGCTCCCCGAATACTATCTGACTCGCACGGAGGAAGCCATCCTGGAGCGCGACGCGGCGAAGATCATTGCTGCCGCGCCGGTAAACTGCATCGTGGAGCTGGGAGCCGGATCGGCAAAAAAAACCACTCACTTATTGACGGAGCAGATCAGGCAACGGGGCGCCGGAATCTTTGCGCCCATCGACGTGAGCCTGCCCGGACTGATTCTATCGCGGGAATTCAATCGCGCCCATTTACCCCAAATCGAGTTCCACGGTTTGCATGCACGCTATGAGGAGGGCTTTGCCAGCATAGAGAAGCACCTGCCGACGTTATTCGTCTTTCTCGGCAGTACCATCGGCAATTTTAACGCTGCTTCTTTTGTCCGCTTTTTCAGCCAACTCTCCGATGCCTTGGGTCCGGGAGATTTCCTTCTGCTCGGCGCGGATCGCGTAAAAGACATCGGCGTTCTGGAGCCGGCTTACGGCGACTCCCAGGGACTAACGGCGGAGTTCATTCTCAACGTCTTTGACAACGTCAACCGCCTCGTCGGCAGTAATTTTGACCTCGCTAAAATGCGTTACCACTCGTGGTACAACACCGATTGGCAACAAATCGAGATGTACGCCGTATCCACCGCCGCGCAGGATATTCGCTTTGCCTCCTTTAATACTTCGTTCCGCTGGGAGAAAAACGACCGGATACTCGTCGAGATCAGTCGCAAATTCGACCCGGAACGGCTACAGCAACAGTTGCGCTTCTTCAATCTGCATCCAGTCCGACACTCCACCGACTCCAACGAGTGGTTTTCGCTTTTGCTTTTTAAAAAAGCGGCTTGACTTGAAATTGCGTGAACAACCGGGGCCAGGGTAAATGTTGGTCCAAGCGGATGGAAAAACCCGCCCCGGACCGTTGGGCTCCCTTTCTTTAGAAATAAATTCCCAGGGTTCTTTTGATGGGAAGAATACTTAGCAGAACGACACAACCAAAACCCGCGATCACTGCCCCGGACACGCGATGAATCCAGGCAAGCACACGTAAGCTGAATCTGTCGTGAAAGGCGGTGAGCCCAATAAACAAAGCGATCCACCAGAGAGACGAGCCGATAAACACGCCGAGGGTCAGCAAGGCAGCACCAAAGTAGTGCCCGCTTAGACTCTCAACGCCCCAACCCGCATAAATCGCGATGAACGACAGGATCGTTACCGGATATGAAAACGTCAACAAGAAAGTGGTTATGAAAACCCCGAGCAAGCTATGGCCATTGTTCGACGCTGGCTGCTGGGGCTTTGGCTCGGTTCTATAGATTTTCCATCCCAAATAGCAAAGGAACACGCCGCCGACTAGGCGTAAGAGAACTTGATGATCGGTCAAAACCCCGGAGATGAGCGAAATGCCCAGCGCCACCATGCCGGCCGCCAGCGCGTCCGCCGTCGCCACCGCCAGTCCGGAAACCAACCCATACAACCGACCTGTCGCCAGTGACCGATTGAGGCACAACAAACCCAAAGGACCGACCGGCACCGCCACCATCAGTCCGATCAGAATTCCCAGTAATAAGAGATCAATGGCCATTCGTCGAAACCACCCGATTGCTAACGAGCACAACGGAATCCAATATTGTGATGTCCACCACGGGGATTGCGTGAGACCTGCCGTCCGCGGTGAGTTGTGGTTAGTTCCTCCGGCGGAGAGTCATGGCCACCACCGCGGGTGACACGGACCTGAAGCCGAGTCAGATCCTCGCGTCCATCTTTTGAGTCATACGGATAAGGCAGATAAGCGCTGCTGACCCACTCCCAACCATTTCCCGCTAAATCCAAAACGCCATAGGGGCTGGCGCCTTTCGGCAAGGCACCTACCGCTCGCAAGTCATTCCAGCCCGCAGCGAAATGTGCACGACTGCGATCCGGTGCTTCGTTCCCCCAAGGATATTTTCGCCCGTCGGTTCCACGCGCCGCTTTCTCCCACTCGGCTTCACTGGGCAGACGTTTTCCCAGCCATGCGCAGTAAGCCACCGCGCCATACCAGGAAGCTTCCACCACGGGATGATTCTCAGCACCTGAGTCCGCTACCCATTGGCCTTCCCGCCGGTGAATCCGCGCATCGTTGTCGTCGGTGTCGTACCAACCCTGCCCGTCAACCGACTGGGTACCCTTAGCGTTGATGAATTGCGCGAATTGCGCGTTTGTCACCGGGGTTCGGTCGATAAAAAATTCAGCGACTTGAAGCTCCTGTTGCGGACGCTCGTCCTCCGGACCTGCGTTGCTGCCCATCAAAAACTTGCCCGCGGGAATGCGCGCCATAGCGCTGCCGTTGCTTGAGTCGGCGGCGCTGGAAATACAAGCGGCTGAGACTAGGTACCAGACAACTACGGCGACGTTCGCACAAAGATAGTATTGCTGAGGGACCATGAAATTACGTTGCCAGCTCTTCCCAGCATGGTACGTAAAGAGCCCATTGTTGGCAAGGGAATCTTGCCGGCTCTTTCCCCGTATGCGAGATTATCAAACTATGAGAACCCGATTTGAGCGGCGCGGCATCGTTGAAGGATTCTTCGGTCCGCTCTGGAGCATGTCGCATCGCAAAGCATTACTCGAGTTTGGCGCCGCGCGCGGTATGAATACCTATCTCTACGCTCCAAAAGACGATCCCTATCATCGGGAACGCTGGAGGGAACCCTATCCTCGGGAGCAGTGGCAAGCGCTCCGACAGCTAATCCACCACGCTCAGGCCCGAAGGATTGATTTTGTCTACGGTTTTCATCCCGGCAAAGGATTGTGTTTTTCTGAAGAAACCCCTGTGCGGACTTTGCTCGCAAAAGCCCGGCGATTCTACGACGCAGGGGTAAGAACCTTCGCAGTCCTGTTCGACGATATACCCTCCCAACTCGAATATGAAACGGATCGCAGAAATTTTGGGGAAAGCTTGGCCCAGGCCGAAGGAACTTGGCTGGAAAAAATTCACGCCAGGCAGCCCCCCGGGTGGAAGGATGTCGAATGGTGGATCTGTCCTTCCTACTATAGTTTGGACCCGTTACTCGCACGGGTCTTCGGTGAGTTTGAACCCAACTTCCTAGAGGTCTTGGGCGAATCTCTACCGGCAACTGTCGCGTGTTTCTGGACCGGCCCATCGGTGGTTCCTCAAAGGATCACGCTGCCTCACGTTCGAAAGATCAGGAGGCGGGTCAAACACCCCGTATTGTTATGGGACAACTATCCGGTCAACGACCTTTCCATGCGAGACGAACTGCACCTCGGACCTCTCCGAGGGCGCGACCGAAAATTGCCTCGTGCAGTTTACGGCTACCTCAGTAATCCGCTGCTGCAAGAAGCGCTGAGCTTCATCCCCCTCGCGACCTGCCTCGACTATGCCGCCGACCCGACTCACTACAGGCCGGAATCAAGCTGGGAGAGGATCGTCCGTGAGATCTATGGTCCTGGCGCCCTCTCACACTGGCGGACCCTTCGGAGCTTCTGTGAGCAACACCAACGCGCGAAAAAGACCACACGGTCGCTGAGGTTAGCACCCAGGGAACGCAACCAATTGAAACTCACCATTGATTACATCCGAAAACATCGCGCACAAAAATGGGCCCGTGAAATTCACCCGTGGCAAGAACTGCTGCGAAGGGAACTGGATTCCCATGCGAGAAAGCCATTCGGCACATGACGGGGTTTGATGCTCGAGCATCTTGATCAACCCCAGAGACTGGCGTAAATCAATTAACATGAATAGCGTGAATGCCTCCGCGGCAGTGGCCCATGGCCCACTGTCTTCCTTTGGCGCCAGGGATCTCATCGCTGCCATGGGTGAGTTTCGCACCCGTACACTCGACCTCGTCACAAACCTCGACGAGAAGCGCCTGATTGGCCCGCGTCTGGCCATCGTCAATCCCCCGCTTTGGGAAATCGGGCATGTCGCCTGGTTTCAGGAGTTTTGGATCCTACGCCAGCTCAAAAAGCAGAAGCCGATCCTGGAAAATGGCGATGAGCTTTACAACTCCACCGATATTGCCCACGATATACGTTGGGAACTTTTGCTGCCGTCATTTGAAAAGACACACCAATACATGGACGAGGTTATGGATCGTTGCGTCGGGTTGATCGACAGCAACTTCACGCTCACTGAGACACATTTTTATTTTTACTTGCTGGCCACGTTTCACGAAGGCATGCACGCTGAGGCCTTAGCTTGCACACGGCAAACCCTCGGCTACTCCGCACCACGTTTGGCAGTAAGCCAATTTCCCGGCGACGATTCCGGCGGTCCTTTTCCGGGCGATGTCGATGTTCCGGGCGGTCATTTCGTTGTCGGCGCTACGCCGGACTTTCCCTTTGCTTTCGACAATGAAAAATGGGCGCATCCCGTTCAGATCAACCCCTTTCGCATCGCCCGGGCGCCGGTCACCAACGGCGAGTTTCTTGAATTCGTTGAAGCAGGCGGCTACCGCGAACCTAAGTTCTGGAGCGTGGAAGGTTGGCAATGGCGGCAGTCCGGCGGGGCGCCTCAGCTCGAAAACTCCTTGGCTAAGTTCTTCAATAATAAGATCAGCCAATCCTTGGAACCCGCTGCTGCTAAACAACCGTTGGAATGTCCGGTGTACTGGCGCCGGCAGGCTGCGGGCCGTTGGCAACAGCGCGTTTTTGATCGCTATATGCCGCTCAATGAAAATCTCCCGATCGTCCACGTCAATTGGTACGAAGCCGAAGCGTATTGCAATTGGGCCGGACGAAGGCTGCCCACGGAAGCGGAGTGGGAAGTTGCCGCGTCAATAGAACCAGCATCCGCCGGCGACGTTCCGCAGTATCGCCGGCGACATTTTCCGTGGGGCGACGATCCTCCCACTGCTGAACGAGCTAACCTAGATTGGCGCTCAGGTCTGGTGGAAGTGGGCGACTACCCGAGCGGTGATAGCGCCTTCGGCTGCCGCCAGATGATCGGCAATGTATGGGAATGGACAGCCGATAGTTTCATGCCGTATCAAGGGTTTATCGCAGATCCCTATAAGGAATACTCGAAGCCCTGGTTTGGCACCCACAAGGTGCTCCGCGGCGGTTGTTGGGCCACTCGTTCCCTGCTGATTCGCAATACGTGGAGAAATTTCTATACACCGGACCGCCGTGACGTCTGGGCCGGATTTCGGACCTGTGCCGGGTAGCCAGACACGTGCACATACAGCTGATCACGCCTTTTCCCCTGGAGCTTAACAACGGAAACAAGATCACCGCGGTTCGTTGGGCGCAGATTCTCCGCAAGCTGGGGCATACGGTTAAGGTTGGCCAATCCTATGAGGGGGCGCGCTGTGACCTGTTGATCGCGCTTCACGCCCGTCGCAGTTACCCATCCATCGAAAAATTCTATCAGTCCCGTCCGGAGCTACCATTGATCGTAGTTTTGACCGG
>Ga0105347_1000785_pt1 | contig 14596 bp, 25 predicted proteins | sample EasRivMeERMLT890_FD_89677 | JGI IMG/M metagenome (GOLD analysis project Ga0105347, IMG submission 89677) | Soil microbial communities from meander-bound floodplain in the East River, Colorado, USA - East River MetaG ERMLT890 | ecosystem: Environmental > Terrestrial > Soil > Floodplain | place... | reverse complement strand
CTATAGTTGTAAAACACATTACTCTTCTTTGGACTACATAGCAACTCCACATACCTGAACTTCCTTAATGTACGGAACTTCCCTTCTGTAGTATCAGCAGCCCATATTCCTTTGAATGGCTCAATTAGTAAAGCATGTAGTGAGGGATAGACTACTCCATCCCTCATTTCAAATAGATCCATAACCTAATAGTTTACTTCCTCTCTTCTAGCTAAAGCTTGTGTTACAAGATGTTCTCCACCTTCAGCTACCAGCTCTAGCTCATGGTCATGCTTCCAAGCTACAGTATTACCTGTATCCTGATAGATAACCTGATACTGCTTAAAGTTATCAGGGTTACGACCATCATATATTTCACCATAAGAATATTGGATAACAGCAAGTCTCCCTACATCTTGAGGAGATATATCCTTCTTTATCCATCCTCCTTCCACATGGTCATATATGATATGTCCTACTAGTATCTTAACTAGATTCCCTCTTTTGAACTTCTGTTCCATCATATGAAGTGAAATAAGAAGTTAAGCAAGTAGATTATACCTATAACTGCAATAAAGACATTCAGTATAGTCTTAATCATAGCTGGTATAGGCAGATAGTTAATCAGCCACAATAGTAACCCTACTACTAGTGCTACTATAAATAACCTTATTATTATATCCATAATTTGTGATTTTACCTTGTAACTGTACCAGTAAACTCTAGCTCTACCATCTCCTCTACTCCATCTGGTAATCTCTTAAAGTAAACCTTAACTGTCTTCTTAGTATCATAGCCACCCTTATCAGATAGATGAGGTGGTATAGCCTTTGGAGTATAACTAATAACAAGACTTTTATCTTGTGTCCTATGTATCACTCTAGTACAATCACAAGGTGATACTGTCTTAGTAATCTCAGCTATAGCTTCATATGGGAAGACCACCGTATATTCCGTCTTTGCTTTTAAAGTTCCTAACTTTTGAGAAGTCTTGGTAAACATAGCCTGTATTTGTTTCTATATAATATTGTGGTGAATTATCTGCTGTACTAGCTCTCCAGTAGCCACCTTTAGCAAATACTAAATCATGATTAAGGTACTTCTTCCACTTCCTCTCAGTCATCATAGGTGGATAGCAATGCCCATCACAACTCCTATCTGCCATCTGTAAAGCTATAGTCTCACAGCCACATTCTGTACATTGACCATTGTTATAGCAATCTGCACTCATCATCCTAACTCTATACTCTATTTGCTCCTTAATATGCTTCCGCATTAGCTTCCTAAAGATAGGATATTCGCTATAGTACAAATTATGCCTGTAAGTGCCTTCAAAGAAATCTCTAGCCTGACTGACTGGGTTGCGGCTATTGAGGAGTTTACGTAGATTAGTCCACATCATCTATGATTTCTATTTGTTCATTTCCCCTTTCTTCATTCTTAACCCTCTTTAGTATAGCATAGTAGAATCTCCTTTTCTCTGCTAGCCTTTCCTCTCCTATAAGACCTAGCCTATATTGCATCTCTACAGTCTTAATCTTCTTCTCAACTGATTCAGAGAATACCTTGAATGTCCCTAAGTACATCATATAGATTTCAGGTGTATCATTCCTCTCCATCTGAGTTAAAAAGAACTTCCATGAGCTTCTACAAATATTATCAAAAGCTTCAAATGTAAAGGAAGGTGACAGCTTGGGCTTCATCTTGTTGTAGTATTCCTCAACTAGCTGATTCATATTCATTGTTGGCATACTCTATAATCTATTTAATGCTTATTAACGTTAGTTAGTTGCGAGTTATTCATCAGGTATCTGATTTAAAGTGTAACCTCTCTTCCATAGCCTTCATATCTTCCCACTTCTCTTCTATATCCTTCTCTATGTATTTCTCCTTCACATCAGCTATAACTCCATCTGTGATAGAGTCTTGCCTAAGCTTCTCTTTCTCTTCCTTCAGGTCTATCTCAGGTTCTAGCTTAGATTCACAAGAGGCTAGTAGTGGCTTCAAGAAGAAGGGAGAGGGAGCTTCCCCCGATGCTGATGCTCCATCAGGAGTGGTAAACGCTTCATTTATACCTTTAGTCTCTAGCTTCCCCTTAGTTCCTACTAGCTTAGGTGCTAGCTTGGGGTCTAGTAATGGCATCAAAACAGGCTCTAGCTTATGAGCCTCATCAGGTCTAAGTGGGTATTGTGCCCTATACTTATGCTCTATTATCTTGTTCCTCTTCTTCATAACATCATCTCTTAGAGCAGCATATTGCTCTAGGTCTAACACAGGCTGTCCTTCCTTCCTAACATGCTTGTTATACCATTCTACATCTGACATTACTATTTTCTCCCTAGGGAGAGAGCCATTATTAGCTAATGAGTTAGCATCCTTATTAGGCTTATCTCTCTTGGCTTTAACCTTAATAAGTACCTCATCAGGTATATCATATAGCATATATGGTATCATATCTTGTGGTTTACACTAAAATGTAGCTGCCTTTACAGCCCACATAGCAGCATCCTCAAAATGTGTTTGAGCTAAAGAGATTAGCCTTGCTTTCTCTCCATTCATTATTGACCCATCAGTAGGCTTCATTGACTCACATAAGTTTATCAATTCTGCCGCCTTCTGTTTTAACTGGTCAACCAGATTGTCATTAGAAGGATTAAACTCTGTGCGTACTCTTACTTCGCCAAGTGTCTTCTTTTCCATATTATTATATCTTAATGTTACTAAAGTTACAAATGTTATGGCAATTAGGACATTCTAGCTTAGGAGTATCTAATGGTCTAACTGCTACCCAAGTATGAGAGCAAATATCACATTTAACTAGTGAGGTTTCATGTGGGTCTTTCTTCTCTCTAGGTGGCATATTAAATTCATAGTTAGGGTCTTGTACTGCTTCTTTAGGGTTAAACACTATCCCATCACACAATGGGCAATGATGAGTGTAATACTTTATATCCATCAAAGGACTAGTTTTCTGCAACATGAATTGCTTTACTTTCTCTGTGTGTTCCTTAATCACCATGTCTCTTGATAGTCCTACCCACTCACATTGAGTACAGGCAGCTATCCAGTAATTACGCTCATGTGTTTCAGTGTAATATTCTACCTCTGCTTTCTTGTATGCAAGGCTATTGAATATCTTCTCTGCTAGCTTCTTATATTTTGTATTCATCATGGTAAGTCATGTAATACATCACAATTATAGTACATTGCTAACTCCTTACAGTATCCTTTAAAGGGACTATTAATTCTCCCTGTATAGTGATTGCATAATATTCCCTTGTGCAATATATAGAAATTCTCCTCTGAATGTCCAAATATATTAAACGTGAATAATTCACGCTCATTTTTGTGGTCTATGATATTCTCAACTACTACTATAAACTCATAGCATTCCTCTGGTTTCAGTAGTCTGGGCAAGTGTTTGTACACCATTGTTTATTGCTTCATTTATGCTATCAATAATAGCTCCATTATTATTGTTACTTTGAACTGATGGTACTAAGCTACGTAGTAACCTAACTCTAAAGAACTGCTCTAGTGGCTCTGGTAGCATAGTAGCAACTACAGTCAATACCCCATCATCATTCTCCAAGAAGCCCTTATCTGTCAGAGTCCTCATGTAGTTACTTAGACCAGAGGGGGATAAGTGAAGTTCTTGCATAACAACCTTCCTAGCTGTAGGACCAAACCTATAGGTAGTAATCTCTCCTTCTAGTGCTAGGAACTCTGCAAGTACATTAACTTCCATTGGAGTCATCGTTACTGGTAGCAAGCAATTTAATAGTGAGAGATGGGTGACATAGTAGCTTCTCCTGTCTAAGACAAGAACTTTTCTTATTTCCTGCATAATTGTCTACCCCTTCGGGGTAGAGATTTAATCTGTAAATTCTCTACTACCTGAAGGGTAGTAGACTATTTGATCTTTGTGATTTGCCTATGGTTGAAGGATAAATCGCAAGTCGCATTACCATTCCCATTGCTGATTATAGCAGGAGCTATCTGAATCATACTACCATCCCTAAGATATAGATATACGTTCTGACCATCATAGCCAAACCTAAGAATCATACTTGAGTTGACTAACTCACGTATATCTTCACCACTATATTTAGTATCTATTACCATTTCATCTCCTTTGATATTTTCTGGAATTGCGACTCCGTTATCCTTATTCATAGCTTCATATTCAGATACAAATGTAATTCATATTTCATTATGAAGTTCAGTCTAACTTAAATTTAATCTGAACTACATAGCAGCTATTAGCAGCGTGTGGGTCTGGCTACATAAGTATGTATATGGGCATCTTGCAAAGCATCTAAATTTTTTTCTAGAAATTTTTGTGGTAAATCTGAGGGCGAGTACCATTGTATCTAGACACCCCGGTTAATTTCAGGAGAGAAAGTACCCCCGCCCTAAACAGCAGGAGCAGCCAATCTCAGCAGTATATACATACTGCTACAATAGCAGCCTGCTATCGCAGGCTCTCTACATCATGAGGCATGATGTAGTAGCAGCCCTGAGGCAGGGCTGCATCCTATTCACTCATATTAATCATTCATGGTGTGCTGTCATTGAGACAATGACATCTCACCATTCATATAACTACAACTGGTAGGTATAACACCTATACACCCAGTTTAATTTATGGGGGCATTAACAATCCTCATTTCAGCTATGAACTTTACAGAAGTTAAAGCCGCTATCGCAAAAGAGTGCGATATAAAAGAAGAACTCTTCTTTGATATCTATCAGCAGTGCAAACAGCCTACAGAGGCACAGATAGCTGCTGCCCTTGCAGTAGACCCTAGCCTAGACCCTAAGAAGGTTGACGGCGACCCATTACCTTGGGTTAAGGGCTTCATCAAGGAGCATAGGCTCGCTGTGGTTATGCACATGGATACCCACCTAGCTCTGGAAGCAAATCCAGACCTGAACACTCTCAAGACACTTGAGGTTCAGCTTGTACATCCTGAAGACCCTATCAGGTCTTACAAGAGGTACGTAGTGGTTATGTCCACTAAGATGCTGGCTAGACGCTAGTATCTGAATAGCTGCACAGCCATACGCTTGTGCTTAATAGTGTAAACATGACGTACACCGGCTATTTTCCCTTTGTTCTAAACCTATTGTTCATCTTGTAAACATATCTCTATGTTCAAGAAAACTCGTGAGGCTAGGGTATTCCTCTATGCCTTCCTTCTGTTCTTTGTTCTTTCTCTCTTCTTTGTCTTCACCTCTTATGGTCAGGACACTACAAGGGTATCTAAGTCTGATACCACTCTTACCATAAATGGTAAGGCTGCCAAGTACCCTGTGTATATAGGCAGTAGGGGAGGGAAGTATGTAATCGTGACCTCTAAGAAGGGCACTACATACAAGAAGTACTTACCTAGGTAAGTACTGTAGTATATGCACATGGTATGCTGCTCTAGTAATAGGGTAATGGGTTCGATTCCCATATATACTGCTAAACTGAGCCTAACAGTAAAATGGCATTTCAGCTATGGAAAAGGATATTAGAATTGGTATAGAGGAATTGTACCTCTTGAGAGGCTTCTTTGATGGTAATAGGTATCTCAAAGAAGAAGACATAAAGTCTTACTTCAAGAAGAAGTCTCACAGACCAGATGTAGCTAACTACAGGCCAGGGTCAGAGTTATGGGTGAAGGCAAAGCAGCTGGATGAAGAAATAGCTGCTCTTCCAGATATTAATATTAAAGACACATATGCTGACCTTACTATTAAGGGGTATAGTCGTGAACTTAACTTTAGTATCATGGAATACACTACTACAACAGAAGTGTATTGTGAATACTCTGATACATATGAGACAGTTAATGTAACAGCCAAGTTCCTGACTACCAATAGTCATTGGGGTGGCACTTACATTCAGTCCATAGAGGCACTGGTCAGTGAGTACTCAATAGTTCATGCCATACTGGATGAGCAGAGGTATCAGATGGAGAATAAGTGGCGTGAAGACTTACAGAACTTCGTACCATCATTCTGGATGCTGCTACCAGAAGTTATGGAGACACTGGACTCTATGGGTACTGTAGAGCTTTACACTAGGTACAATAGTGTTGAGGGCAACTGCATAGTCTTAACCATTAAGGGTGTAGAAAAGGTCTACACACAGGTAGAAATGGATAAGATTGCAAAGGCGTACAAGGAGAGGGTTACACTGTATGATGAGCGTGATAGAGCCATATCTGTATATGGTGAGCGTGATTATATAGAAGCATACAGGCAACACCCACCAGAAGCCCTTTAACCCTTCTGCAAGTATATTAGCATAACAGGAAATGCGCTAGCCTTACGGCTAGAGAAGGTAGTTCGAGGCTACCATATACTGCTAAATGCCTGCTCGGCAATAAGAGCATTTTCGGCTAATGGCTAATTATAAAGTTAAGTGGCATCTAAACCCTATCAATGGGATATGTATTGCCTTGTTAGTGTATCTTGCCATCACTAGTGGTAAACCTGATACTGAACCATTCATTGCACCTCCAGGCTATGTACTAGTTGATAGTGCAGAGCAATATCCACACTATGAGTGGGTAGGGCGTAAGATGTATGATGATGAGTACCTGCTTAGGAGCTATCAACTTCAACTCTCTGTTGGACCTAATAACAGGGAGTATGTAGTCATGTACGATTATGAACGTGTTGTCGGGGTATTACCCTTAGACAACAAATGTAACTTAACTGAGCTTATCTTCAAGGATAACGAGTAAGTTACTGTAGTTACTGTAGCATTATGGCAATGCGTCTACCTAGGTAGATAAGTAGGTTCAATTCCTACCAGTAACTCTTAACCTTGCTAGAGGTACAACTAGCATTTCGGCTTATGGCTAATTTCAATTCTTATGAGGCAGCTTTAGAGCAAGCCTTCAAGTATGCCAATGATTTCCGTATTCAGGTAGCTGGTATTACTAAAGACAACTCTGTAGTAACTACCTTAGAGTGTGTCATCTACCAGAACAAGCGTAAGAACCTAGTTGCCATAGTAGATAGTAACTGGAAGTTTGTGCGTGTTGATGATGAGTATGGTGGTTGGGTAAAGGGTAATATATCAGTGGAACTTATCCCTGAACCTACAGACTCTGAATGGCAGGTATTCTATGGTAGCTATTAAGCTACCTTATATAACACAGTTTTCTCCGTTAGCACTCCCATTAACCCACATGGTAGACTAACGTAGAAGATTGTGTTATATTTTTTTATTCAGCTGTAAGGTATCGATGACCTATCACCCTGCCTAATTTACAGCTGTAAGGTTTCGATGATCTGTAACTTCTGTAGCAGCTGTCTACATTGTAGTAAATACAGCATAAGGTACAGATGATCTAGTGTCCTGATACAGTAATTTGAAATGGTCTCTGGAAAATGTACGAGTAATTTCGTAGTAACATTATGTTAAATTATAAGATAAAAAAATGTATAAGATATTGATAATCAGAGAGTAGAAAATATATTTGGATTATGTCAATTATTTTCCTTAAATTTCCATAGTTGAAATTACTAAAGTTGCAATGCAATGCCAGAGGTGTACAAAAGCCACTAAAAACTCACCCAAAAATCCCCCTATAAGAGTAACGCTAACAGTATCCTAGCAGATTACCCTAGAGAGATGCCTAAGTAAATGCTATGCCCCCATCAGGGGCTTTTGTCATATATAGATAACCAGAAAATCCACTATATTCAATAGATATATAATAGATCATATCAGCTCCCCTATAGCCTCTGCCCATACAGCATCATAAGACCTGATAATCAGCTTTACTGTATCACCTTCATCCAGTAGGTTGATTTGATAGTAAACTCCAGCTTTGTCATTATATTTAACATCTGTATATTCAATACCTTCTTCAAGCCTTAGAAATTCTACCTCACTAACAGGCTTACCATCTATTGTCATAGACTTACCATCATCACTGATAGTATAATTATCTATACCTACTAAATCAAACATTATCTGTCTAATAGTATAAAGAGCAGGTCTTGTTTTCTGTGCCATGTGATTATAGATTTATTCACAAATATACAGATAATAATGAGAACACCCAAAAGATACATACCTCATCACCTACCTCATCACCTCACAAGACACCTAGTGTCCTTCATGTCAAAGATAGACCATCCACCTATACACCCCAACTAATTTCAGATGGAGAAGGGTATCACATGTCTTACACTTGCGTGTAGCAAATACACACATAGCCTGCAAAAGCTATAGTGTAACAGCCATGCAGTATAGGATAGTATGCCAGTCTCAAAATTGAATTAAATCATGTATTAAAATCACAGAAAATGTCACAACAAATCAGACATGAATTGAGCAAGTCAGTTATTACACTTACAAGAATGTATGTAGCTGAATTTCAGAAAGAAGGTTCTATCACAGCAGAGCTTCGTCAGGAAGTTACAACCAAAAGCTTCTACCCTAGCAAGAGGATAGACAGTAACTTGCAGGACAATATGTTCGGCACTGAAGAATTTGGTTATGATGAGCAGGAATTTACATCCGTTGAAACAAGGATGGCCTGGATAATTATTCCAATAGGTACACCGGAAGCAGAAGTTGCAAAGAGAATTGCGGCTGCTAATGCAAATGGCGCATCTATTTACAGGGTTCTTTCAAATGAACCAATACTGGATGACAACCAGAAGTACTCTATTGTGCAGGGATTGCGCACTAAAGATCAGTTCGCAAACTCACAGGTTGTCAGGTATCCTGAAAATCATGCTACTAAGCCTAATGAGCTTATACTTGATAAAGCAGGTAATCCACAGTACCGGAGAACATTCTTCTGGAAGACAGCTAAGGCAGACATGGATTTGAGAGATGCCAGCAAGGTGTACATGAGTCCGGAAATTGCAGCTGAATTAGAAGGTGCATCTGCTGTACAAGGTCAAACCCTTTAGTTCCCACATAACAACTACATCAATTAACAGTTGGTGTAGTTGTTTTATTTGCTACCTTTGAAACAAAAATATTATATAGTCATAGCTGAAAGAATGTAACATAGTATAGCAGGTTAGACTGCATACTATGGTTACATTTAAAATTTTGGACTATAGTTACGATGACCTATAACTTAATGTAAAGCTAGTATCCTATTCCCAAAGGAAAGAGGTGAGCAAGGCATGATAATAAGTAATCATGTAGTAGCAAAAGCTGGAGCATAGACAGCGCAACTATGCAGGGAGAACCAGTATTAGATTTACATAGGAGGCTACACTATAAGTAGCAAACCAACTGATGAAATGTTACAGAGTAATCAGTTGGTTTTTTTAATTGTTCTTAAAGTTGCGATAATCTAACAATCAAAAAATCAATCAAATGTCAGAGTTTATTAAATCAATAGCAGATGGGTTCCACTATATAGTTGAAGCCATATTTATTATTGCAATCTGGGAAGTAATCAGATGGCATATAATGGATGTAAGGAAAAACAATAAGAAAGCCAATAACAGAAAAGTAAATTAACAATGTAGTCAGGTCAGTAGATTATTCCATGCAAGGCATGAAGCTGATATAAAGGGAATGACAACTGCTCAGCAATAGGGAAACTACCCTATGTGGCAGGTAATAGTCAGTTACCTGTTTGAATACGCTGACCTGACTACATAAAAATCTAACACAAAAAATCATGAACAGAGAAAAGCTAGTTAAACAGGCATTTGAAATTCAGGATGAAATAGAAGACATAGAAGATGAAATACTAGGTCTACAAATGGTCAAGATAGCATTTGAAGATACAGGTAGTCCATCATCTGCTTATCCAGCCTGGGATAAGGATTGGTCTTCTACAATAAGAGAGCTAGAACAAAAGAAAGCTGCTCTTATTGAAAAAGGCTTTAGGATAGCAATGACCTGTGATTTCATAGACCGTCAGAACTAAAATCCAGTTTCCCTTATAAGCCAAAAAGAGTGTTAAGCCACCAAGTCATACTTTGTATGACAGAATCTATATTATACCGTAAGGTATAGTGTATATTTGGCTTACGCTCTTTTTTTTAATTACCATTTTATGTTGCAATCACCTCAAAAATCTAATTACAATGCAAGTCATTATCATATTTTACTGTATATTTGCCTATCTATTTGCTATGGGCATAGTCCTTAATGTGTGGGACTCACAAGATGCCAAAGAAGATAAAAATCTATTCAGATGGATACTCATAGTAGCCCCACTCTCAATACCTATTATACTAGGTTATTTATTATCTGAATCCATCAGCCAGAAAAAAGAACAATTATAATCAATCACAAGGCTGCACTAATAGTGTAGCACAAAAACTACAGTTATGCTTACAAATCAAACAAAAAAGGTGCAAGACCTTATTCAAACTTTAATGTCACCAAGACAGGCAGAAAAGTATATCAAAATCTTGCAAGATGATATAGAGGCACTCTCTACTGAACTTACACCCAAAATAGCTACTCTAAGAGACCTTGAAATTGACTACAATAATATGAGGCTCAATGTTAATAAGCTGCAAGAGGAGCTTGATGACAATAAGAGAGAGCTGGAAAATGTAGTAAGACAGAGAGATAAGAGGGGCAAGAATGAAAATGCCCATGTAATGAGACCTACCTCTCATTTACAGAGTAAGAAGGCTAAGAAGGTAGCAGACAGGGAATCCACTAATTGGATGGGGGAGTTCAGAACTATATTAGAAGTTGAACAAAGAATGATGACTGCTAAGCAATTAGCTGATGGATTCTTCAGAAGGTATCCAGCAAAGAAAGAAGATAACTTCTATGTTAAGGGTTCAATGAATGCAAGGATGAATATTGTTAGGACTGCTGAACAGGTGAAGGAAAGGTTAATGTCAAGCAAGCAGCTTAATGCTAAGTCTGCTGCATTGTTAGCTTATACCCATAATGATGAGATATATTATGGGCCAAAAGAATGGTTTGATGGCAACTTTGTTCCACTACCAAGATACATGCAGCAATTCGTGTACTCTAATGGTAACTTACAGCCTAGGGTACAATATCCATCACCAACACAACCTGGCATATGAATATGGAAAAGTGTACACCACTAGCACTAGTTATGCTGCTATCATCCTACATATACACTAGTACTAAAACATATAAGCTCATCTTCATTCAGAAGGTGGGCTTTGATGAAATAGAGTGGCATCCACATCATCTATATACTAGACCATTACTTGAGTTATTACAGATGCAGAATATGTACTATAGGGTAGAGCCTATAGATGATGATAAGGATAAACCAAAGATAAGCTAATGCCTTCGGCATTAGTTTTCTTTGTTAAGATACTTGATTGGTTAGATTGTAGGGTAGCCTACTACCACATATATCTATATGGGTATCAGCTATTTTTTTAAAATTTGATTACCTTTACAATAATCTAAATCTTATAACATGGAAAATGAATACTCACATGAGAACATGTTTAATAGGGTGATAGTAGAGTTCGATGATAGCTCCTATATCATGAGAAAGTATAGTCAGAAGAGAATGCTCTATGGAGTATTACTATTCAATGTAGCCAAAGGTGGGCCTTGTACCTATAAGGAGAACCATGATAGACGTAGATGCATAGTTAAATGCAATGAAGACTGTGCAGGACACATAGTACTTAAATCAGAACTTAAGGAGTTACTTATAGTAGTTACTCCTGAACCCAAATATTGTAACTAGTCCCCTAGAAAACCACAAACTATATGCCTGTGTTAAATCACAAGATACCTTATACAATGATGTAAGGTATGGCATATGGTTTATTTTTTAATTACCAAAACACATAATCGTGAAAGAAAAGATTACATATATACTATACAGGTTATTTGGAATACTGCCAGCTAATGATACCAAGAGGGTAATAAAGAGGGCAGATAAAGAGAAAAGAGAAAAGCTACAGAGACAGCGTAAAGATACTTCGTTGCTGCACTTTAATTTGCAGAATACGAATAAGACCTAGATTCCATCCACTACCTACTAGGAAGAAGTCAGTCCTGTCCTATCTATTGAGCCATCTAGATACCCATATAGATAGAGAAATAGAAATGTGAAGGTAAACCTTACACCTATAAGGGGTTCTGTTAAAACTTTCCTATGCAAGTTTTTTGACATTTTCAAGCATAGGTAAACTATCTTGCTGAAATCATGGTTTACTCATAATACTTCCATGAGAGTAGGCAAGGTAGTCTTTATTACAATTTAAAATTACAAGTTATGTTTTACGAAAAAGAAGGGCCTAATGTTCAAAGCCAAAGTGAACATACAGCCTATGTTAATATGAAGAATAAACAACAAAGCAGATTTAGCACTAGAGAAGAGAAACTAGAAGCAGAGAATAAATGGATGAAAGAGAAGATGAGAACACAGGCAAGAGAGAATGGAGGATGGTTTGACGAAGATTAGATAACAGAAGAGGGGGAGCTTCAAAAGAAAGGAGCTGCACACAGGCGCAGGCGCAATCCCAATGTGAGTAGTAGATTACTTTTGAAGCCACTACTAGCCATTAAACAATATAAGCTAGACTATTAAGCAAATGAAAGAGATTTTATTTAAGATAGGTAGTACAAAGCTCTTTGACATTTCCAGAGAGTTGTTGTTCATTTTTGAGGTTTGAATAAACTATCTCTTTCGTTTCTACGATGGTACAGAAGCTAGATACCTGAATAGAATTTCTTTTAAAATTACAAGTTATGAATAAGTTTATTAATCCGGGTAAAAGAATAACCATAATCTCCAAGAAGATAGTTAATGAGAATGGAGAAGTGTTACAAGAAGCTGGCAAGGTTATAAGAACAGTTAGGATGCTGGCTGATTTATGGGTTAGCAAAGGATACTTTCATTACACAGCAAAGAAGGTGTTTAAAAGATCATCTGATGTTATAAGGAAGAGATAGTTGTCCTTGTTTGTGTTTGCATATAGTAGGTTAACCTTACAAGTTAGCCTACTTTTTTTTTATAATTACTATACTTAGCAACAATCACACTTAAATTTATACTATGGCACTTACACTTCATCAACAAGAAAAGCAAGAAGAAATACTGTCACATCTATATGCAGGAGAAAAGAGGATACTTCTAATAGGGTCTGCTGGAGTGGGGAAGACCTATATGATGGGAGAGTTAGTAAAGCTCCTAGCTAGAGATAGGAGAGTTAATAGACACTACAATAATAAGAAGATTTATGCTTTAGCTCCCACAAATAAGGCATTAGCTGTATTAAAGGGTAAAATAGACTATGAGGTAGAGTTTAAAACTGTAGACTCTGCATTACATAGAAGGCCAGGCCCTGCTGACCCTAAGACTGGTATCAGAAAATTCATTAGAATTAATAGGAAGAGTAAGAGTGCAGAAGACTTTAAAACTTGTAAGGCAGCCATAGTGGATGAGGCATCAATGCTTAATAGTGAGTTATTAACATATTTGGATGAGTATAAATTTCCAATTATCTTTGTAGGTGATAACAAACAGATCAATCCTGTAGGTGAGGCAGAATCTCCGGTCTTTACAAGGGGCTACCCTACAGTGGAACTTACAGAGATAGTTAGACAGAAGAATCCTAACCCAATTATTGAGCTATCAAGAGACTTAGATTTGATATACTTTAAGCAACCTAATGTAATAAACAATAGAGGGTATCTATATAGTAATGCCAAGCATATTATGATAGATAGGCTAGCAGAGGTAAATGGTACAGATGACCTTAAATATCTGGCATATACTAATGATGAGGTAGAGCTAATGAATAAGCTAGTGAGGGTAAAGAGATATGGGAACCCTAAGAAGATAGAATTAGAGGAAACTATTACATTTAATATGCCATATGGTAGCTTCTATACTAATGAGGAAGTAAAGGTAAGGCATGTGGATATAATTACTGATTTCATTTCAGTCCCTAAAGAAGATACCAGATATGATAAAGATGACAATCCTATTACAGAGATGGATAAGATAAAGATGAAGTATTATAGAATAAATGAGAGCATATCTGTAGTACATGAGCAATCAGAGGCTATCTTTAAGCTAATAGTAGCCCAGCTTAATGGTCATTGTAAGAATAATGGATGGAGCTGGAATGCTAGGGATTATTTTAGGGATAAGATATTCGCTGATATTAAGTACAACCATGCACTTACTATTCATAAGAGTCAAGGGTCTACCTATAAGGAAGCAATCATAAATATAGGTAATGTCTTGAGGTATTGCAGAGACGCTAATGAGAAACAGAGGTTGCTATATACGGGTGTTACACGGGCATCAGATTTAGTCATATTAAACAATGTAATGTAATGGACACACTAAAGATAATCATAGTAACTACTATGCTAGTAATGTTTACCGTAGTTATAGCTGTATTAATAGCTGTCAAGATACATGATAAGACGGAGAAAGAGAAGGGGGAAGCTAGAGACTTAGAAACTACTAGGCTAGAACAGAATAGAAAGTTAGATAATATTCTAACTAAGAAGATACAAGAAGCTCCACTTGATGATGAGGATAAGGAGATAATCAAATCTTATTATAATTCAGAAACTGTTAAAAACAATAACAATGAAACTTAAAAATTACCTGATATTAGACTTCAGTAAGGGGTATGAACCTATCATGGAGGT
>Ga0105347_1000778_pt1 | contig 14641 bp, 19 predicted proteins | sample EasRivMeERMLT890_FD_89677 | JGI IMG/M metagenome (GOLD analysis project Ga0105347, IMG submission 89677) | Soil microbial communities from meander-bound floodplain in the East River, Colorado, USA - East River MetaG ERMLT890 | ecosystem: Environmental > Terrestrial > Soil > Floodplain | place... | reverse complement strand
ATTCCCCGGCGCCACGTGCCCCTCGGTGTCGGTCAGAAGAAAGAGCCCTTTTTCGCGGATGATCAGGGCATCGCCTATGTCCGCAATGACTCGGGCTTCCCCCTCAGGAAGCATCCGCCATTTCACCTCGGGTTCCGGGTTATGGCGCAGTACCATGAGTTAGCGGGCGGTCTGAAACGGGCTCATTCGATGTCGGAGTCCAACCAGTTTAGCCCATTGTCCCTGAGCGCACGGTGCGCGCGCTCGATCAGCCTATGCTCGCTGAACTTCTTCGCGAGTCTTGTTGGGAGAGTCGTGCGCAGCTTCTTCGCCTTTTCGGTGGTAGTGATCAACCACACCCTTAAGTTCGATGTCAGTCATGTCCTCGGCCAGCGCCAGGTGGTTGTCGGCATTTTCCTTGCTGATGATCAACTCGTCCAGCTTGGCGTGGACCGCGCGCGTGTCGCGGTTCTGAGTGTTCTGAATCAGGAACACCATGAGGAACGTGATGATCGTGGTTCCTGTGTTAATCACCAGCTGCCACGTATCCGAGAAGCCGAACAACGGCCCGGTCAGCGCCCAGGCAAGAATTACCAGCGCGGCAAGAAAGAAGACCCAGGCGGATCCGGCGATCTCGGAAGTCGCGGTCGCGAACTTGCGAAAGATGTCGTTCATCGTCCCCTAAGGTATCTGTGCCGCGTTGCGACGGCGTAAACCCGTGCGCCGCGCACGTTGCAGGGGCGTAGTAGCGCTCCGCATGACGGGAGCGGCCCGTAATGCCCTTGGCATGCGGCGGTATGGCCCTGATATGCCCGAGAAATGCCTCTCACCCTAACGTGAGAGCAGCATTCGACACCGCCGAAAGGAGCCAGGAATGGATCCGTTCAAGTTGCTGAAAGAAGACCATAAGAGGGTAAAGGGGCTCTTCCGGGAATTCGAAGGCGCCGGCGATGAGGCCTACAAGACCAAGGAGCGGATCGCCCAGACCGTGTTCGAGGAACTGGCTGTCCACGAGCAGATCGAAGAAGAGATTTTCTACCCGGCGATTAAGGCGAAGGCCAGCGAGGAAGGCGCCGAGATTGTTCTCGAGGGGTATGAGGAGCACCACGTGATGGACGTCCTCATCGGCGTACTCAAGGAGATGAGCGTCGAGGAGGAGAACTACGACGCAAAGTTCAAGGTACTGACCGAGAACATCGAGTACCACATCGAAGAAGAAGTGGGTGAGATGTTCCAGGAGGCAAGGAAGGCTCTGGGCGAGTCAGCAGGTGAAGTCGGAGAGCGCATGGCGGAATTGAAGGAGGAACTCACGGGCACGGTCGCAGGAAAGGCTACGTCCTGAGCAGAGGTTGTCATGAACTCATTCGTCGAATTCTGGCTGACGATCCACCGGATCACCTGGTTCCCCCTGCACTGGGCGCTCGGTCTTGAGCGTCCCGGCATGGCGGATCCGTTTCTCGATCCCGCTACCAGGGAGACGTTCCAGGCCCACTCGCCTGTGGGCCCGAAGAGCAAGACTCGCAGGGCCAGCCGCGGGGGTTCGGCGGTCTCGGCAAGCTAGCCAGGCTGACAAAGAAACACCCGGGTTGGGCCGAAGACCTAACCCGGGTTTTTTTGCGCTCTGGTCCGTGTGGTTCAGGAGGTAGCGGAGCGAGAACTCAATACCAGCGTCGGCTGCACGGCGCTTGTCCACGCCAACAGCGCGATGCGGCCGCAGTCGGCGCATTGCGCCCGGCAGGCGTAGGCGCTGGCGGCCACCAGGGCCGAGTTGTTGCCACAGTACGGGCACATCACGATTTGGACGGTAGTCCCCTCGCCCGCTTCGAGTGATTCCAGGTTTATCATGGCCATCCTCCTTCAGGTGCGTCGATTATTTCTTGTTGAGAATGCAGCCGGCGAAAACCCTTGACCATGGAACCATTGCGAATGTCTAGCAGGCAGAAAATCGGCGAAAACGGGCTGAAACGGCTTTGATAGTCGTTCAAGTTCATCAGTAAGGCTCGTGAAATGGCCAGATGGTTATCCTTAGCGCGTGGCTGATCGCGAAACCAATAGGGCGCCCAATGGACATCCGCGGGCAGGCCGTATCGGCTATATGCTCTCCTCGGAAGAGCATCCGGCCCAGGCGCTGGTGGACAATGCTCGGCGCGCCGAGCGGGCAGGCTTTACGGCGGCCCTCATCTCGGACCACTTCCACCCCTGGACAGACAACCAGGGAAACAGCCCCTTTGTTTGGTCGGTCCTCGGCGCGATATCACAGGTGACGGAGGCACTCCGCGTGGGCACGGGCGTAACCTGCCCGACCATTCGGACGCACCCAGCGATCATCGCGCACGCCGCGGCCACGGTCGCTACTCAAATGCCCGGGAGGTTCTTTCTTGGTGTCGGCGCGGGCGAGAACCTCAATGAACACGTCCTTGGAGATGCCTGGCCGCCGCCCGCGGTCCGGCTGGAGATGATGGAGGAGGCTATCGAGGTCATCCGTCTCCTGTGGAAGGGGGACACCCAAAGCCATCGCGGCCGCTACTACACCGTGGACAGCGCACGCGTGTACAACCTTCCACCAGAATCGCCGCCAATCATGGTCGCCGCAAAGGGCGCGGGAGCCACGAAGATGGCCGCCACCCTCGGCGACGGGCTCATCGCAACCGAGCCTGACGAGGATCAGGTGAGGAGCTTCCGAGACGCGGGGGGCGGGGGCAAATCAGTGTACGGAAAGCTGACTGTCTGCTGGGCGAAGACGGAAGCAGAAGCACGTGAGACGGCGCACCGTCAGTGGCCGAATGCGGGCATGGGTTCGTACATCCAGGACCTCCGGTTGCCAGGAGACTTCGAAGAAGTTGCGAGCCTTGTTAATGAGGACGATGTCACCGCGGAGGTCCTGTGCAGTCCCGATCCAGCATGGCACATAGCGGCCCTGCGCGAGTACTTCGACGCCGGATTCGACACCGTTTTCGTGCACCAGGTCGGGCCAGACCAGGAAGGCTTTATGCGCATGTACGAACGGGAAGTGCTGCCAACTTTCGCGAGCATCGAGCTAGTCGCAGGAGGTGTAAGAAATGCCGACGGGGATTGAGCGAAACAAAGTCAAGGAGCTGATGGCCGCGGGAGGTCAACTGGTTGAAGTGCTGCCGTCGAAAGAATACAACGAGGAGCACCTGCCCGATGCGGTCAACATTCCCTTGAAGGAGCTGACCAGGGAAACGGTTGACGGTCTTGATACGCGGCGCGCCGTCATCGTGTACTGCTGGGACTACCAATGCGACCTGAGCCCGCGTGCCGCGTGGCGCCTTGAGACCCTGGGGTTCGAGGAAGTCTATGACTACCTGGCCGGCAAGGCCGACTGGTTGGCGGCCGGGCTTCCCACCGAGGGAGAGTCAGCCAGCGTGGCACGCGCCGGCGCCTACGCTCACCGGGACGTGCTGACCTGCGATCTTGGCGAATCTCCAACGGCGGTCCTGGAGCGGATGCAGATTGAGGACGACGAAGTCTGCATCGTGATTAACTCTGATGGAATCGTGCTCGGCCGGCTCTGGAGGAAGGATCTCAGCGCGGCGGATGAATTCACGATCGAAGAGGTGATGGAAAGCGGCCCAAGCACGTTCCGCCCCAGCGTCACCCTGGAAGAGATGGCGGAGTACATGCGGAAGCATTCCATGGATTCCGCACTCATCACGACCAATGATGGCGTTCTCGTTGGCACACTCGATGCCGACGCCGCGACGGCGCCCCGACAAGCACAAGAATTTGTCCCCGCTGGAAAGGGAGGATGACGGAATGAAGGCAACACTTCTCTGGTTCGGCGGAATGGCGGTACTGACCTACATCTTGATGATCGCCGCCGTGGGCGCCGTAGCTCAGTAGACCCAATCACGAAACGGAGGGCCAGGCAATCGCCTGGCCCTCCGTTTTCATCCTCTACGACTGCTTACTTGTGGGGCTTGCCCATTACCTCCTCGACTGCGTCGGAGAGGTCCTCGATGTCGAAGGGCTTGTGCACGAACTTGTCCGCGGAATGCTGTGCCGGCTCGCCGTGAGCGCTGATCATGATTACGGGAAGATCGGAGCTCGTGCCCTTTCGAATGGCGCGCACGAACTGGGCGCCATCCATCCCGGGTAGTCGCCGGTCCACGATCATCAGCGAGATGTCTTCGTGGTCCACTATCTCCAGTGCCGATTCGGCATCGGATGCTTCAATCGTGTCGATGCCCATGCCGGACATAACCAGGGAGATTACGCGCCGGATCGGTGCTTCGTCATCGACCACCAGGCAAGTCTCCTGGTGTCTCACAACAACACCATAGATGTATTAGTAACGAACATTGGGGTCATCGTACGGGTAAAGGTCTAACCTCTTGACGGGTGGCTAAGGGTTAGGTGTTTCATTTGCGTTGCAATGGCGTCTGACCCCAGCGAAACCATTTCCGGGCAGGGGTGATACTCGGCTAGAATACGTAGGCCACCACGGGGCACAGCATGCCCCAGGGGGGATGTGCCCATGCAGCAAGAGATTGAGTCCAGACCACCGGCCCTGAATCCGCGCCAGGGCGGCAACGGCCACTCCCAGCCGGAAACCCTTGAGCCAGGCGAGGTTGAACGCTATAGAAGCTTGTTCAATTCGCTGGGTGTCGCCTTTTACACGACCGACGCAGAAGGGCTGATCACCTACTTCAACCCCGCCGCGGAAGAATTGTGGGGGCGCTCCCCCGAACTAAACAAGGACGCCTGGTGCGGCTCCTGGCGTATCTACCACTCGGATGGGAGCGAGATGCCCCTCGCCACGTGTCCCATGGCGGTCACGCTCAAGGAAAACCGTGCCGTCAGGGGGGCCGAGATCGTCGTCGAGCGGCCAGACGGGGAGCGGCGAAACGTGCTGCCGTACCCGTCTCCCATCCGCGACCGCGAAGGACGACTCCAGGGTGCTGTGAACGTCCTGGTTGACGTCACTGAGACAGCCCAGTCCCGGAAGGACCTCGAGGCGAGCGAACAGCGCCTGCAACTCGCGCTGCGGGCCGGTGGCCTCGGCGCCTGGGAATGGAATATCGAGACGGGCCAGATCACCTGGTCGCCGACACTCGAGAAGATTCACGGTATCCCGGAGGGCTCTTTTGCGGGGACGTTCGAGGCTTACCAGAGCGATGTTCATCCTGACGACATGCAGTTGCTGAACGATTCCATCACGGAGGCCCTTCAGTCCGGAACATACGGGATTACGTATCGGATAGTCCGGCCGGATGGGAAGACGCGGCACCTCACGGCGAGCGGCCTGGTCGTGTATTCGCCGTCTGGCGAGCCTGTCAAAATGACCGGGGTTTGCCAGGATGTGACCGACCGCGTTGCGGCCCAGGAAACCGATGCCCGGCTCGTCGCCATCGTGGATTCGACGGAGGATGCGATCGTCGGCAAGACGCTGGACGGCATCGTGACCAACTGGAACGCCGGTGCAGTCCGACTTTACGGGCTGGAGGCGCGGGACATCCTCGGCAAGCACATCAACACTATCATTCCCGAGGCGGAATGGGGCGAAGAAGAGGCAGTCCTGGAACGCGTGCGGGCGGGCGAAAGGATCGAACACCACGAGGTCCACCGGAAGCACAAGGATGGACGGCTGCTTGATGTGGCGTTGTCGGTATCGCCGATCAAGGACCCGGATGACCGGATCATCGGCGTCTCTGCCATCCACCGGGACATCACCGCCAGCAAGCGGCACCACGAGCTCGAAATACTCCTGTCCGACGTCTCTGCCCGCTTGGTGGAGGCAAGTGGCGCTTTCAATCTGCCGATCGCCGTGGCAGCCGTCGGCCGGCTAATGGTTCCGACCCTCGCGGACTGGTGTGCGATAGACCTCCTGGAAGAGGACGGTACCATTTCCTGCGTGGCCGTGATTCACGACGACCCGGACCATGTATCCACCGTTCTCGAACTACGCAACCGCTTCCCGATGCATATTGACTCGCCCCAACCGCTGGCAGAGGTCATCCGGACGGGCCAATCGGCTATTGTTGACGTCACGCCGGAATTGATCGATGAGGCTCTCGTGGACGACGAAGCCACCCGCCTCACTGTCCACGGACTTGGCTTAAGGCAAGCCGCCAGCGTGCCCATTTCATCGCGCGGAACAGTCCTGGGAGCGCTGCGCATCGCCATGGCTGAGTCGACGCGGAGAATCGATGCAGAAACAGTCGAGTTCGCCGAAGAACTGGGCCGGCGCATCGGTGTCGCCCTGGACAATGCGGCACTTGTCACTAAGCTGGAGGATGCGCTCGAGTGGAAAGACGAGTTCCTCGCCCTGATATCCCATGAGTTACGGACGCCGATCACGACAATTTACGGCGGTGCTCGGTTGCTCCGGACCCGGTCAAAAACCTTCGATGATGAAACGCGCGGCCAGGTGCTGGCAGACATCGAAGACGAATCCGACCGCCTCTTCCGGATGGTGGAGAACCTCCTCGCCCTTAGCCGCGCTGAGCTCGGGAAAGCGCAAACCGAGCCCGTATCACTAACGGCGGTCATCGAGACGCTCGTCCGTACCTTTGGATCCAGGTACCCCGGCCGGCCAATCTGGGCGGACATCGCCCCGGGACTCCCGGTCGTCGATGCTAACTCGGTGTACGTTGAGCAGATCCTGCGCAACCTAATCAGCAACGCAGTCAAGTATTCCCCCGACGGAACGCCGATCGCGGTCCGCGCTGCCGTCAATGATGGCCATGTGGCCGTCTCCGTGGAAGATGAAGGTTCCGGAGTTAGTGAGGAGCAGGCCGAGCAGTTGTTTGAGCGTTTCTACCGCTCTGACGAGGCGAAGGCCAAAGGCCGCGGATTGGGGCTGGGATTGACAGTTTGCAAACGTCTGGTTGAGTCGATGGACTGCACGATCCGCGCAGTATCGCGAGAGCCGCAGGGGTTCGCGATTGTGTTCACCCTGAGGATACACGAGGAGGAAAGGAATTGAGTACAGACCCACTGATCCTTGCGATCGATGATGAGCCGGCGATCCTCCGGCTGTTGAAGCTGGAACTGGAAGACCAGGGATTTACGGTCGTGACGGCGCAGAACGGTGAGGACGCTCTGGCCGTCGCCCAGACCAATCGTCCGGACCTTGTCCTCCTCGATGTCCTTATGCCGGATATAAGTGGACTCGAAGTGATGCGCCGCCTCCGCGAGCAGTCGGATGCCCCTATCGTCATGGTGACGGCCAAAGATACTGACAAGGACAAAGTCGTGGGGCTGGACATGGGGGCAGATGACTATGTGACCAAGCCATTCAACCCGGACGAACTTGCGGCCCGGATCCGGGCGGTCCTGCGCCGCGGCCAGGGATCCGCCTCCGCGCGCGTAATCGCGCACGGCACCCTGGAGATTGACCTCGACAGCCGCCTCGTCAGGCGCGACGGTGAGCAGGTCACCCTGACGAGGACAGAATGGCTGTTACTCCAGGTCCTCGCAGCCAATGCTGGCAGGGTGATGACTAACCCGGAACTACTCAGTAAGGTTTGGGGTGCCGAGTACAGAGACGACGTTCAGTACCTCCGAGTCTGGGTCTCTCGCCTTCGCCACAAGCTCGAGGTAAACCCGTCCGAACCTGCAATCATTAAGACCATGCCCGGTATCGGCTACATGCTGGCGGCCGGCGACGAGGAGGCTGCGGCCGAGGAATCTCCGGCGACTGATGCACAGCAGGCGCCCACCACGGACGACGAACTACTCGCTCCGGCCTAAACACCGCACAAACTCAGCCCGCGATCAGGGCCGGGTTCTCACATAGCGCCCTCGGTTTGGACCGCTCGTTCGGTCTCAACCCCCCCTGAGAATGGGGCAGGCCGTGCTCCTGACCGCAGTTCCTGACCCCACTCCGTTTTCCTGCTCCGGCGACCGCGATGTAACGGTTCCGTTACCTTGTGTCATCACCAGCGATATGTGGCCGACACCAGGGTTTCCATAACTTGGTGTTAGAGAACAAGTCAGGCGGGCCACCGTGGTTCGCGCCATGCCGAGAAGGAGGCGAGAAGTTGGGCGATCTAAAGCAGGAAGGTATGACCGATCAGTTCAAGGGAAAGGTCCGCTCTACCTGGGGTGACGTCACCGATGACGACGTCCAGTCCTCAAAGGGAAACATGGAGCAGCTGATCGGCAAGATCAAAGAGAAGACCGGCGAAGCCGAGGACGACATCCGAAAGCAGCTCGACAAGCTCCGCGACGACAACTAGACAACCCTTGAAGGAGGAACGTGATGGCAGTAATGGAACGAGAAATTGAGGTGAACGTGCCCGTGAGCACGGCATACAACCAATGGACCCAGTTCGAGGACTTCCCGAAATTCATGGAAGGAATCGAGGCTGTGGAACAGATCGATGACACAACCATCCGGTGGCGTGCCAATGTCGCCGGCCGTGACAAGGAGTGGATCGCACGGATCACCGAGCAGATTCCTGACGAGCGCATCGCCTGGCAGAGCGAGACCGGCGCTAACAACGCTGGCGTCGTAACGTTCCGCAGGCTGGACGATCCGGCGAGCTGCCAGGTGGCGCTCCAGATGGAGTACGACCCGGAAGACTTCGTTGAATCGGCGGGAGACGCCCTCGGCTTCGTTAAGCGGCGGATCGATGGCGACCTTGAGCGGTTCAAGGACTTTATCGAGGGCCGCGGTGTTGAAACAGGCGCCTGGCGCGGCACCGTCGGCGGTCCGGTTCAACGCTCATAGTCCCGGCAGAGAAGGAACTGACCAATGCCTCGCTCAAAGCATCAACACACGGCGAAGGCCGACCGGATGGCCAGTCACATCGAGAGGAGCGCCCGTGCCGAAGGCCGGTACCGCGGCCGGGAGCGCCAGGTTGCCTGGGCCACCGTTCACCAGGAGATGTCCAAACGGGAGGCTCACGGGAAGTCCCGGGCATCCAATCGATAAACAGCACGAGATGAGCCAATACATCCTTGGGAAGGGAGGTGAGCAGAAATGTGTGTTTCCTGTGGCTGTGGAAAGTATGAAGAAGACCACGGTGATGACCGCAACATCACGATGAAGGACCTGAACGCCGCTGCCAGCGCGGGCGGAGTCTCCTTCGAGGACGTGTTCCGGAACATCCAGGAGGCGAGTCGCCAGGGCGCTAACCAGCGCGGCGGACAGACCTCTTAGACTCGCACCGAGTCGAACGAATAGCGCCAGAAAATCACAACAAGGTGGGCTGCTTACCCCCGGCGGCCCACCTTCTGGCTCTTCAGGGGGGTGGGGATCCCCGGGACGATGGCCGCCAGTTAGGTCTTCCCACGCCGGCCCGGCCTACGGGGTACCTGGCACAAAGCTCAACGGCGAGTGAGAATCCGCCAGTCCCCAGGTGCCTGGCGCGTGTTACGCCACTGCAATCATCGGCCTGATGGCGCTTATGTCGGCGCAAGCTGGCCACCGTAGCCTTGAGATCAGCCTAGATAGGAGGTTGCTCATGAAGTTCAAAGGCTGTCCTCGTTGCGGTGGCGACTGCTACCCCGAGGACAACTACGAGGGGCGAGACCTCGTGTGCCTGCAATGCGGCCGGCGAGCGCCGGAAGCGCCCGAACTCTCGAACCGGTCGGGAGTGAGCTGGGTCCCCAGTGCAGGCGGAGCCGGAAGCTAAAGGAGAAAGTAAATGACCACAAGACGAGTGACAGAAACCACTGATGGCGACAAACGCGTCGTCCACGAGGACGACACGCCGACGCGCCGTGAGGAAGTTGTCTACGAGAGTAACGACGTTTCGCGGGACGAGTCCGTCCACGACGAAGTCGTCGAGCAGCGCGCCGTATCAGATCCCTGGGACGTGACCAGGAACATCGTCCGCACAATCGGGCTGGTGGCGATCGCGATCCTGGCCGTTGTCGAGACCCTGCTGGCGTTCCGTCTCGGGTTCCTGGCCGCCGCGGCGAACCCCAACAACGATTTCGTGAACTTCATCTACGACGCCACGGGCTGGCTCGTGGAACCGTTCGAAGGAATCATCGCCAATGACGCCGTAGACGGCGGTGGCGTGTTCGAGTGGGCTACGGTGATCGCGATGGCCGTGTACTTCGTCGCTACGATCCTCTTCGTGATCCTGCTGACGGCGCTTACGTCCTTCCCGTCCTCATCGCGCTCGACCACGACACGCAGTTCGCACGGCGAGCGAACAGCAACCGAGCACTAGGCGATTACCTGTGCAAGCATTCGGTGGCACCTGCCCAATGTGCTGTGGAGACATGGTGGAGGCAGCGGGTGCCACCGTTTGCATTTGCTGTGGCGCGACATGTGATGACTCGCGCCCGGCAGGTCAGCGGTCGGCAAGGATCTCCCTGGACGGATCGACCCCGGGCATGAGCCAGGTAAACACAATGAGACTCATGGCAGCCGACTTGATGAGCAAGGTACGGGCGGCGCCCGGAGATATAGTCCCCGCCCTATCCCGGTCCCTCGAAACCCGAGTCCAAGGGTTCGCCCCTCACGACGCCCAACCCACCAGCGAAGCCGCTTGGCCGGCCGCCGCCACCGACTGAATCCAGTACGGTCCACGTTTCCGGTGTAACCCTGCAAAATTGCCCTTAGCAGCACTCCTCCGGATTCTCCCCCCTTAGTCTGCAATGTCTATGCGATTGATCCGCGTGTCCCCGTTACCCTCCCGCAACGAACCTCATTGTAGATTAAACGCAGGAAAGGAGGACTACCATATGAGTGTCCATGACCACCATGGTGGGACTGACGCGAGCGGAGGTGCGTGGCTGGCGGCCATCGCGACTCTTCTCCTTGCCGTTGTCCTGCTAATCGCGTTATTCGTCTGGGCTCCGTGGGATGACGACGACACGTCGTCGGTAACCCCGGACACAGGGACTGAAGAAGGCGCCGGCGATTCCGATGTCGACATTGAGGGCGATATCGATGTAAACGACGGCGACACAAGCGAGGGAGATGGCAGCGGATCTGGCAGTGAGCCGCAGCCGTCACCGTAAAGAAAGGAGATAGGAAATGCTGGCATTACTACTTGTAGCACTGCTCTTCATCATCCTGTTCGCAGGACTCGGAGTGGCAGTATCACCACTATTCTTCATCCTCCTGCTGGTCGTGCTGTTACTGGCACTGGGCGGCGGTTTCTACGGCCGCGGTCACGGTTAGACTGCCGATAGCCAGGCCGAAAGGAAAAGTGGGATGCAAGAAGATCAGACTTGCCCTGGATGCGCAATGCCACGGCGCGACTGGCGCGGCAATAACGGCGAGGGATACATGGCTGACGACGGCGCTTACTGCTGCGAAGGCTGCGCCGACGGCAGCGGGTGCACCTGCCAATAGGATCCGGTCTCAGCGACAATACACGGCCCTTCTTCGGAGGGGCCGTGTTAAGTTGTGCCTGGGTCCCGTGACGCAGCTTTCGCGGACGGGCCCGCGCGCCGTCCCTGTCCGGCTTGACACCTTGCTCTATCAGGCGTAGCGTTCCCCATACCGAGCGCTCGCTTTCCAGGGCAAAGAGGAGGGGTGAATTGCCGAAGCTCAAGCCAGAGGAACTGGAATCCCGGCGGCAAGAAATCATTGTCGCGGCCGGCACATGCTTCCTGCGCAACGGCTTTCACCAGACCACCACAGACGAAATCTGCCGCGAAGCGAGCATCACACCAGGTGGCCTCTACCACTACTTCGCAAGCAAGGAAGAGTTGATTGCAGCGGTCATAGATCACTCGGGAAGCACGGTTGTTCAGCGCCTCCAGTCGATACTCCGGGAGTCGGATAGCGCGGAGACTGCTCTTCGGCAGGCCCAGGTCCTCTTCGTGCAAACTCTACAGGACGAGGAGATGGACAAGGCCACCAGGCTGGAGATCGAGATCTGGGCAGAGGCCTTAAAGAACGAGAACATACGAACCAAGCACCAACGCGCCTGGGCGATGCGCCAGGGTTGGCTGGAAGCCCTGGTCCGGCGGGGCATTGAGGACGGTGTCTACGATCCCGAGACGGTAGATCCGAAAGCGATGGCCAGCCTCCTGCTTGCCATATACACCGGCCTCCGCGTGGGCCGTCTCCTCTGGAAGGAGGACTTCGACACGACTGGAGCGGTCCGGTCGCTATTCCTGATGCAGGCCGGCCGTATCGCCACCGACATCCCGGTGCCGGCGGTCCCCAAGCTGTAGATAAAAAGAGGGCCGCCGTACCGGCGGCGGCCCCCCTCCCATTTTCTGAGCCGCCGTGGAGCCCAAATTACACGGCGGCTCTTTCGCGTCTCAGTGGAGGTGGCGAACCCCCAGGGGTGCGGCTTTACCCCAATCGGCCAAGACGCCTAACTCGGACCGCCCATCGAACGGACGGCGAGCGCAAAGACGAGCACCCCTCCCAGACATGCCCGCGGCTGCCGCGTTGTGTGTTCCCCTCATCATTTTGTCTATACGCTCCATTTGCTGGTGCTATTAGATGGCCACCCCCGGGCCCCGTCAATAGGTTTTGTCTATTCTGCGGTCATTATCAAGCGAGCGCTCATAATACAGAGCAAGCGCTCGGTAGATTGGATGCACGGGGAATTGCTATCGGAACGTGATCGCATTAGGCTTCCAACCTCGGCGACGAGACGTATAATTTACCGGTAGCGCAGCGAAAATGAAGACGACAATTGGTGCCAAACTCAACGACCCCGCCCGGCGGAAGATTCTCGCCGCAGTTGCGGGGGTTGCCATGCTCGGAGCCATAGTCATGTTTGCCTTCATCGGTTTTCAATTGGGCGATTCCGAAGGTGGATTGCTCACAGGGGAGCCTTCATACGAACAGTACGCAAGTGGCCTGACGGGTTCCGAGCGCTACCTGGCGGAACCAGGCGGCGTCTACGACCGCGTGTACCAACCACGCTGGGCCAGTTACTCCCGGAATTACTCGACGTCATACGTAGTAGACGCCGGCTCTATCGGGCCGCTGGAGCGGCGCACATTCCGGATTCAGATCGAGAAGATCGACGTCAACGCACCCGTGAAGAGCTACGGAATGAACGCAGACTATGTACCGGAGGTGCCGCTCAACGGGCAGGAAGTCGCCTGGTATACGTTCTCCGCGGCCCCGGCCAGCGGAAGCAACGCGGTGTTCGCGGCGCACTACACGTGGGCGGGCGGCGCGGTTTTCAGCAAGCTGAAGGACCTGAAGCCGGGCGACATCGTCAGGCTGAACGACGCAAAAGGAACGGAACTCACGTATACCGTCAGAGAGTCATTTACCGTCGACGCCAGGGACAAGGAAGGCCTCAAGGTGATGGGCCCGGCTAACGAGGACATCCTCACCCTCATCACCTGCGCCGGAAGCTCGAGGGCCACCGGCGATACCACTCTCGGCCGGGAGTATGACAAACGGCAGGTAGTGCGCGCTGCCCTAACGAAGATCTATGCCCCGCCCGGCCACCCGTGGAACCCGGGGTAGCACGCGACGCTTCCATCAAGCTAATCGATACTCCCAGCCTTCCTGCCAAACAAACTTCTCCGCAGCCAAATCTTCCAGGGAACGCCCGCTGAGGTAGTGCTCGAACCCCCAGCGGGTGGCGATGTGGCCGATCACAAGGCAGCGCCCGCCGTTCCAGCGTGGAGGTAGATCCGTCAGGATGCGGCCAACGCGTTCCACAGCCTGCCGCCAGCTTTCTCCGTTGGGATACGCCGTTTCGAGATACGCGGCGCGATCTCCATGGACGACTTGCGCCGACGCTCCGTTGAGATCGCCGTAGTCACATTCGCGCAGGCGCCAGTCGAGTAGGATTGGGATGCCGGACCCTTCGAAGGCGATCCTGGCGGTGTCAATCGCGCGCTGGAGATCGGACGCGAAGACCACGTCGATGCCGTCGGTGCGCCGCCTATCCCCAAGCTCACGCGCCTGTTCCCGCCCGGCCGCGGATAGCTGCCCGGGGTTCCAGCCGGTGGCGATGCCGGTCTCGTTGTCCTCGGTGGTCGAGTGGGTCTCGAAGACGATGGTCGTCGGCAGGAGTTGCTACCAGTCGTAGTTCTCGCGCTGCAACGCCAAAGACATGCCCATCCCGGCTCCCATGCACAGCGTCACCAGACCCCACTCCGCGTCGCGCCGCTGCATCTCGTAGGCGATGGTTCCGATAAGCCGTGTGCCACTGGCGCCAAGAGGGTGGCCGATGGCGATGGCGCCGCCATTCGGGTTGACCTTGTTCCAGTCCCAGCCCAGGTCGTTGCCGCAGGCCAGCACCTGGCAAGCGAAGGCCTCGTTTATCTCGATCACGTCGAAGTCGTCCAGGCTCATCCCGCTGCGCTTCAATAGCTTCTGAGTTGCCGGGACCGGGCCGATACCCATGATTGTCGGATCGACCCCCACCGTTGCCGCGTGCCGGAACGTGACTAGTGGTCGCAGCCCCTTCTTCTTCGCCAGCTCCTTCTCCATGATGAGGCAGATCGTCGCTCCGTCTGTGCGCGGGCTCGCGTTACCGGCCGTCACCTGGCCCTCCGCCGTGTACGCAGGCTTGAGCGTCGACAGCTTTTCCAGGGTAGTGTCTTCCCGCGGGTTCTGGTCCTTGTCGACCGTCACCGTTGACCCGTCGGAGTAGTTGATCGCAATCGGCAGTATCTCGTCGGCCAGGAGCCCTTCTTTCTGAGCTCGGACCGCCTTCTTGTGGCTCTCGTAGGAGAAGCTGTCGGCGTCCTCGCGCGTGATGCCGCGCTCCTTCGCCAGCTTCTCCGCCGTCTGGCCCAT
>Ga0105347_1000776_pt1 | contig 14700 bp, 12 predicted proteins | sample EasRivMeERMLT890_FD_89677 | JGI IMG/M metagenome (GOLD analysis project Ga0105347, IMG submission 89677) | Soil microbial communities from meander-bound floodplain in the East River, Colorado, USA - East River MetaG ERMLT890 | ecosystem: Environmental > Terrestrial > Soil > Floodplain | place... | reverse complement strand
GCAGGCGGATGTAGGCACGCAGCGTCTCGGGCCCGCGCTCGGGATGGACCCCCTTCCGCTCGAGGTCGGTCTCGGCCAGCCCGCGGAACAGGGCCAGGTTCCAGCGTCGCACGGCCCGGTACGACGCGAGCGCCGTCTCCGCGTCGACGTCCACGTAGCGCCGCGCCCACGAGGCCTCGTCCCACCCCTGGATGCGGTGGTCGTCCTCGGAGAGGATCTGGCGCACTCGGAACCCCGTCGCCATCTCCGCGTCGGCGAGGTGCGCCAGGATCTGCCGGCCCGTCCACTTGCCCGGCCCGTAGCTCCTGGAGAGTCCCGCCTCGCCCAGCTTCCGCGCGACGGCCTCGACCCGCGCGGCGTTCGCCTCCAGGGCCTCGAGAGGATCCCGATCGCCCAGCAGGCCGAGCAGGCGCGCGCGATATGAACCATCGGCCACAGTCGTCATATCCACCTCGATCCGCGGGTCACGCCCACGTCACCCTACCTCAGGGTGACACCGACGGGGGCCGCCGCGCCAGCGCCGCGCGTGTCATGGACGGTGTACCCGCGCGTCTTCCACGCCGAAAGCCCGCCCTCGAGGGGACGCACGCGCTCGATCCCGTGCCGCCGCAGCTGCAGCGCCACACGGGCGCTGGTGGCCTCGCTCGGTCAAGTGCAGTAGAGGACCACCTCGCGGCCGCGGGGGATCGCGCCGTGCCCGGCGGCGAGCTCCTCGGGGAGCAGGTGGATCGCCCCCGGGACCGTGGCGGGGTCGGCATCGAACTCCAGGGAATGCCGCAGGTCCACGACGACGATGTCCTCGCCCGCGTCCAGCCGGCGGTGCAGCTCGTCGGGCGTGATGCGGGCGACGGTCAGCTCGCGGATGAACCGCCTCCGCTGGGCGTACTTCCACGCGAGGTAGAGGGCCAACGCGGCCCCCACCACGGCCAGGAGTCGGCCGCCCAATCCCGCCGCGATCTCCGCCACCCGCTCGAGCTGGCCGCTGAAGACGTAACCCAGCGCGAAGTAGGTTCCGGACCAGACCAGGGCGCCCGCCACGTCCCAGACGAGGAAGCGCGCGAGCCGCATGCGCGTCATGCCGGCCACGGGGGGCGCCACCGTGGACAGGCCGGGCAGGAACTTCGCGAAGAGCAGGGCGCGCGCGCCCCTGGCGGCGAGGACGTCCTCGGTGCGGCGCACGCAGGAGTCGGGCTCCAGCGAGATGCGGCACAGCAGCGCCAGCACGCGCGAGCCGTGCCTCCGGCCCAGCTCGAACCAGGTCAGGTCGGCCACCAGGCAAGCCGCGACCACGGCGAGGAGGGCGGCAAAGACGTTGAGGTGGCCCGAGGCCACGAGCGCGCCCGCGGCCAGGAGGACCGGGATGGAGGGGAGGGGCACGCCCGCCTGCTCGACGAGGACGATGACGAAGAGCACGGCATAGCCGTGGCGGAGGAGGAAAGACACGGGAGTCGATTATGCTCTGAGATGGGATGACGAGCCTGTCGCTGTCCGACGATCCGCGGGATCCCCCGCGCACGGCCCGGGGCCTCGTCGGCCTGGTCGTGCTCCTCATGGCCGTGGTCGCGGCCCTGGGGTACCTCGCCTATCGGAACGATCAGCGCATGCGGGCCGTCGAGCGGCAGATGGCCGCCGTCTCGGCAAGCACCGACGCCGCTACCGGCGTGGCCAGGCAGGCCCTGGAGCGTGCCATGGCGTCCGAGACCGCGGCCAGGACGGCGGCGGAGGGGCGTCAGGCGGCGGAAACGGAGACCGCCGAGGCGCGCCAGCAGAAAGAGGCCGCGGTCCAGGAGGCCACCACAGCCCGCGAGACGGCCAGCCGCGCCCAGGCCGAGGCGGACGCCATCCGCAAGAAGGCGGTGGCCGAGGTGAACCGGCTTCAGCAGGCGCTGGGACAGATCGCGGAGAGGCGCCGCACGGCCCTCGGCCTGGTCATGAACCTGGGCGGCGACCACCTGAAGTTCGAGTTCGACAAGGCCAACCTGCGGCCCGAGGACAAGGAGCTGCTCGCGCGCATCGCGGGGATCCTGATGACCTCGCACGACTATACGATCTCGGTGAACGGCCACACCGACGACGTCGGCTCCGACGTCTACAACCAGAAGCTGTCCGAGCGCCGGGCCCAGTCGGTGCGGGACTACCTCGTCCAGGCGGGGCTGTCTCCCGAGATCTTGAGCGTGGAGGGACACGGCAAGTCGCTGCCCCTGGTGCGCGGGAACAGCGAGGCCGCACGCGCCAAGAACCGCCGCGTGGAGTTGGGCCTGGTCAACACGCAGATCCGCTACCTGCCGCGCTGACCGCCCCCAAGGGTGAAAAGGCGGGGGCCCGTGAGAGCCCCCGCCTTCGTGATGCCGTTCCGGTGGGTCAGTGCCCCTGGTCGTGAGGTACCGTCACCTCGACGACCGCGCTCGATCCGTTGCCCGAGCCGTCGGTGCAGGTGTCCGTCACGGTGTAGACGCGTCCGTCGCCGCCGCCCATGCGCTCGGAGCGTAGCTGGACGATCTGTCCGCCGAGGATGATCCAGTCGGGACTGGTGTTGCCGGACCCGTGCCCGGTGACGGGCTCGTCGCTCGTCACCGCGGTCACTTCGCAGGTCGGGCTGGCGTCACAGTTGTCGGTGGCGGCCGCGGTGATGGTGACGTCCACCATCTTGTGGTTCGGCGGCCAGAGGACGTTGGGAGACGCGGTCACGCTGCCGATCACCGGAGGCTCCACGTCGTTCACGGTCACCGTGAAGGTGCATTGCGAGCCCAGACCGGCGCCGTCCGTCGCGGTGCAGTTCACGTTGGTCACGCCGACCGGGAAGACCGATCCCGAGGGCGGCGCGCACGCCACGGTGACGTCCCCACAGTTGTCGGTCGCGACGGGGTCCGGGTAGGTGACCACGGCCGAGCAGAGCCCGGGATCGTTGGGTTGCACGACGTTCGCCGGGCATGTGATGGTCGGGGGCGTTTCGTCGAAGGTGAACGGCGAGGTGTACGCCGTGTAGAAGGTGGTCCGATCGTCGCTCCAGAGCGGGAACACCTGGCATTCGAGCGACGCGATTCCAAGGTAATCGCCGAAGTAACCGGCAGCGATGTTGCCGGGAATCGGGGTCGGGGTGAACTGCACGTCCCCCACGCGCAGGTTGGTGAAAGTGGCGCCACCGTCGGTCGAGTGCGCGACGTACGTGGTAGCCAGCGTGTCGGCAGGGTCGTCGCGCCGATCGTAGAAGACGATGTTGAGCTCGCCCGTGAGGGCATCGCAGCTCACCCAGGGGAACCACTGGGAGTTCGTAGTGGCATCGGTGTTGACGCGGACAGGCGTGCCCCAGGTTGCCCCCTGGTCGGTGGACCGGCTCAAATAGACGTCCGCGTCTCCCGTGTTCACGCCGGGCACGCCCACGTTGGTCCACACGACGTAGATCGAGCCGTTTCGGGCGCCGCCGCTCACGTCCACCGCCATGGAGGGGAAGGAATTCCGGCGGATGGTGGTGTTCGGAAGGGGGGTGTTCCGGATTCCCCGGATGTTCGAGATGATCCGCGCTTCGCCCGTCCACGTGACTCCGCCATCCGTCGACCTGTTGAACCCGATGGCCGTTTCGTCGGCGGGGAAGGCATCGTAGATTGCCCAGGCGGCGTTCACCTCGCCGCTGGGACCGATCTGGAGGTTGACCCCCTGGTTGTGGCTCAGGGCGGCCACGCCGTTCGAGATGTTCGTCTGGGCCGACCACGTCGCGCCGCCGTCGGTGGAGCGGGTGATCATGATGTCGGTGTCGTTGGCGGAGCCGCTGATGAACTCGGTCCACGATGAATAGGCCCGGCCCACGAAGGTGCTGCTCCCGATGTTGTCCACGGCGAAGTGGTTCTTGTCCAGGAGGTCGAAGAATCCCGGCGGGCCGGGAGCCACCTGGACGTGGGTCCACGTGCCCCCGGTGTCGGTGGAGTACGAGACGCCTTGCCCACCGTCGTTGGCGATGTACCCGACATAGAACTTGCCGGACCGGTCGATGACCGCGGCGGGATCGCCGTTGTTGCCGACGCCGCCCGGCCCTTCGTTCTGACTGGTCCAGGTCTGGCCCCCGTCGAGGGACCAGCCGACCTGGGTGCCGAAGATCGTGTTGACCTGCGTCCCGTCCCAATCGGTCGCGTTGTTCGCACAGAAAAGGGTATCGGTGTCGAGGGGATGTACGGCAATCGAGTTCTCCGTCAGGGTCCTGTCGGTCGCAGCCGTGATGAGGACGTCCGGGGTGTCCATGGGCGCGTTCGACAGGGGCACGATGCTTTGCAGGACGGGGCCCTTGGGAGCGCCCTGGATCGGACCGTACTGGGTCTGGTACCAGACGGACCAGATCTCCTTCCGCGGTCCTTTCGGGGCCGGCCCCGAGAGTGCGGAGGGCGCGAAGGTGCAGAGGGACAAGACGGCAACGAACCAGGTGATGGGTCGTGTCTGCTCTCTATTCATACTTCTCTCCTGATTCCAAAGAACTGGTGGAGGGTTCCCGAATCAGGCGGTCGCGGAAGAAGCGCCGATTGGCTACAGCTGGTGTGGGATCGAGATCTCGCCAGAGAATCCATCTGACGCGCGACGCCTTCGATAGGCTCGCAAGACCGAGGGGGTCAACGTCATCGCGGCCTCGTGCCCGGCGGAGGGACCCGCGCGGCCGATCACATGAAGAGTTTGTCCGAGGGGGTCCCGTTCCGACTGAGGTACGCTATTCTGCCCAGGAACGACTAGGAGTCAATCAAATTCTGCATATGTCGCAGCGGACTGTGACGAAGGGCACAAGTCAATCTAACTAATTCATTTTGCTGGACCTGCGCGGACGCGGCCGTCTGGGAATTGTCGAATAGGATCCATCCACCCTTGATCGAGAACGGCCAATTGCCTAAATACTAGGGATGATGGTTGTGCGATGAGGCGGCAGTCACTGGGTGTGATGGTACTTTCGGGGGCCCTGCTGCTTCCAGAGTGTGCCTGCGCGGAAAGCCCGACGAGTGTTCCGGCGGGGAGCAGCCTCGTACCGAACGGCAGCTTCGAGCAGAACGGCCAGGCGACGCTCGACACGTGGGAGGTCTCCAATCCCGCGCTGGCGTCCCTGGTTCCGGAGGCTGCCCCCGGAGGGGGCAGCTGGAGCCTGCGCTTGCAAGGGGACCAGGCGCCGGGGACGAGCCAGGTCAGGTTCACGGTTCCGGGCCTGCAAAACGGGGACGTCGTCCGCCTCTCCGCGTACGTCCAGGCTTCTGGCGCGGGAGGCGGCGGGCTCGTCGGAATCGAGGTCACAGCAGCCAACGGACAAGTCCGGCAGAAGTCATTCGCCTCAGGCAACGCCTCGCAGTGGACGCAGGTGGAGGTGACGGTCACGCTCGCCTCCCAGCCCGGGGACCGGGTCTCGGTGGTCCTCAAGGCGCCGCCGACCGAGCTGGCGGCGCGGGCCGGCCTCTTCGACCTCGTGACCCTCGAGCGGATGGCTCAGGGGAAATAGTCACACGCGCTGTGACGTCCGTGTGACGGGCCGCGTGTGAGGAATCGCATTGACGTCAGCCGTACCGCAATGTATACCGAGCGCATATATGCGTATCAAACTCGCGTTGCTGCTGACGCTCGCCTTCGTCCCCCGGGCCGCCCGCCCGCAGGGAGGGAATCCTCTCGGCCCTGAGTTCCCCGTCAATTCGCAGACTTCGAACAACCAGATTTTTTCCTCCGTCGCCGTCGACTCTTCCGGCAACTTCGTCGTCGTCTGGCAGAGCGACCTGCAGGACGGCTCGGGCTTCGGGATCTTCGGGCAGCGCTATTCGAGCGGCGGCGCGCCGCTCGGCGCGGAGTTCCGCGTCAACACCTTCACGACGGGCGCGCAGAGAAGACCCGCCGTCGCCGCAGACGGCGCCGGGAATTTCGTGGTCGTCTGGCAGAGCACGGACCAGGATGGTTCCAGTTACGGCATCTTCGGACAGCGGTATTCGGGCGCCGGCCTGCCGCTGGGGCCCGAGTTCCGGGCCAATACCTTCACGGGGGCCGAGCAGGCGCGGCCGTCGGTCGCCGCCGATCCGACCGGGGCCTTCGTCGTGGTCTGGTACAGCCAGGGCCAGGACGGCTCGGCCGAAGGCGTCTTCGGCCAGCGCTTCGGCGGCTCCGGCGCTCCCCTCGGTCCCGAGTTCCGGGTCAACACCTATACGACGAGCACCCAGAGGCTCGCTTCCGTTGCCGCCGACTCGTCCGGAAACTTCGTCATCGCCTGGGAGAGCTACGAGCAGGACGGCAGCCTCTACACCCCCGGAATCTTCGCCCAGCGCTACGCGAGCTCCGGTGCACCGCTCGGCCCCGAGTTCCGCGCCAACGCCTACACGACGAGCCTTCAGAGCAGGCCGTCGGTCGCCGCCCTGGCCGGCGGGAATTTCCTGGTGGTCTGGTACGGCGTCGGACAGGGCGGCGCGAGCTTCGACATCTTCGGCCAGCGTTTCGCAGGCTCGGGCGCCCCGCTCGGCGCCGAGTTCCGCGCCAACACCTCCACCACGAACATCCAGCAAAACCAATCGGTGGGTGCCGACGCCGCCGGCAACTTCGTGATCGCATGGCAAGGCGATAGCGACGGGTCGGGGGTGGGGGTGTTCGGCCAGCGCTACCTCGCCTCCGGCGCCCCCGAGGGCCCCGAGTTCCGCGTGAATAGCTTCACGACCGACGGTCAGTCGAGCCCGCATGTGGCGGCGCACACCCTGGGGTTCGTCGTGGTCTGGGACAGCAACCTGGAGGACACGTCCGGGGTCGGCGTCTTCGGCCAGCGCTACGGGGGGATCGTTCCCGTCCACCTCATCGACTACGGCGTCGAGTAGCCCTCGAGCAGCACTTCCGTGTGCTGTGAGGCTTGACACGCCGCTCGGCGGCCCTGGCGTGCTACCCTTCGCGCGGGTGGGGCATGAAGGGCACCGACCGCCATTTCGTGGATGACGTCGTCTGCGTCCTCGAGGGCGCGCACGAGTTGATGCGCGTGGCCAACCTGAGCGTGGGCGGCCTGTTCGCGGCCACCAAGAATCCGCCGGGACTGGGTGAGCTGGTCACGGTCGAGCTGCGGCTCCCGAAGCGCGACTGCTGGCTCATGGGCCGGGTGTCCTGGATCAACGAGCCCACCAAGCCGATCAACGCCTCGCTTCCCGAGGGCTTCGGCCTCATGTTCACGCGGGTCCCCGCCGACGACCAGGCCGCCATCCGCGACGTCCTGCGGCGGTCGGAGACGATGCTCTCAGCGGGTGACTCAGTGCGGCGAAGCGGCGTCTAGCGGTCCTGGCAGCTTCGCCGCGCAACGAACCCCCAACCGGTCCAGTATCACCGCCTGCCGGTCAAACCTGTTCATAACGGTTCTCGCCTGTCTATACCCCCGCGCGTCCAGCACTGCCAGGCACGGATACGCCCACACGGGCAACGGATAATCCGTTCCGAACACCAGCCGGTCATGGATCTCCGGATGCCGTCTCAAACGGAACAGCGCCCCCACCCGGTTCGGGATCGTCAGGGCCGACGTGTCCACGTAGAAGTTCCTGTACCGCCTTGCCAGGTCGAGCATGGTCGGGAAGTGGGGCTCGCGGAAGAACAGCCCCGAGCTGCAGCCGTGGGCCGCGATGACCGTCACGCCTTCGTCGAGCGCCGACCGCAGCCGGGCGGGATCCCCTACCGACTGGTCGCGCCCGATGAGGCTGAACTCGTAGCCCACGTGGCTGAGCAACGGCAGGCCCAGGCGCGCCAGGGCGGTGTAGAACGGAACGAAGCGCCCGTCGGCGGGGTCGAAGCCCTGCGTGTTGGGCAGCACCTTCACCAGGACTGCGCCCAGGGCCGCGCAGCGCTCCAGCTCGTCCAGGGCGTCGCGGCGGGCGGGGTTCACGGAGACGCCCGGCAGGAAGCGATCGCCAGCGCGCGCGACCGCGAAGACCTGATCATTGGAGATCAGGAAGTCGGTGTGCGACTCGTCGAGCGCGCCCGCGGAATCGTAGGCGCCGTCCATCGCGAGCAGCACCGCGCGGCTCACCCGGGTCGACGCCTCGAGCTCGCGCTCCAGGGTCTCGACGTAGCGGCCGTTCGCCGTCTCCGGATCGTCCAGCGGCAGCCCCTGCGTCCAGGCAAGGAAGCGCGACAGCGGGCTGCGTAGCATGCGGCGGGACAGCCGACACCCGTTGTCTGGCGTGGGCAGCGCGGCGAGGTGGACGTGGACGTCCGTGAGCGGCAGGCCAGGCTCCAGCATCGGGAGCAGAGACATATCACGGAGACCCCGCCGGGCGTCGCCTAGCGGATGACCGTGCCCACCTGCACGACCTCGAAGCTCGAGGCCGGCACCGACTTGAGCTGGTCGAGGTCGTCGTCGTCCCAGGCCGTGTTCGTCTCGCCGGTGATGAACCAGTCGCCGCCGTTGTCGGCCACGAACATCCCGTACCTCTTCAAGCCCTCCAGGATCACCCGGGACGCGCCGTGGAAGCGGGCGAGGTCGTAGCTGGCCTTCAGGCGGACCCGGAGCCCCATCGGCGGGAGGTCGGGATCGGTGTGGCTGCTCGCGAAATGCGTGGCGGGGTGCACGTAGGCGCGCTGCGTCCGCTGCACGGTGAAGCGCAGCGCATGGCGGATCTGCCCGGACAGGACCTCGTCCCGGCGCACGAGGCCGGGAAGGATGGGCAGGCCCGCGGCGTCGGCGCTCGTCCAGCCGTCGGGCCGGAGGGCGTTCGAGCCGAGGTCGAAGACGGCCCCCGAGCCGCAGCTCCAACCCGGGCCGATGTAGCGCGAATCGAAGGTCTCGTAGAGACGGCAGCGGTCGCGGTCCAGGACGAGGACGTGGCGGTCTCCGCCGGCCTCGACCGGCGCGTCGTGCGGGAACGGGTAGGGCCCGGGATCGCTCTCGTCGTCGTACAGGAACGACATCGGCACGAGGGGCTGGCTCCCGGGCACAGTGGTCCAGGGGATGCCGTAGGTGGGATCGCTGCCGAAGTCGGGATGGAGGAAACGGGACCCGCCGTTCATGGCCGCGATGTACGCGCCGGAGCGAGCGTCCACGGGATCGCCGCTCACGTCGCGGTTCCAGGGGTTGTCGGCGGGGAACACCGCGCAGCCGTGGATCGTCGGCGATCCGGACGAGCCCGCGGGCCCCGAGGGCTCGGGCGTGGGTCCCGTGCCTGCCCCGCCGCAAGCCGTCCACAGCGCCGCCGCACCGACGAGGAAACGTCGTGACATTCCGCCGGAAACGTACGCGGTCGGGTGGGGGATCGCCCTTGACCGCCCCGAGGTCCGCCAGCTTCCCCGCCTCGGGTGAGACAGAGCCGCTGATCCAGCGCCGCCGGCACCAACCCAGTCGTGCTCAGCTTCCGAGCCCGACACGCTGCACGAGATCGATGAATCGCGGATCGGAACGTAGGCCGTCCCACCTCGGGTCCACATTTAGATAAACGGTCCAGTCACTGCGCTCCTCGTAGGCGGCCTGCAGGCATCGCAAGGCAGCGTCCCTTTCGCCAAGGCCCGCATGGACGAGACCAAGCAGGTACGGTGAAACATACGCCCGCTGCGAGAGGTCCTTCAGCTCCTCCAGCGCCTGGCGGGCCTCGCCGGTCCGCCCCGACGCAGCATACGCGTGGCCGAGGGTGGCTTTCATCAGCGTACTGTCCCCGGAGAGGGTGAGTCCCTTCCGGAGTTCGGCGATCGCTTCAGGGTATCGACCCTGCTGCTCGAGGGCCATGCCGAGGTACCGGCGCGCCGCAAAGAAGCCGGGGTCCTTCGCGATGCTCTCGCGAGAGTGTTGTATAGCCTCGTCGTAGCGGTGCGCACAGTAATAGATCCACGCCAGATGGGAACTGACAATGAGCGAGTAGGGATCGATCTCCTGCGCCCGGTTGGCCTCCGCAATCGCCTCGTCAACGCGTCCCATCGTCACAAGGTAGCTCGAGTACCACTGCCGGGCGGGGGCGTAGCCCCCGATCTCGATCGCCTGCCGAAACTCCGTTTCGGCCCCCGGCCAGTCCAGCTCGAAGCGGTGCTTGATGAAGGCCAGCGCGGCGTGGGCCTGGGCGAGGGACTCGTCGAGATCCAAGGCCTTCTCCGCCGCTGCCTTGGCCTTGCCGAAGGCGTCACGGGGCGGCATGGCGCCGTAGGTGACGAGCAGGTTGTACGAATCGGCCAAGCCCGCGTATGCCGGGGCGTTGTCGGGCTGCCGTGCGATCGCGTCGTTGAAGCACTCTACGCTCTTCCTTAAGCCGACGGTGGTGCGACTGTTCCAATAGTGCCGGCCTCTGAGATAAAGCTGGGAAGACTCCAACCGGTCCTTGTCCTCGCGGCTCAGCGTCAGCCGCAGCTTGGCCAGGACAGCGGCATAGATCTCCTCTTCGACGAGCACGAGGTCGTCGTGCTTCCGGTGGTAGTTCTTGCCCCAGATGTGGCTGCTGTCGTCAGTGTCGATGAGCTCAGCGTCGATCTACAGGGCCTCTTGAGGCTTGATCACGCGACCCGTGAGCAGCATCTCAACTTGGAGGCTGCTCCCCACCTCCCGGGCGTCGGGCTCACGTCCCTGGTAGCGAGACACGGATTGACGGGACCTCACCTTGAGGCGCGGGATCTGCGACAGGCGGCCGATCAGGCCGTCGCTGATCCTCTGAGCAGTGAACTGGGTCTCTGGGTTCGCACCCTCGGTCACGAATGGTAAGACGGCGAGCGAATGGACCTCCTTCGACCGCTGCGAGAGCAGGTGGGCCGAGACGAGGCCGACTAGCAGGATGAGCAGCGCGATCGCAGCTGTCCGGGCGCGTCTGCCGCGGGACGCGGAAGCCTGCGGCACCAGTTGCGGGCCCGGCGACTCCAGGGAGAGAGCCTCGAGCGCGAACGCAACGTCGCGGGCCGACTGGAAGCGCTGCTCCGGGTTCTTTTCCAGGCAGCGCCGCACAACGCGATTGAGGGGAGAGAGGACTGCCTGGTTCGATTCCGAGAGCAACGGCGGATCCTCCATGAGGATCGCGCTCAGCTTCGCCGCAGGCGTCCCGCCCGGGAAGGCGCGCCTGCCGGACAGCATCTCGTACAGCACTGCCCCCAGGGAGAAGATATCTGAGCGGGTGTCGGCCGGGAGCCCTCGAACCTGCTCGGGGGACGTATACCCTGCGGTTCCCAGGAGGAGGTTGGGGTCGGACGGATCGAAGACAGCGGAGAGCGACGGGGTCGTCTCTCCCTCGTGGGGAGCTGGGTGGAGGAACTTCGCCAGGCCGAAGTCGAGGATTTTGACTCGCCCGTCGTTCGTCACGAAGACGTTGGCCGGCTTGATGTCGCGGTGGATGAGTGCCTGCTCGTGGGCGGCGGCGAGACCTCGGGCGATCTGGGCACCATGCTCGACGGCCTTGCGCAGCGGGAAAGGACCCTCTGCCATGGCGGCCCGCAAGGTCTGGCCTTCGAGCAACTCCGAGACGACATAAGGCGCCCCGGCTTCGGACCCGATATCGAGGATCGAGAGGATATTGGGATGATTGAGCGAGCCCGCCGTCCGCGCCTCCTGTTCGAAGCGCCGCAGCCGGTCTTGGTCCCTGGACAGGTTTGTGGGAAGTACCTTGATGGCTACATCGCGGCCGAGGCGAGGGTCACGTGCGCGGTAGACCTCCCCCATGCCCCCGGCCCCGATCGGCCCGAGAACTTCATAGGGACCCACGCGCGCGCCCGCGGGCAGGCTCATCGACCGTGCCCCATTCTACGCGAGACGAGCGATGGGTCGTTGGCGGGTTAAACAGTAGCGGCGCTTCTTGGCTGGCTCCTCTTCAAGCTTGCTCTCTCCCGGCTCCTCCGCGGCGCGATCTCCGCGCACTCGATTGGCATAGTAGCTGTCGAAGAGCGTGCAATGTTTCCCCGGGTCCGGGATGTGATCCGATACCACGGCGGGAAACCGGCTAGAATCATTGCGCGGGGGACGATACGCGCATGACCGCCGGTACGCCAATGGAACGAAGCCCGAACCCGGAGCGAGGACGCGTCGTGGACGACGACCGCTTCCACGACCAGTGCGGCCTGTTCGGGATCTTCGGCCATCCCGAGGCTGCGCGGCTGACCTACCTCGGCCTCTACGCCCTGCAGCACCGCGGCCAGGAGTCCACGGGGATCGTGGCCAGCGACGGCGAGCGCCTGCGCGTCGAGAAGGGCATGGGCCTCGTCAACGACTTCTTCACCGACGCCAAGCTCGAGGCCCTTCCCGGCGACCGCGCCATGGGCCACGTCCGCTACTCGACGGCCGGGGACACGGTGGCCGTCAACGCCCAGCCCATCCTGATCGAGTGCCACCGCGGCCCCATCGCCCTCGGCCACAACGGCAACATCGTCAACGCCGCCGTGCTGCGCCAGGGGCTGGAGTCGGCGGGATCCATCTTCCAGTCCACCTCGGACACCGAGGTCATCCTCCACCTCTACGCCCGCAGCCACCGCGAGACCCTGGAGGACGCCATCGCCGCCAGCCTCTCCAAGGTCATGGGCGCCTTCTCGCTGCTGTTCCTGACCCGCGACGCGCTCGTGGCCTGCCGCGACCCCTGGGGCTTCCGGCCCCTGGTCATCGGCCGCCTGGAAGGCGCGTACATCGTCTGCTCCGAGACCTGCGCCCTCGACCTCATCGACGCCGAGTACGTGCGGGAGGTGGAGGCGGGGGAGCTGGTGGTCATCGACCGCTCGGGCCTGCGGTCGTTCAGGCCCTTCCCCCCCGAGCCCGTGCGCCAGTGCATCTTCGAGCACGTTTACTTCGCGCGCCCGGACAGCCAGGTCTTCGGCCGCAACGTGCTGACCACGCGGCTGGCGCTGGGCCGGCAGCTCGCGCGCGAGGCGCCGGCCGACGCGGACATCGTGGTGCCCGTGCCCGACAGCGGGATCGGGGCCGCCCTGGGCTACTCGCAGGAGAGCGGCCTGCCCTACGAGTGGGGGCTCATCCGCAACCACTACGTGGGGCGGACCTTCATCGAGCCCAAGCAGAAGGTCCGCTCCTTCGGGGTGAAGGTGAAGCTGAACCCCGTGCGCAGCGTGCTGGAGGGCAAGCGGGTGGTCCTCATCGACGACTCCATCGTGCGCGGCACCACCTCGCGGAAGATCGTCAACATGGTCCGGGGCGCGGGGGCGCGCGAGGTGCACCTGCGCGTCAGCAGCCCGCCCACCACCGGGCCGTGCTACTACGGGATCGACACGCCCCTGAAGAGCGAGCTCATCGCCTCCAGCCACTCCGTGGAGGAGATCGCCCGCCACATCGGCGCCGACAGCCTCGGCTACCTCTCGCACGAGGGCCTGCTCAAGGCGGTCGACGACCCCGGCCAGTCCCGCCACTGCACCGCGTGCTTCTCCGGCCGCTATCCCGTGGCCGTGGCGCAGCCCGAGGACTGGCAGCTCACCCTCTTCGAGAAGGCGCGCGGATAGCGTCCGCCGTGCCGCGCCTGCTGGCAGTCGGCCACGTGACGTGGGACCGGCTCGAAGGCGGCGAGGCGCTGGGCGGAGCGGTCACCTACGCCGCGCTGGCCGCCCGCAAGCTGGGCTGGGAGGTCGCGGTCCTCACCACCGCCGGCCCGGACTTCGAGGCGGCGCGCGACCTGCCGGACGTCGAGGTCTTCGCGCGCGTCGGCCTCGCAACCACCCGGTTCACGAACCTCTACGAGCCCGACGGCACGCGGCGGCAGGCGCTCTCCGCTCGCGCCGATGCCGTCGACCTGGCCGTGCTGCCGGACGCGTGGCGGGACCCCGACGTCCTCTTCCTGGGGCCCGTCGCGGGAGAGGTGCCGGCCGGCATGGCGGCGGCCTTCGAGGCGGGCGTGGTGGGGGCGGGGGCCCAGGGATGGCTGCGCGCCGTCGACGCGGACGGCAACGTCACCGCCCGCGACTGGCCGGACCCCGCGGCCGACCTGGCCGGAGTCCACGTGCTGACGCTCTCCGAGCACGACCTGCCCCGCGCGGGCGAGCGGGCGCGGGCGTTCCTGGGGCTCGTGCCCATCGTGGCCGTGACGAGGGGCTGGGAAGGCGCGACCCTGTACACGCGGGACGGCGTGCAGCAGGTGCCCGGCCTCCCGCGCGAGGAGACCGATCCCACCGGCGCCGGCGACGTCTTCGCGGCGGCCCTCCTCGTCGGCTACCATGAGACCGGCGACGTGGCGGAGGCGGCGGCCTTCGCAGCCTGCGCCGCCTCCTGCGCGGTGGAGGGCGTGGGGGCCTCGTCGCTGGGCGACCGCGCCGAGGTGACGCGCCGCCTCGCCCTGCGGCAGCGGCTCATCGAGGAAGGGGAGTGGGATGAATAGCGCCGGCCTGTTGATCCTGGCCTTGCTCGCGGCGGCCCAGGCGCCGCCGGCCCAGGGCCCCCCCGCGGCGCAGGAGGCGGAGGTCGAGACGGCGCAGGGCACCTTCGTGATCCGGCTGCTGCCGGACCTGGCTCCCAACCACGTCGCCCATTTCGTCAAGACCGCGGGCGCCGGCGGCTACGACGGCACCACCTTCCACCGCGTGGTGACGCGCGGGATCATCCAGGGAGGCGATCCGCTGTCGAAGGACCCGAAGCAGTCCGCCCGCTACGGCACGGGCGGCCTGGGCCTGCTGAAGGCCGAGTTCTCGGACCGCCCGTTCGCGCGCGGCACGGTGGCGGCGGCGCGCCGCCCTTCGGGCAAGGACACGGGCGGCAGCCAGTTCTTCGTCGTCGTGACCGACCAGCCGTCCCTGAAGGGCCAGTACACGATCTTCGGAGAGGTCGTCTCGGGCATGGACGTGGTCATG
>Ga0105347_1000775_pt1 | contig 14703 bp, 14 predicted proteins | sample EasRivMeERMLT890_FD_89677 | JGI IMG/M metagenome (GOLD analysis project Ga0105347, IMG submission 89677) | Soil microbial communities from meander-bound floodplain in the East River, Colorado, USA - East River MetaG ERMLT890 | ecosystem: Environmental > Terrestrial > Soil > Floodplain | place... | reverse complement strand
GGTATCTTACTCCGAGGCACGCCGCCCTGAGTTCGTACAACCCGTCACCAAGATACTCCGCCTCTGGGCGCCTGAGCTCATGCCCCAGTGCTTTAAGTCGTTCAAGTCTCACGTAGCACTTGAGTCGAGCTTGTGGTGCAAGGTCTATCAGCCAGTCCAGGAGCGGCACGGATCCATCTGCCTCTCGGAACAGGAGCAGGCGCACCTCACGCAAGCTCGTACCTGATGAATATAGAGATTTTTCGTAAAAACACGAATAACTTTCTGGCAGGCACAGGTCGAGATCTTGGCCCGTGCCATCCTGGATGCATGAATGACGCTACAACTGGATTCCGAGGCCCGCTATCACATCCCCAATGGAGTCATCTGAAGCAGTCAGAAGCCGACGGCTCTGTAGCCAGGAGACTCCGGCGCCCACAGGCCCGGGGCGCCGGGATTGTTACAAGACTGAATCGGAATCTATCGGTAAGCTATCGACTCAGGCGACAGGCTCGCCCGAGTCGCCCTGTGGAGGCTTCAGGCCGTGTCGCCGTCCACGCGGCCGTCGGCGATGCGTACCAGGCGAGGCGAATGAGCCGCGATGTGCTCATCGTGTGTGATCATCATCACGGTGGTGCCCTCGGCGTTGAGTTCTCTGAACAGCTCCATGATGCCACGACCTGAAGCGCTGTCGAGGTTGCCGGTGGGCTCGTCGGCCAGGATCAGGCTGGGTTCATTCACCAGGGCCCGCGCGATGGCCACGCGCTGCATCTCGCCGCCCGAAAGCTCCGTGGGGCGGTGCTCCGCGCGTGCCGCCAGACCCACCCGCCCGAGATAGCGATCGATTCGGTTCTTCCGCTCTTCCTTGCGCAGGCCCGCGAAGATCAGCGGCACTTCACAATTTTCGAAAGCGGTGGCGTAGGGGAGCAGATTGAAGTTCTGAAACACGAATCCGATTTTGCGGTTCCGGATCTTCGCCAGCTCGTTGCGTGAGAGCTTTCCCACGTCGGTGCCCTCCAGGCGGTACGTACCGGCCGACGGCACGTCGAGGCAGCCGAGGATGTTCATGAGGGTGGACTTGCCGGATCCCGACGGGCCCACGATCGTGATGAACTCGCCCGGGTTCACGCGCAAGGACACTTCTTCCAGCGCTCGCACGCTCACCTTACCCGTGCGGTAGGACTTTTCAATGTTGTCGAGGTGTACCAGGGGTGCTGAGTTCGAGTTCATTCGTAGCGCAGTGCCTCCACAGGATTCACGGACGCGGCCTTGCGGGCAGGGAAGTAGCCCGCGAAGAATCCCACCAGCGACAGGATCGCCACCGTGAGCAGGGTCCAGAACCAGGTAATCTCCGGCTGTCCGAACAGGTCCGAAAACTTTTCGGGCGGCAGGTAACCAGCCGCCTTGATGAGAGCCGCCGACAGGAGCATGCCGAGGAGGCCTCCCGAAAGCGCAATGGCCATGGCCTCGCACAGGAATTGCCAGATAATGTGCCGGCGCTCGCCCCCCAGAGCCATCTTGGTGCCGATCTCGCGCGTGCGCTCGCGCACGGCCACGTACATGATGTTGGCGATGCCGACGCCCGAAATCAGAAGCGTCATGGCGCCGATGAAGAACATGAAGCCGTTCACACCCAGAAACACCATGCGCGTGGTGCGCTCGTTTTCGGCCACGTCCCAGAACCACAAGGCGCGATCGTCCTCGGGGTGGTAGCGAAAGCGGGTGGCAAAGAACGCCAGCACGCGCGGCTCGAGATCTTCGGACGTGAGTCCGTCGGTCATCTGGTAGATGATGCGACGCACGTACCGTGGCCCGAACATGGCCTGAAAGGTGGAGGCGGGAATGGTGAGCTTGTTGTTGTCGGGCCCCATGTACATGTTGTTCTGCTGCTTCTTCTGCATCACTCCGATCACCGTGAAGGGCGTGCCATTGATCGTGATCATTTGACCCACGGGATCCTGCTCGCCGAACACCTCTCCCGCGATCTTGTCTCCGACAAAGGCTACACGACGCTTCTGCTCTTCATCCAGTGCGTTGATGAACCGCCCGCCGGCGGCCGGGATGTGGTTGCGCATGGCCCCGAACTCGGGCGTGGTGCCGGAGAGAGGCGCCGAATGGTCACGGCCGTTGTACCCCACGGTGGCGCCCCAGGTATTGTACTCGGCCGTGATGCTGGTGATTTCGGGAAAGGCGGCGCGCAGGAGGTGCATATCGTCCATGGAAAGCGCGATGCGTCGCCCGGAAGGCAAACCCGCATGCGCGCGTCCCGTCTGCCCGCCGCCCATGATGACGATGTTTTCGCCCAGGCCGCGCGTGCCCCGGATCATCTGGCGCTCGAGCCCTTCGCCGAACGCGAGAAGCAGAGTGATCGCAATGGTGCCCCAGGCCACGGCGCCGGTGGTGAGGGCCAGCCGCATCTTCTGCGAGGCCAGTTCCCGAAGGATGAGCCGGAAGAAGGTCATGGTTACATCTTGAGGCACTGCACAGGGTTCAACCGGGAGGCGCGGCGGGCCGGAAAGTAGCCCGCCAGAAGCCCCAACGCCATCAGCACGCCGATGCTGGTCACCACGACCCATGGAGCCACCACGGGCGTACCGACGTACTCCTCGAGCTGCAGGAGTGGAAAGGCGGCCACAAATGCCTGCGCCACGAGAAACCCGATCAGGCCCCCCGCCAGCGTGAGCAGGAGCGCTTCGCCGAGTATCTGCGACATGATGTGAGAGCCGGTGGCCCCGAGGGCCATCTTGATGCCGATCTCGCGCGTGCGTTCTTTCACCACCACGTACATGATGTTGGCTGTGCCGATGCCGCCCACGATGAGCGTGAAGATGCCCACGATGCCGAGGAAGGCGCGGAATCCGTCGAAGAACGGTTTCATCTGTTCCTCGTCCTCGTTGCGGTCCCACACCCACAACGCATCGGTGTCCTCCGGGTCGAAGCCATAGCGTGCACCCAGCACGCGGAACACCTCTTTCTGGGTTGGGGCCCAGGCCAGAGGGCGCTTCACCTGGTACACGAAATTGTCGGGATACTTTTCTCCAAAGGTGGCCTCGTACGTGGTGGACGGGATGAACACGCGGTCCACGTCGCGCGCATCGTAACTGGAGTTCTGGTCTTTCTCTGTGAGCACACCCACCACGAGGAAGGGGATGCCGTCGATGAACACGTAGGCGCCCACGGCCTCCGCGCCTTCGCTGAACAGGTCATTGCGGACGTTGGTGCCCAGAAATACGCTGCGCTTGCGGAACTCCTGATCGATGCGGTTGAGAAACCGGCCGCGGGCGGGAATCACGTTGCGCATCTCGGCGTACTCGGGGAAAACGCCGGCCAGGTTCTGTGACACCGACTTGGACCCCACGCGCAGGTTCGCGCGCCGGCTGAACTCCGGCGAGGCCCGCTCGATGTTTTCGATCTGGCTCACCAGAAGCGGTGCGGCATCGGCCTCCATGCGCAGTTCACGCCCTTTGGGCAGCCCCTTGTAGGGAAGCTTCGTGGTGCCCGGCCAGATGATCGCGATGCGCTCGCCCAGGCCGCGGAACTCCTTGCGCGTGTGGCGGAACACGCCCTCGCCAAACGACATGAGCACGATGAGCGCCACGGTGCCCCAGACGATGCCGAACACCGTCATGAAGGTGCGCAGCTTCTGTTTCTGGATGTCCTTGAGGAACAGCCTCAGGATGATGGCGAGCTTCTGCACTTATTCGATCTCTTTGGGCGGGCGCTCCACGACCAGCTCGCCCAGGGCCAGGCCCTCGGACACTTCGATCTGCAGGCCGTCGGACAGCCCTGTCTTGATCACGCGCACACTCGGCTGCTGCGTGGTCGAGTCGAGTACTTCCACGGTGGCCGAGTCTCCCGCAAAGGTCACCAGCCGCTCGGGCACCACGAGCACCGAGTCCTTGCGCCGGATCACGATGTCGGCGTTGGCGGAGTAGCCGGCGCGCAGCGTGGTGCCGGCGATCTCCGTGAGCTCGATTTCCAGGTCGAAGAGGGTGGCGTTGTCCTGCTTGCGCGCCTTGGGCGAGATGCGCGAGAGCGTTCCCTGCACCTTCGCGTCGGGCAGGGCGCCCACCTTGATTTCCACCGGCATGCCCGTGGCCAGCTTGCCCACATCGATCTCGTCGACCGTCCCTTTGAAGATGAGCTCCGACATGGGCGCCATGGTGAGCAGCGGCGTGCCCGCCTGATAGGTGGTGAGCGGCACGACAGGATCGCCTTCCGATACGAGACGCTCGAGAATGGTGCCGTCGATGGGCGAGACGATCGTGTTCTGTTCCGTGCCATCGGCCGTGACGCCGCGTTCGAGGAGTTCGAGTTTTTCCACGGCGAGCCGGTGTCGCAATTCCATCTGCGCCTGCTCCGTCTTGTGCACCTCGAACTCGGCTTCCGAAATCAGGTGTTTGGCGTAGAGCCCCTCGTAGCGCACGAGTACTTTGCGTGCGTTGTCGAGATCCACTTCGGCCAGATCCACGGCGCGTCGAGCTTCGGCGTATTCGAGAGGCGTGGGGTTGGGTGAAATCACCAGGAGCGGTTCGCCCTGGGCCACGCGATCCCCCACCTCGGCCCGCACCGTCTGGACGATGCCGGAGATGCGCGATTTCACCTGCACCTCCTGACGGGGCACGACTTCACCTACCGCCAGGGCCTTGTCGACGATCGTGGCGCGGCTAACTGCCACGGTGGTGTGCGTGGACTCCGGGCTATTGGAGCTGCCGGTGGCCACGAATCCGAGGACGCCGAGCACCAGGAGAACGGCGGCCACAACGATGAGCTTTTTCATGGATCACTCCGGGACACAGGGTGGGACGAACCCTCACGACGGGTGCGCCAGCCCTTTGCATACGGGGCCGGCCCTTGCCTGGTTGCACTCGGGCACCAACTATTGAATTCGTTTGACGTGCGGCAGACTGTCGCGCAATCGTATGAACAGCTGTCGGTTTGGCCTCGGGCGTCTAGGCCCGGCTCCGACAGGGCGATGCCCCGGAATCAGGAGGTTTCATGAGAACCAGGTTCGAGCCCAAACATCACGGCGAGTACATCGCGGCCCAGCCCAAAGAGGTGGCCACACGGCTGAGGAAGATCAGAGAGATTGTCAAAAAGATGGCGCCGGACGCCGTGGAAGTGATCAGCTACTGCATGCCGGCCTTCAAGCTCAACGGTCGGATGTTGATTTACTACGCCGCACACACCAGTCACACGGCCATCTATCCGGCCCCGAGATCGGCGCCTGAATTGAAGGAGGAGCTGGCGGGGTACGGCGGCGGCAAGGGCACGGTGCAGTTTCCACACGAAGAAAGATTTCCCGCGGGTCTCGTGGGCCGGGTCGTGAAATTCAAGGTGAAGGAGCTTCGCGAGAAGTACTCCAGACCCGCCGCGAAGAAAGCAAAGTCGAAACCGACGACACGAAAGGCCCGGTAGGCGTACCTTTGTCATGAACGTGCTCACAGCGATCGGCAACACCTCACTCGTGCAGCTGCGCAGCATTGTGCCGCACAACGGCGCGTCGGTCTTCGTTAAACTGGAGTGGGAGAACCCCACCGGGTCCATGAAAGACCGCATGGCACAGGCCGTGATCACACGCGCCGAGGCCGACGGTCGCCTGAAGCCCGGCGACACCGTGGTGGAGTATACGGGAGGCAGCACGGGTACCTCCCTCGCCCTGGTGTGCGCTGCCCGGGGATACAAGATCCGCATCGTCACCTCCGATGCGTTCAGCCAGGAAAAGCGCGACCACATGGCGGCCCTCGGGGCGGAGCTGACGCTTGTGCCCAGCGAGGGCGGACTCACCACCAAGAAACTCATTCTCGACATGATTGAAACGGCGCGTGAGATGAGTCGAGAACCGCACACCTACTGGACCGATCAGCTCGAAAACCACGACAGCATTGCGGGGTACCATCCGCTGGGGGAAGAGATCTGGACCCAGATGGACGGTCGGGTCGATGCGATCGTGCACGGCGTAGGCACCGCCGCATCCTCGCGTGGCGTGGCGACTGTGCTCAAGCGTCACCGGCCCAACGTGCAGGTGATCATAAACGAGCCCGCCGAGTCTGCTGTTCTTGCCGGCGGTCCGCCGGGACCGCACAAGATCGAAGGCGTCGGCATCGGGTACATACCACCCCTGTGGGACCCGTCGCTCGTGGACGATCTTCTTGCGATCCGCACCGCCGACGCCAAGGAGATGACCCGTCGCCTGGCGAAAGAGGAAGGGTTGTTCGCCGGCACCTCGTCCGGCGCCAATGTGCTCGCAGCTCTTCAGGTGGCGGAGCGACTCGGGCCGAACGCTCGGGTGGTGACACTCTTGTGTGATTCGGGTTTGAAGTACCTGAGCACCGATGTGTATCGAAATCGGAGGGGCGCATGACCACAGGGTTCGATCGACTGGAACGGGAGTTCGCCTACAACGCCTGGGCCAACCTCGAAACGCTGAAGTCGGCCCAGGCGGTCGTTCGCCTGCCTGCCCGCGCAGGGGCCGTCCTGGCGCACATCGCGGCGGCCGAATGGTTGTGGCTCCGACGCCTGGGGCAATCTGCTCCATCGCTCGATGTGTGGCCGCCGCTCACTCCGGATGAGTGCGCGAGCCAGTTTCGAGACCTGTCGCGCGCCTGGCAAACCTGCCTGGCAAAGCTGGGGCCGGAATCGCTCGCCACCGAGATCTGCTATACCAATACCAAAGGAGAGGGCTGGTCCAATTCGGTGGCCGATGTGCTCACGCACGTTGTGCTTCATTCATCCTACCACCGCGGTCAGATCGCCACGTTCCTGCGCGAAAGCGGTGCCACCCCGGCCTACACAGACTACATTGAATGCGTTCGTCGCGGACACTTGATCGGACATGGGCCAAACTGACGGCCCCCGGAAGGAGACTCTGTCATGAACTTTGAACGCGCAAAGTCGATCACCCTGTTTCTGCTGCGTGTGGTGGCCGGGCTCCTGTTTTTCCAGGCCGGAGGCATGAAGATCCTCGACTGGTTCGGCGGAGTGCCCGCGGAATTCGGCGGCCATCCAGCCATGTGGTCACAGGCATGGATCGGCGCGGTGCTCGAATTGTACGGCGGCCTCGCCATCCTCCTCGGCCTGTTTACACGACCTGTGGCGTTCATCCTCTCGGGCATGATGGCCGTAGCCTATTTCCAGTTTCACCAGCCTAGCGGGTTCTGGCCCATTCAGAATCAGGGCCAGCCGGCCGTGTTGTTTTGCTTCATCTTCCTTTACCTTGCCGCTTGCGGCGCGGGCGAGTGGAGTCTCGACGCCCTCATTCGCAAGCGCAGGCGCACACCGTAAACAGCCCGATGGGCACTCCGGGATGGGGGCCATGAAAGACGCCCCGCTGGGATGCGTTCTCTACGACGACTCCTGCGGCGTGTGCCGTCGCCTGGTGTCACCGTGGGCAGGCACGCTTCGCAGGCATGGATTCGACGTTGAGCCGCTTCAAAGCGAGTGGGTGAAAAAGCGATTCGGCCTCCCCGATGACGAGCTCCTGTCGGACGTGAGACTGATTCTGGCCGACGGCACACAGCGCCAGGGCGCCGACGTGTATCGTTACGTATGGCGGCGGATCTGGTGGGCCACCCCGCTCTATCTGCTTTCGATCACGCCTCTCCTGAGGAACGCATTTGATTTCGCGTACAGGTCGTTCGCCAACCATCGTCATCTGATTTCCGATGCCTGCGGACTTCCCGGGAGCGCCCCGCGATGACGCCCTCCATCGGGATGGCCCGCCGGGCCGAAGCGCTCCGGCTGCGCCTTGGACTCTCGTATCAGCAAGTGCTCGGGCTTCGCTTTGCCGTGAACGTGTTCATCGGATCCACGATCGTCTGGGCCACTTTGAATCTCCTCTCGGACTCCAATCCGATCTGGGCCATCGCCTCCATGGTGGCGGCTTCCGACCCTCAACTGGATGTGGCACGACGCATGTTCAGGAGCCGGTTGATTAACGTGCTGGTGGGAAGCGCCTGCGGCTTCTTCTTCCTCCTGTTGGGCGGCAAGAATCACTGGATGCTCCCCCTGGCCCTGGCGGCGACCGTTGTAGTCTCCACCTGGGTCGTCCGCGTGAAGACGATGTGGCGGCAGGGACCCATTACGGCGGCGGTGGTCGTGGCCGCCGGCGTGGCGCATCAGTCCACCGGAGCCGGCCTGGGGCAAGGCCTGCACAAGGTCGCGGAAGTCGTGTTTGGCTGTCTCGTCGGGCTGTTCGTGAGCTGGCTTATGGCTCGAGTCTGGCTGATTCAGGTGCCCGCAGGGGAGGATGCGGCCGTGTAACCGGAGAACCCGGTCCATCGCGTGCTTGGGTCTGGTGGTCGCCGCGTAGTATATTCACGCAGGCAGTGAAGGGACCGTCCAGGGCTTCAACAGAGTGGACGGCGAAGGGTAGAGAGAAAAGGTAGCGCTACTGACCCTCCTGCGCGCGACACCAGGAGGTTCGCTAAATGAGCAAGCTCCCCTCGAATTCCAAAGACAACGCCCCCGGCGTGATCCCCCGGTGGGAATGGCGAATCTTCGGACAGAACCTCGCGACGGCCGAGTCCTGGCTGTCCTCACAACAGAGCACAGGAGTGCAGGAGACCGACGAGGTCTATTTTCTCTCGAAGGCGGGAGGCATCGTCAAGATCCGCCACGATCTTCTGGACATCAAACTGCTGCGCGAAACCGATCCGTTCGGACTCGAGCGCTGGGAACCGGTGATGAAGGCCGGCTTCCCATTGTCCGCGGCGGACGTACGCGCCGTTCTTGAATCGCTGCGCCTTGAAACGCCCTCCTTGTTGCGACCCGCGTGGAGCGAAGCAGAGTTTAAAGGCGACTTCGCGGGAACGTCGGGGCCGTTGCGCGCCGTGCGCGTGCACAAACGGCGGGTGCGGTATGCGATTTCAAATTGCATGGTGGAACTGTCGGACGTAACGGCCGATCTTCTGGCCACGCGCACCATGGCCGCGGAGTCCGAGGACCCGGCCGCGGTCGTGAGCCTGGTGCGCACCATGGGGCTCGAAGGCTGGGCCAACACCAACTATCCTCGCGGCCTGGCCGCGCTGATCGACGCCGAGCCGGAGCGCTACGCCGTACTCGACGTGGGGACGAATTCCGTGAAGTTCCACATCGGCCGTCGCAATCCGGACGGCACCTGGACCCGGGTCGTCGATCGCGCCGAACTCACGCGTCTCGGGGAAGGCCTGAACGAGACGGGGGAGATCGGTGAGGCGGCACTCAAACGAACGACGGCCGCCATGCAAGCCATGGTGGATGAGGCGAAGTCGATCGGCGTGAAGGCCCTGGTGGCTGTGGGCACGGCGGGCCTGCGCCTGGCTCGCAATCGCGAGGCGGTGCTGGCCGCTATGCGCGAGGCCACGGGCACAAGCGTGCAGGTCATCTCCGGCGAAGAAGAAGCCCGGCTGGCGTACCTCGCCGTGGTGGCTCATCTCGGTGTGGCGGCGGGCTCAGTGGCCGTGTTTGACACGGGCGGCGGCAGTTCGCAGTTCACCTTCGGCCGAGGCACTCGTGTCGACCAGCGCTTCAGCCTGGATGTGGGTGCCGTGCGTTACACCGAGAGATTCGGCCTGGATCAGGCGGTGACGCCCGAGGTGATTCGCGCGGTGATGGCAGCTCTGTCCACGGATCTCGGTCGCCTGGACGAAAGCCCGAAGGTGGATGCGCTCGTGGGCATGGGCGGCGCCGTGACGAACATGGCGGCGGTCATGCACCGGCTCGCCAGCTATGACCCCGATGTCGTGCAGGGGACCCTCATCCACAGAAGTGAAATCGATCGTCAGATCGAGCTCTATTCCTCTCAGGGCGCCCAAGGTCGGCGATCCATCGTGGGGCTTCAACCCAAGCGCGCCGACGTGATCCTCGCCGGGGCGTGCATCGTGCGAAGCATCATGAACAAGCTCGACGCCGAGAGGCTCACCGTCAGTGATCGTGGCCTTCGTCACGGCGTGCTACTCGAACGCTTCGGTTCTCCGGCCCACGTGGCCCGCCGGTCGAAATCCCAAACTCCCGCTCAAAGGAAACCCAAAATGAATGCAATTGTAACCGCCGACTCGACGCGCCTCAATGAAGTTCAAGTGTCGGAAGCCGTGGAGCTGCTCGAGGGCGTGGACTCGGTGGAGCTCAAGCTCACGGTGCCTGTGACCGAGCATCGGGCCACGATCTCGGCCCTTCCGATCGATCCCGTGGAGGCCGAGCCCAGGCAGGTGTTTTTCTTCGACACGCCCGATCTCCAGCTGAATCAGGCTGGAGTGGTGGTGCGTGCGCGCCGTATCCAGGGCGGCAGCGCGGACACGGTGGTCAAGCTGCGGCCGGTCGTGCCGGCCGAACTCCCGCTGTCGATCCGCCAGTCGGGGAGCTTCAAGGTGGAAATCGACTTCCTGCCGGGAGGATTCGTGTGCTCGGGGTCGATGAAAGGCAAAGCCACCGGAGCCCAGGTTCGCGACGTGGTCGCCGGGATCGCGCCGCTCAACAAACTGCTCTCCAGCGAGCAGCGCGCATTCTACAGAAAGCATGCGCCCGAGGGCCTCACGCTGAATTCTCTGTCCACGCTCGGCCCCATCTTCCTGCTCAAGATGCTCTTCTGGCCCAAGAGCCTGGGTCGCAAAGTGGTGGCGGAATTCTGGCTCTATCCCGACGGATCGCGCGTGCTGGAGATCTCCACCAAGTGCAAGCCGGAGGAGACCTTCAAAGTGGGCGCTCAGCTGCGCGCCTACGCAGCCAAGCGAGGCATCACCATTGAAAGCGGTCAGCAGACGAAGACCAAATCGGCCCTCGAGTTCTACGCCCGCGAGCTTCAGGCGGTGGTGGTGTAGCCGTGCCGGTGCATTCGTCTCTGCGTGACCGTTCGCGGTGCACCGGCGGATGAGTTTACCTCGTCGGACCTGGTCCGCCATGACTGGGCTCTGGGAGCGCGAGGGCATTCTCTCGGCCTTTCTGGTGCTCCTGGTCGTGAAAGCCTTCGTGCTGCCGGCCGTGGTCACGGTGGGCCTGCCCGGCCGGATCCTGGCCGATGTGTTCTTCTCGCTCGTTCTCATCACGGGCGTTCTCAGTGTCTCCAGGTTGCGGTGGGCGTTCTACTCCATGCTGGGCGTCACCGTGCTCACGCTTCTTGTGCACTGGCTCAGCTGGTTCCTGAAGCCCGAGGCGACTGCGGTGGCGCGCGAATGGGCGTCTCTGGCGACCCTCGGTACGTTCACCGCCGTGATTCTGTCGAAGGTGCTGAGCGCAGGCTCGATTTCGCGCGCGCGCATCGAAGGCGCCGTTGCGGCGTACCTGCTTCTGGGTCTCTCCTGGGCGTCGGCCTACCAGCTGGTGTACCTGTACTACCCGGCCGCATTCCAGGGCACTCTGGTGGAGACGGCTCCAGGGCTGGCATTCGGCTACTTCAGTTTCGTGACGCTCACCACCGTGGGCTACGGGGACATCACGCCGGTTCTCCCTCTGGCACGCTCCCTGGCCATCACTGAGGCGTTGACGGGACAATTGGATATCGCCATCCTGCTGGCGCGCCTCGTCTCGCTGCAGTTGCATGGCCGCCAGCAATAGGGACGTCGCAGGCCTCCGACACCGACCCTTGCCCGAGATCAATTCACGAACGCACCCTGCCACAGGAAGCGCATGAAGAAGAAAACCACCCGGACTCCCCTGCCTAAACTTCCCACCGCGAAAGCCTGGGAAGAGGCCTGGCAGAAGCACTGGAGCAAGGTGGGCACGAGCGAATACGAACTGCCTGCGGGCGGTCCGGATGCGGCCGACCGCGAGTTCCTCTCGAAGGTGCGCACCGTCGACCAGGAACGCGCCCGGCTCAAACGCATCCAGGACGAATTCGTGCGTGCGTTTCGGGCGCTGTACCCCGTGGGGCCGGCGGTGACGGTGTTCGGCTCCGCGCGCTTCAAGCCCGCCCACCCTTACTACCAGCTCGCCCGTGCCACCGGCGCGGAACTGGCCAGGGCCGGTTTCGCCACGCTCACCGGCGGCGGCCCCGGGATCATGGAGGCGGCCAACCGCGGTGCACACGAGTCGGGGGGAGCGAGTTACGGCCTCAACATCGTCCTGCCGCACGAGCAGAGCGCCAATCCCTACGTCGACAAGAGCGTTGCCTTCCGCTACTTCTTCACGCGCAAGGTGTGTCTCGTGAAGTACTCCTGCGCCTTCATCGTGATGCCCGGAGGACTGGGGACGCTCGACGAGTTGTTCGAAGCGGCCATACTCATCCAGTGCCGGAAGATCGGACCCTTTCCCATCATTCTCATGGGTGCGAAGTTCTGGGACGGCATGCGTGAGTGGGGGCAGTTCATGATGGAGCAGGGTGTGTTCACGAAGGACGAGATCGGCTTCGGCCACATCACCGATTCGCCCAGAGAGGCTGTCAAATTGATCGTGGCGAGTTTGCCCCGCAACGTGAAGGCGCGTCTAACGCCTTCTCACAAGGCCCGGTCGTGAGAGTCACGCCTCTCGGCGCGGCCGGCGGCGAGGTGACCGGCTCCGCGTATCTTGTAGAGACGGGAAATTCCCGGCTGCTCGTGGACTGTGGCCTGTTCCAGGGCGGACGGAAGGCCGAATCTCTCAACCGCTCCCCCGTACGCGCCAACGCACGACTGGATGCCGTGCTCTTGACGCACGCGCACCTGGATCACACCGGGCGTCTGCCCCTGATCACGAAGCTCGGCTATCAGGGACCCATCTACGCCACTCCTGCCACAGTGGAAATGTCAACGCTCATTCTCAAGGACGCAGCCCGGATTCAGGAATCGGACGCCGAACGCAGGAACCGCAAGCTGGTCCGCTCCGGCAAGCCGCCGGTCCCACCATTATATGTCCCCGAGGATGCCGAGGTCGTGTTCGGTCTGTTCCGTGAGGTGCCCTACGACAAGCCGGTACAGATTCTCCCCGGGGTGCAGGCCATCTGGGTCGAGTCGGGGCACATGCTGGGTTCGGCCTCCATTCAACTTTTGGTAGAGGAGTCGGGACGGCGGAAGCGCGTGGTGTTCTCGGGCGACGTGGGTCCCCGGGGCGCGCTCATCCTGAAGGACTATGAAACGTTTTCGCAAGCCGACCTGGTGTTCCTCGAATCCACGTACGGCGATTCTGACCATCGCCCGTTCAACGAATCCGTGGAGCAGTTCGTGGAGATCGTGGTGGACGCGGTGAAACGGGGAGGCAAGATGCTCGTCCCCACGTTCGCTGTGGGTCGCGCCCAGCTTCTGATCAGCCTGCTGGCGTGGATGTTCCGCGAGAACAAGGTGCGGCCGTTCCCGATCTTCCTCGACAGCCCCATGGCCGCGGAGGCCACGCAGATCTATGCGAATCACCCGGAACTGTTCGACGAGGAGATGACGAAGTTTATTGCCGAGCGGCCCATGCGCGAGGATCTGAAGTCGCTCAAGATCACGATCTCGGTGGAGGAGTCCAAGGCCATCAACAATCAGGAAGGTTCGTGCATGGTTCTTGCGGGCGCGGGAATGTGCAACGCGGGGCGAATTCTGCATCATCTGAGGGCGAATCTTTTCAAGCCCGAGACACACGTGATCATGGTGGGCTATCAGGGGCAGGGCTCGCTGGGACGCCTTCTGGTGGACGGGGCCGAACAGGTCACCATCTATAACGAGAAGATCGCGGTGCACGCGCAGGTGCACATGCTGACCGGCTTTTCCGCGCACGCGGGGCAAACCGATCTGTTGAAGTGGTTTTCGTCCATCGCGCCGTGCAAGCCGAAGGTGGCGCTCACTCACGGCGAAGATGAACCGCGCAAGGAACTGGCGCGGCAGATACAGACCCGCTTCGGCCTTTCGTGCATGCTGCCCGCCATGAAGGAGGGGCTCGAACTGTGACCGCGAAGACGGCACCCCTGCCGGAACACCGCACCAAGATCGTGGCCACCATCGGGCCGGCTTCGGACTCTCCCGAGATGCTGGCGCGGCTCATCCGGGCCGGCATGAACGTGGCGCGTCTCAACATGTCCCACGGGACGTTTGAGCAACACGGTCAGCTGATCGGACGCATCCGCGACGCCGAAGGGGCCACCGGGCAGCACGTGGCGATCATGGCGGACCTGCCGGGGCCGAAGATGCGCATCGGCCAGATGGCGAAGGAGCCCGTCGAACTGGTGGCCGGAGATCCCTTCACGCTCACCACAGAAGAAATCGTTGGGGACGCTCGTCGCGTGTCGATGACATTCCCCAAATTGCCTCGGGTCGTGAAGCACGGTGACCGGCTGTACCTCAACGACGGGCTGGTGCAGCTCGAAGTGGACAAGGTGGAAGGGGGCGAGGTGCACTGCACCGTCGCCGTGGGCGGGCCCCTCTCCTCACGCAAGGGGCTGAATCTCCCCGGGATCGACCTTGGGATCTCCGCCTTCACCCCGCACGACCGCGAGTGCCTGAAATTCGCACTGAAAGCCGGCGTGGATGCGGTGAGCCAGTCCTTCGTGGAGCGTAAGGCCGATCTGGATGAAGTGCGCAAAGCGGCGGCGGCCCTGGGCCGCCAACCCTTTCTCATTGCCAAGATCGAACGCGCCGGCGCGCTGGCGCACTTCGACGAGATCCTCGTGGCCGCCGACGGCATCATGGTGGCGCGGGGCGATCTGGGTGTGGAAGTGCCGCTCGAGCAGATCGCGCTCACGCAGAAGGATCTGATCGCGCGCGCGAATCGCGCCGGCAAGCCGGTGATCACCGCGACGCAGATGCTCGAGTCGATGACCGCGAGCCGGCTGCCGACGCGCGCCGAGGCGACCGACGTCGC
>Ga0105347_1000774_pt1 | contig 14707 bp, 15 predicted proteins | sample EasRivMeERMLT890_FD_89677 | JGI IMG/M metagenome (GOLD analysis project Ga0105347, IMG submission 89677) | Soil microbial communities from meander-bound floodplain in the East River, Colorado, USA - East River MetaG ERMLT890 | ecosystem: Environmental > Terrestrial > Soil > Floodplain | place... | reverse complement strand
CCGGCCGGCAGCACCCCCATCGCCGCCAGGCCGGCCGCCACGAGCACGACCTGAGCGGATGTCACGAACACGGTCTGATGGATGAGAACGAACGCCCCGATGAGGAACGCGAGTATCTCGAGCGTCTTCGCTAGCGACCATTGCCGGCGCTGCGGCTCGGCGGTCATACATCACGCGAGAGGAGTCGAGTGAGCTGCGTGCGGATCGTCGGCGCGCCGTGCGTGTACGGCCGGCCGGTGCCGTCTCCCCATCGGAGCTCGCGGCCGCGGCCGATGAGCGCCTCGGCGTTCACGCCCCAATGCCCGTGATCCGACTTCCCCGGAATCGGGAGCGTGCGGCCGATGACGTCGCCCTTCTTGAAGCGGTGGCCGAGCGGCCAATCGCGATCGAGGTGCCCGATCCAATGCCGGAGCTTCGAGCGGCCGGTCATGAAGATCGCCTCGCCAGGGCTCGAGCTCGTGTCTTTCGTGTCGACGACACAGGCCTCGGGCGCGATGACGATGACGCCGCCGCCGGCGCCCCACGCCGTATCGACGGCCGGGAATAGCGGGATGCCCGACGTCGGATGCGTGAGGCTCATGTCGAGGAGCGAGACGAACGGGCCCGGCTGGATCGGGCCGACGAGCTTCCAGAGCGCGCCGGTCGTGTCCGGCTTGAGGTCGGCCTCGAGCTTGTCGAGCTCGCGCTCCGCGGCGCGCCAATGGCCGCCCTTCGGGTCGTAGCCGGTCGTCTTACGGAGCTCGGCTCGAGCGGCGCGTAGGAGCTTCAAGCGTGCGGCGTCGGTCATGTCGCGATGAGGTAGCCGGTCGGGAGCGAGACGACGACGTTCGTGCCGGTGGGCACGACGGCGACGCCGGCGATGAGGAGGTCGTGAGCCGAGACAGGGATGATGTTCGAGTCGGTGCCGGCGGCCGTGTCGGCGTCGTAGACGACGAGCAGCTTGCGCCAGGAGTCGCCCGAGCTCACAGTCGTCCACGTCTGCGTGCCGAAGGTGAGCTCAGCCTGATCGTCGACGTCGTCGACGGTGACGGCCGAGAGGTCGGCGTCGGTGAGCGTCTTGCGCGCGTAGCCGGTGTTCGTGACTTCGGCCGAGGCGCCGGCGAGCAGCGTGCCGAGGTCGTCGTAGTCCTTGAGCACGTCGTCGGACTCGAGGCCGGCTTCCGCCAGGACGACGATCTTGAGCGCGGAGGCCGCCGGGTCGTTGTTGTTGACGCGCTCATGGAACTCGACCGTCCGGCCCTTCGCGATGTTGAAGACGAACGAGGCCACCTAGCCCACCGCCGGCGTGAGCTCGACGGTGACGTCGCCGGCGGGGAGTACGGGCCGGACGCCTTGCGCGATCGCGAGCTCGAGCGCAGGCGTGATCGTGACGACGATCGGTTGGCCGGTGTTCGTGACGACGAGCTCCTGCGCTTTCTCGGGCACGACTCGCCTATCGTCGTCAGAGGGAGTCGGCGCGCTCGATCCGGCCGATGCGCCGGCGCTCGTCGGCGTGGCGCTCGAGCTTCGAGACGCCGCCGCTCGCGATCCTCTCGACGCTCGCGACGTTGACGGTGACGTCGCCGTCCCATTCGCCGAAGTCGGCGAGCGTCTTCTCGAGCGCGTCGGCGAGCTCGGCGGTCTTCTTCTTCGTGAGCTTGCCCGGCGCGACGATGAAGGCTCGAACGGCGTGCGCGGTGTCCTGCATCGGTGTCCTCCTCCTATCAGTCGAAGACGTTGCCGAAGGTCCAGGCGTCGAGGTCGTCCTCGCCGATGAACCAGAACTTCCACATAATCCCCGACAGGCCGCGCTCGACCGCGAGCCCGGTGCGGTGGATGCCGGCCGCCTGCCAGGTTTTGTTGCTCGGGAGGTAGTGCGGCATGATCGTCGTAACGAGCATCCCGTCGTCGAGAAAGCCGAAGCTGTCGATCTAGGCCGACGTCGCGCCGGCGATCATCCAGTCGGCGCTCGAGCGCCAGTCGACCGGCGAGAAGGCTATGCCGCTGTTGCTCGTCCAGTAGATGCGCTGCGCGACGCTCGCGATGTCGTAATCGCCGGCGGTGCCGACTTGGTCCCATGCCGTAATCATTTGCGACGCCCAAAAGCCCTCGCGTTCGGTCGATACTTCGTAGCGGTCATTGCCCGGATTCGGGTCGCCGTCGTCGGTTATGTCGAGCGTAAATAGGCTGTTCCCGAGGTCGTCGTGCGGCGCGATGTCGAACGGCGCCGTCGGCCCGTAGCTGTAGTGCGGCGTCGCGAAGTCGGCCCACGGGACGGGGTACCAACCGTCGCCCGGCGTCTGCGTCGCGCCGAACGAGAGGGTGAGGTCGGGGATGCCCCACGAGCCGACCGGCTGCTCGAGCACTTGCGGCCGGCGCGCGAGCGACTCGACGCCGGCCTGCGCCTGCTTCGCGTGGCCGATCGCGGACGTGCGGCGCTCGAGCGGCGGCGTCAATGGAAGCCCTCGAAGTGATCGGTCACGACGAGCGCCGGCGCGGTGCGCTGCGCCAGGGGCTCGCCGAGCTCGACGTTGCCCTTGTCATCCCACCGATAGGTGTAGTCCATGACGCGCTGGACGCCGGAGAAGCCGCCGCGCAGCGCGGCGCCGGCGCTGACGCGGATGAGGTCGCCGGTGCGGAAGGTCGGCGGGATGCCGACGTTCGGCTTGACGTGAATCTCGCGCTGCGGACGAGCTCGCGTCCACGACTCCATCAGCCACCAGCGTTTGTAGAGCTCGAGGAACTCCTCCTCGTTGCCGCGCGCGTCGAATATGCGAATCAGCATCCGCGTCCGGTAGGCGGCGCGCGACGCGAGGATCGCCGACTCGACCGTCGAGTAAGGCGGGTCGGGGAAGTAGCCGGGGGTCGCCGTGCGCGTGATCGACGCCGCCCAATGCTGCAAGGCGCCAGGGTCGGCCGACGTCTTCTCGCGCGGCCCGAGATAGATCCAGAGCTTGTTGACGAGGCCGCGGTAGTTCGTCGTCCGCTTCGCCCACCGGGCGCTGTGGTCGCCGGTCGCCCATTGGAAGTGAACCGAGCCCGATCGGTCGGTGCCGGCGTTGCCGTTGTAGGCGCTCAGGGTTCCCATCGAGCCGCCGGAGTCGCCAGGCGTGAAGACGACGTCGAGCTCGCCGGTGCCGGCCATGAGCGCGATGAAGTTCGCGATCGTCATAGGCCAGTCGACGGGCGCTCCGCGGAGGTCGACGCCGCCGGTCGCGAACGTGCCGAGCGTGAAGCCGAGGTCGCCTTCGCCGTCGGGCCCGTCGGTCGTCATCGACTGTTCGAGAATCTCGCGCAGCATCGCCGGCGCGGTCGTGTTGCGCTGGACGAAGTCGGGGTTCGAGAAGTCGCCGGGGTCGCCGGATGCGGCGCCGTCGCGGCAGGGGCGATCCTCGAGGATGAGCGTCGGGTCGGCGAACGTGAAGACGGTCGAGATGTCGTCGGGCTCGGTCCCGCCTTCGTCGGACGAGTCGACGATTTCGCCGTGGAAGTCGAGGCCGCCGTCGAGGACGATCTTGCAGCGGATCGGGTCCGACGCCGGCGCGACGTGGCTCGGCATCTTGACCGAGACGAAACTCGGCCGATTGTGCTGATGAGTCGTCGAGCCCTCGGCGACGACGCTCGTGTAGTCGGTGCCGTCGAGGATGGTCGTGACGGCCACGAGCTCAGTCCGTGGAGACGAGGCCGAGGACGAACTGCTTGAGCCAGGCGCCCGACGGGACGAGCCCGACGTCACACTTGACGGTGAGGCTCGAGCCGCCGACGAAGTTGAGCGTCCCGGTCGTCGTGCCCTGAGCGATCGGCTCGAGGACGGCGATCGCCGCGGCGATCATCGCCTCGCGCACGGCGAGCACGGCGGCCTCGGTCGACGCGGACTCGACGCGGATCGTGCCGCCGAGGAGAAGGTGCCGGCCCTCGAGGCGGAACGCGCCGTAGTAGTAGCCGTTCGTCTGCGCGCGGTTGTAGATCGACGTGCGGACCTTCCGCATTTCGAGGCCGGTCGAGCGGCTCGGGTCGACGAGCCACGAGTCGCCGGTCGGATCGTTGAAGCTGATCGTCCCGCCGCCCGAGACGAGCGTGTCGATGAGGCCGTAGGAGTAGACCACTAGAACCCGACCCCACCGAAGGCGGTGAACAGCTCGTTCCCGGCGTACTTCGCCTCGGGGTGCGCCACCTGGCCGGAGAGCTTGCCGAGCTGCTCGGCGTTCACGCGCAGGAGCTCGGTTTGCGCGACGGCCTGCGTCGCCATGAGGCCGAAGTCGCCGGCCGAGTCTTGGAAGTTGTTGCCCCATTGGTTCCCGATGCCGTGGAGGCCGGTGAGAAACTCGAACTGTCCGCGGCGCTGCTCGGCGGCCGTCATCGGCTTCTCGTCGTCGCCGGCGGCCTGCTTCTTCTTGAGGCCGGCGATCGTCTCGTCGACGCCGCGCAGCGCGGCCGCGCGGAGCTTGGCGCGCGTGTCGAGCTCGCCGAGGCCGGCGAACTTCTTGCGCTGCCGCTCGGCCTGGCGCATCGCGCTCTCGACGAGCTCGTCGACGCGCTTCTCCTCGGCGGCGGCCGCGGCTTTGCGCTTGTCTGCGGCGGCCTTCGCCGCGGCCTCGCGCTTCGCGGCCGAAGCCTCGGCGGCCTCGGTGCGCTCGCGTGCGTTGTCCTCGGCGATCGCGTCGATTTGAGACTCGACGCCGGCGATCGCGCCGTAGAGGCGCCGGAGCTCCTCTTGCTGCTTGACGGTGAGCGTCTTGCGGCGCTCGAGGTTCCGAATCTGGCGGTCGTAGCGATCGCGCAGCCGGCCGAGCGCGCGGACTTCCGCGGCCTCGTCGCCTCGATCGCGAGCTCGGTCGACGTCGAGCTCGAGCTCGAGCACGGTCGGCGGCTTCTTGCCAGCCGGCGGCTTCGCGGCGTCGGCCTCCTCACGCGCTTCGCGCTCGGCTCGAGCCTTGCGGCCGGCCGCTCGATCGGCGCCGCCAGAGCCGGGCTCGAGGCCTTTCGCCGATCGCCGAGCGAGCCTGTTCGCGATGATCTGCCGGAGCTCGCGCTCCTGCGAATCGGTGAGCACGAGGTCGGGGAGCGCGTCGAGCTGCGCGAGGGTTATCTGGCCGTTGGCTGCGGCCTTCTTGATACGACCGAACTCCTCGCCGCTGACGGCGTCTTTCTGAGACGAACGCAGACCGAAGTAGCCGGCCGCCAGGCCGCCGGCGACGATGACGCCGCCGGGACCGAGCCCGACGAGCGAGCCGATGCGGCCGAGCGCGCCGCCCTTGCCGGCGGCGCCACCCACGCCGCCGATGCCGCCGCCGGTGACGGTGAAGGTGCGATGTCGGTAGGCGACGTCGAGCGCGCGGCCGGCGATCGCGGCGTCGCGGACGACCTTCGCCGTCGTCGCCTGAGACGCGGCGGCGATGAGCCCGAACGAGGCGGCGGCCTTCCTCATCTTCGCCACGAGGCCGACGACGAGCGCGATCTGGATTGCGTTCTCGAGGCCGCCGACGAGCTCGACGAGCGGCGCGAGCGCGTCCTTCGCGAAGCGGAAGCCGCCGGCGAGGCCGCGCACGACCGACTCGCCGGTTTCCATCGCCTCGTTTACTCGAGCCTGGACTTCGGCCTGATTCTCGGCGTCGCCGAGCCAGTCGGCCAGGCGGTCGGAGTAGTTCGTAATCCCGGGTAGCAGCCCCGACGCGAGCAGCTCTTTCATGTTCTCCCATTGCACGAGCAGGCGATCGCCGGCGGCGACGGCGTCGTCGGACGCGGCCTCGGCGGCGGTGCCGTAGTTGCGCGTCAGCGTCGACAGGAGCTCGGTGCGCGTGGCGGTCTTCTCGACGTCGAGCCCGATGCGCCGGAGCGCGCCGGACATTCCGAGGTTCGCCTTGTTGACGATCTGAGCGGCGGCCTCGAGGTCGATGTAGCGGCCGCGCGCGACGTCGACGGCGAGCGCGTTGAGCTCGAGCGCGGCGTTGACGTCCTTCGTCGAGCGCACGAATAGCTGGAACGTGCCCATGAGCGCCTCGTCGTCGAAGCCGAGGTTCGATTGCGCGCGGATGACGCGCTCGATCGTCGCGATGTGGTCGTCGTAGCTGAGGCCGATCGCCTCGAGCGCGACGCGGGTTTGGCCGAGGACGTTCTGCTCCTCTTTCGCCGCGGCGATCGCCGAGCCGATGACGCCCACGAGGCCGTGGATGCCGACGTAGGCGCCGGCGTAGCCGATGACCGAGCGGCGAGCTCGCGCATAGCCGTCGTCGATGCCGCGCGTCGAGCGGCCGAGACGTGTGGCCGACGCGGCGGCCTGATCCTGCGCGGCGTCGAGCTCGCGCGTCTCGCGCGCCTGGCGGTCGGCTGCTCGAGCGGCGCCTTCCTCGGCTTCGCGGAGCTGGATCGTCGCGCGCTTGGCCTGTTGCGACTCGGCCCCGTAGGCGGCGAGCGACTTTTTGAGCCGGTCTTGTGCGAGGTCGAGCTTGAGCGCCTCGCGCGACATCTGGCCGACGGACTCTCGCCATTCGCGCTCGGCCTGCTCGACTTTCGCGTTGAACTCTCCGGTGTCGGCGACGAGCTTGACGACGGCGCCGGCCTCGCCGCCGGCGCCACCGCGTAGGCCGTCACCGAACGCCATGACTCAGCGCCCCCGTCCGGTCGCGCGAGCGATCATCGCCTCGAGGCGCGACGTCGTCGCGTTCGCGGCGAGCTCGGCCTCGAGGCGCTCGGCCTCGGCGCGCTTGAGCTCGAGCCGCTCGTTGGCTTCCTGATTCTCGAGCGACAGGAAGGCGGCCTCCTCGACGGCGAGCTGCGTCACTTCGTCCTCGCCCTCCCATCCGCAGCCGCAATCACAGGCGGCCCACGTCAGCCGTGGAAAACAGCTCGACGATGCCCTGACAGCCCGGGCAATCCTCGCCGCACTCGTGGAGGTCACGAAACGCGGCCCAACGATCGAGAGGCTCGACGCCGATCCTCACCCCTCTCGCGTCACGAGCGCGGAGCCGCTGCGCGATTTCGGCGACCATCGCGAGGTCGTCTTCGGGGATGTCCGTATAGGTGTCCTCGATCGTGAGCTCGACGCGCTGCCAGGCGCCGTGCTCGTCGACGACGTCGGCCTTCGTGCCGGCCGGCGCGTGGTCGAAGTCGAGCTCGACGTACTCGATCGCGGCGACGGCCAGGTGCCGTTGCAGGAGCCCGTAGCGGCGGATGCGCTCGACGGCCTTCGCCTGGCGCTCGGCGTCGTCGACGTCGGCACTCGCGGCCGACAGCTCGCGCGCGAGCTCGCCAGTCGCGCCGCCTTCGGCGGTGAGCTCGAGGAGCGCGAGCTCGACGAGCTCGTCGGGGAGCTCGCCGCGCTCGAGCAGGCCGGCGATGCCCGGTATGCGAATCTTGAGACGCTGCCCCGACGGGCACGTTACGACGTGGAGGTTGAGGGTCTGCCACCGCCCGATCGACTCAGGCGGCGCAGAGCTCCGAGCCGCGATCGTGCGCGGCGCCTTCGTGGTCTTCACCTTCGCCATTACGCTGTGCCTCCTTCGGCTGTGCGTGTAGGGCTTGCAGGAACTCGAGGCCGGCTTCGGCTCGAGCGAGCTTCGTGTTGAGGTCGCGCACGAACGAGCGCGAGGACTTGATCGCGAGCCGGGCCTCTTGCACCGCTGCAAGGGCTTGCGCCTCGGTCATCCGATGACGCCGGCGGCGCCGATGAGGAAGCCGAGCACAGCGGCGATCGCGACGACGACGAGCCAAGCCGTATCGCTCATAGCGTCGCGACGCTGTTCTTGGAGACGATCGACAGGGTGTTCGCGATCGCCGTTTGCGGCTGCGCTGCGAACTCGTACCGCATCGACAGCGGCTCGCCGTTCGGGTTCGGCGCGAGCCCGATGCGCCGGAGCTCGACGGCCGTCATCACCATCGACACTTCATTCGAGGCGTCGCGAATCGCGGCGATCGTGAGCGCCTCGGTGAAGATCGTATTCGAGGTCGTCGTGCCGCTCGGGCTGTTCGTGTAGAGCGCGCGCCACTTGGCATCCGTCTCGAACAGGATGTCGAGGAACCCGGTGACGGCCCACCGGCCGAGCGCGATGTCGGAGACGACGAAGCCGGTGTCGCCCTGGATCGGGAACCCACCCTTCGCCGACGTGAGCTCGAAGCCGGTGACGATGTCGGTCGTCACGCCGCCGAGCGTCACGAGGACGTCGGGATAGGTGAGCGGGTCGACGGCCGACGGCGACGGCGAGCCCGGGTCCGTCTCGCCGAACGAGGCGGTCGTGCCGAGGAACGAGGCCGAGTAGCCGAGCGCCTGGCCGGAGCCGCCGCGGACGGTGAGCTCGGGCACGCGACAGTCGATGTAGCGGTCGACGAGCGCCGTCGCGTCGTAGGCCGAATAGAGCGTGAAGTACGGCGGCGTCGGCGAGGCGGTGGCCGTGTGCGTGAACGGGCCGGCGCCGCTGACGCCTGTCGCGCCGAGCGCGGCGTAGGCGAGGAACGAGAGCTCGTCCGACCTGACCATGCCCTCGATCGCGCCGGCGATCGTCTGGCCTACCTTCGCCGACTTCGATCGCTGGATCGAGGAGTCGGTTTCGGGGAGGTCGATGATCTGCAACTCGGGCTGGACGATGCCGCCGGTGAGTCGGAGCTTGAACTTCGGCGTCGTCTGCGGCGTGCCCTTCGCGGACTGGCGGCCGATGCCGAGCGTGTAGAACTGGCCGGAGTGCGGCGCCACGGTCTAGCCCTCCTTCTCGTCGTCGGCGGGAGGCTCGGCCGGCGGCTCGGCCGGCGCGTCGGAGCTCGAGCTCGAGCTCGCGGCCGGCTTCTTCTTGCCGGCCTTCGCTTCGCGCTTGACGTGCGGCGCGCCGTCGAGGAGCTCGATCATTCCCGGGTCGGCCGTCTCGAAGCCGTCGCCGTCGACGATGTGCGTGCGGCCGTCGGCGTCGTGGAACTGGAAGCGGCCGTTCTCGCCGGTCGCGACGAACCGAATCTTCTGAGCCTTCGCCATCGCTCCCGCCTATCGGCGCTCAGAGCCGGTTGAGCTCGTCGACGAGCTCGCGGCGCGCCACGGTGCGGCCGGCCTCGAGGAAGCGGAGCGCCGGGACGGTCGTGCCGCCGGTCGTGTAGCCCTTCGAGTGAAGGCGCGCGTACCAGGCGAGCGAGCGGAAGCCGCCGACCCATCCGTCGCCGGTCGGCTCGACGTCGAGCACTTCCATCGTCGCCATGAGCCCCGTCTCTTTGCGCGACTGAGATTTCGCCGCGGCGACGTCGGCGCCGCGCTCCGAGGCGCGCTCGAGCTTCGGCGGAATGAGCCGGTTGACGCGCTTCGCGATGTCGGTCGACCACCCACGGCGAACGTCGACGGTCGCGCCGATCACGGGATGACCGCCACGTTCGCGGTGAAGCCTTGAAGTAGGAACTCGATGCCCCACTCCTCCGGGTCTTCGTCGATCCTCGAGGCCTCGACGATGTAGAACCAGGGGCGCTCGAGGCCGCTGAGCTTCTGATGTGCGCGGAGCTCGACGAGCATCGCGCCTTGCGCGGCGTGGAGCTCGGTCGGGTCGGCCGTCTCCTCGCCGGCGAGCTGCTTCGAGCGGCGCTTCCAGTAGCGCACGAGCAGAGTCGGCCGAGCGATTTCGGTGACGTCGCCGCGCGTCCATTCGCCGGCGAAGACGTTGATCCGATCGCGCTCGCGCGAGACGCCGGCGCGCCGGCCGGCCGCGATGAGCGTCTTCTCGTCGAAGGTGCCGGCCTCGCGTGCGAGCTCGAGCTGCGCGATGAGGTAGTCGCGCCAGTCGGTTACGACGTCGGCCACGAGCTCACGCGATCGTCGGCACGCGCCGGTCGCGGATGACTTCGCTCGAGCTCGCGAGCAGGCCGTCGACGTTCACGCCGCGCAGCGCGTCGGCGAGCGACGTGCCGGCGCCGGCGGCGTCGGTGAGGTAGCGCAGGAGCACGCGACGAGCGCAGGCCTGGACGACGTCGGGAGGAACGGCCTGCCAGCCCCACGCATCGGACTCGAGCTCGAGGATGCCGCTCGCCGACAGCGCCGCCGGGAACGGGCCGGCGCGAGTGAAGCGGATGACGTCGTAGGGCTCGAACGAGTCGCGGACGCGCGGGAGGAGCGTGTAGTCGGTCGCCGGCACGGTCGCCGTGAGCGTCGTGCCGTCGGCTTCGTAGACGCGGACGATGAGGCCGGTCGAGTCGGAGAGCGCGCCGATGTCGAGCTCGCGCTCGGCGAGGTAGTAGGCGTCCTCGGGATGAGCGAACCACTCGGCGAGGTCGTAGCGCCGGATCGAGGTCGCGCCGGGACCGACGTATTCGGTCTTCATGCGCCGTTGCATCCAGTACGACTCGGCCTCGATGAGCTGCTCGAGGAGCGCGTTTGTCGCGTCGTCGGATTCGTAGCCGGGCGCGTAGGCGAGAACGTCCTCGAGCTCGCAGAGGCCGCGCGGTAGCGGCGCGTGCTCGAGCATCGCGATCGTGAACTCGGGCGTGTCCTGCGTCTTGCCGCCGGGCAGGAGCACCGACCACCAGGCGTTGTATTCGCCGGCGGTGTCGACGTCGACCGTCTGCCAGTCGTAGCGAACCTCGCCGGTGAGCGCGTTGACGACGACGCCGGCGGCGCTGACTTTCGGCGTCGCCGATCGCTCCGGCCGCATCTTGAACGTGACCGTCGAGCCGCTGAGGTCGAAGGGGTCGCCGTCGACGCGGATGACATCGAACAGGCTCGGCGAGCGGTTGCCGACCCAATGAGGGATCGTCTCAGGCACTTACGACGCCTGTCGGCCGAGGGTCGTCGAAGGCGCCGGCGCTCGGGCTCGAGCTCGCGACGCCGGCCGGCGTGCCGTCATCGAACGGGCCGGTGACGGCGAAGCCGCCGAGCGTGTTGATCGGGAGCGCGGTGTCGAGCTCGAGCGCCTGGCCGACGAAGTAGCGCGGCGTCCATGTAACGCCTTGTGCCGTGTCGAGCTCGAGCGCCTGGCCGACGAGTCGAATCTTCCGCGCGGTGACGGGAGCGGCCGTGTCGAGCTCCGTAGCGAGCCCGATCGCGGTGCGCTTGGACGACGTGACGCCGAACGCGGTGTCGAGCTCGAGCGCGGTTGCGACGGCGCGCGTCTTGCGGTGCGTCATGCCGAACGCGGTGTCGAGCTCGGACGCGAGCCCGACGGGGTAGGTCGAGCGCGGCGTGACGGCGCCGGCTGTGTCGAGCTCGGTCGTCTGGCCGATGCCCTTGCGCTTCGAGTGAGCGATCGCGCCGGCCGTGTCCGTCTCGAGCGCCTGGCCGACGGCGACCACCTGATCGGTGTCGGCGGCGATCGCGAACGCCGTGTCGGTTTCGGTCGTCAGTCCGATCGTCTTCGTCTTTCGCCGGCCGATCGAGGTCGCGGTGTCCGTCTCGAGCGCCTGCGCGATCGAGCGCGTCCTGCGGACTGTCCATGTCGTCGCGGTGTCGAGCTCAGTAGCCAAGCCGAGTAGCCGCAACTTGCGGCGGTTTATGGCCGTCGCGGTGTCCGTCTCGACGGCCTGCGCGATCGCCTTCGCCTTCGAGTGCGCGATCGGCTGCGCCGTGTCCGTCTCGAGCGCCTGGCCGACCGGGAAGGCGACACCGCCGCGCGACACCTGGCCGGCCGTGTCCGTCTCGAGCGCCTGGCCGATCGCCTTGAGCTTGCGCTTGACGATCGCCGTCGCCGTGTCCGTCTCGGTCGCGAGGCCGATCGCCTTCGTCTTGCGGCGCGCGATCGCCGTCGCGGTGTCGAGCTCGAGCGCCTGGCCGACGAGTCGGCGGAAGGGGTTAGCGTCGATCGGCTGCGCCGTGTCCGTCTCGAGAGCCTGGCCGATCGCCTTGCGCTTCGAGTGAGCGATCGCGAAGGCCGTGTCGGTTTCGAGCGCCTGGCCGATCGAGCGCGTCTTGCGCCTGACGAGCGCCGTCGCCGTGTCCGTCTCGAGCGCCTGGCCGATCGCCTTCGACTTGCGCTTGACGAGCGCCGTCGCCGTGTCCGTCTCGAGAGCCTGAGCGATCGAGCGCGTCTTCCTCGAGGTCAGCGCGCCGGCGGTGTCCGTCTCGGTCGCGAGGCCGAGCTCGACGACGATCGCGCCGCCGCCCATGACGACGGTGATCGGCTGCGCGGTGTCCGTCTCGGTCGCGAGGCCGAGCGTCTTGCGCTTGAGCTTCGCGAGCGCGGTCGCCGTGTCCGTCTCGACGGCCTGGCCGATCGACTTGCGCTTGAGCGGCGTGAGCGCGCGGAGCTGCGCCGGCGTCAGAGCACCGAACGAGAAGTCGTCGAGCGCGGTCGTGAAGTCGCTCGTCGTCATGGCGAAGCCGACGTAGCCGGCGGCCGCGTAGGTCGCGTCTGTCGCGACGGCGCCGAGCGTCCATATGCCGGTGCCGACGGGTCGGTGCCATGCCTCGATCCGGCTGCCGACGAGGCGGATGCCGATGTAGTCGCCGGTTTCCGCTACCACGGTCGTCGACGCGAGCAACGTGCCGGCGGCGTTGTCGCGGCGCGTAATCGCGAGATTGCCCTCGAACGTGAGCGACACTTGGTAGCCGTCCCATCCGGTAGTGCCGACGTCGGCGAGGCGCGCGTAAACGGAGAAACTCTCGCCGGCCTCGAGGTCGGCGCTGCATCGGATGACGACGTCACAGTCGGGCCCGACGGTCGCGATGTCCCAATAGGCGCTGAGACTGGCCGGCGGCGTGTTCTGACTGATGACGGCGTTACCGGAGAGAGCGGCCTGACCTCCGAAGCCGACGGCCGTTACCGGAGTCGACCAGTTGCCGGCGAGCGGTCCCTCGTTCGCGCGGTTGAAGTCGTCGGTCGTGCTCGTGATCGGGAAGTGTCCGGCCGTCGCATCCGTCTCGCGGACGAGGCCGAGCGTCTTGCGCTTCGCTCGAGCGATCGGCTGCGCGGTGTCTGTCTCGAGCGCGGTGTTGACGAGCCGGCGCAGCGGCTCGACGTTGAGCGCGCCGGCGGTGTCCGTCTCGAGCGCCTGGCCGAGCGTCTTTCGCTTGACGCGCGTAAGCGGCTGCGCGGTGTCCGTCTCGGTCGACTGGCCTACCGCCTTGAGCTTGCGCTTCGTGAGCGCGGTCGCGGTGTCCGTCTCGAGCGCCTGGCCGATCGCCTGGACGATGTCGCCGCTCACTTCGACGAGCTCCTGCGGGAAGACGAGGTAGCTGTCGCCGGAACCCATCGGCGATGTTCCGCCGTAGTAGAACGTGACCGTGTGCGAGCCGGTCATCGGGACGAACGAAGCGTCGTCGAGGTAGAGCCGAACGCGGAGCCGCTGCCCCGTCGTGATGACGAGGTCGTCGCCGCTCACGAAGGCGTTGCGTTCGGTCTCGCTCGTAGTCACGATCGCCCCGACTTCGCTCGACTCGAACTGTTCGCCGGCGATGCACCAGCTCGCCCACACCGTCGGGCTCGAGCCGTCGCCGGCGACGCGCGCTATCTCGAGGCGCAGGGTCGCCTTCGCCGCGAAGTTGGACACCTGGGCGCGCAACCGCGCGAACACCGTGCCGCTGAGCGTGAAGCCCTCGAGCGGATTCGTAAACCAGTCGACGACGGTGCCGCCGGCGGTGTCCGTCGTCTGGAACGGGGCGCGCCAGCCGGCGAGCGTAGTGATCGCATCATTCGCGACGCCGGCGCCGCGGGAGAGCGAGGCCAGGCGATCGACCGATGCCGTCGAGACGTCCGAGGCGGTGTCGGTCAGAAATAGCGGCGCGCCGAACAGGAGCTCGTGCCTGTAGGCGACGAACGAGTCTCCCGACCACGAGCCGCCGTCAAACCGCCTGACGTCGAAGCCGTAGATCATCAGCGGCCTCGCCGGCTCAGCGGAGCGATCGCCGAGCCTAATGCGGTAGTTGTCCGTATCGTGGTGGGCGCCCGTTCGCTCGAAGACGAGGTGATAGGTCGTCCCCGGCGTGAGCGCGATGCCGAGCCCGGTGTACTCGTACCACGTCGGCGTCGTCGTCAGACTCGCGGCCGGAACGGTCGCCACGGTGCCGACCACGGTGCCGCTCGGGTTGCCGCCGCTGTCGGTCTGGACCGTTATCAGCGCGTCGTCGGTCGGCGTGCCGTTCTTGTAGAGCTGCGCCTTGACGGTGTCGAGCTCCGCGCCGAGCGCCTTGAACGGCTGCGCGCATATCTCGAAGCCGGTCGTGTGGCCGAAGACGTTGAAGCTGCCGAGGTCGTCGTATGAATACTGGACCGGCCCTCGATCGAACGAAAAGTTCTCCGTGAACGTGACATAGGTGTCGCCGTCGGCGGCGGCGCTCGCGCCGGAGTAGCCGACGTTGAAGGTGAAGCCCGACGCCATAGTGCCGGCGTCGTCGCCGAAGACGCGAACGCGGAGTCGGTCGCCCTTGTTCACGACCGTCGACGTCGGCGTGACCGTGAAGTTATTGACCGCTCGCGTCGTGACCGCGAGCTCGGTCGTGCGCGTCGACTTCGCGATCTGGACGATGGTGTTGCTCGAGTCGACGCCGCCGAAGGCGTTGGCGCGGATGACGTCGACGACGACGTTGATCGCGACGTTCGCGCTCATGTTGCTCTCGGAGGCCCATACGTTGCAAGTGATCGTCCCGGCGATCGTCACGTCGGCGGCGAGCGGCGGACTGATCCATTCGGCGAGGAAGCCGCCGATCCGCGCCTCGACGCCGGCGTGCGGACCCGCGAAGGTGGCGCTGTTGTCCGTCGCGACGGTGCTGCGCCCTCGAACCTCTTGCAGAGCGCGAGGACTCGTAGCGACGTCGCCGAGGGAGAGCGACGTCGGG
>Ga0105347_1000773_pt1 | contig 14711 bp, 14 predicted proteins | sample EasRivMeERMLT890_FD_89677 | JGI IMG/M metagenome (GOLD analysis project Ga0105347, IMG submission 89677) | Soil microbial communities from meander-bound floodplain in the East River, Colorado, USA - East River MetaG ERMLT890 | ecosystem: Environmental > Terrestrial > Soil > Floodplain | place... | reverse complement strand
TGCAGCGGATTCGATAGGTATACATGCCAACAAGGCGGGTCTTTACCTGCGACTCCCCGAGGCCCAGCAGCAAAGGTAGCCGGAATATTTTCTAAGGCACCCGCTAGTTGACGCGGTGATGGTAGGATTCAAGTGGTCGCAGATAGAGCCCCAGGACGGACAATTCGATTTTACCGAGATCGATAAGATGCTCAGTCTAGGCAAAAGGCACAACAAGGGAGTCATTGTTTGTTTTTTTAGCTATGACCAAAATCCGCGCGCTCCGGCTACTCCGGGCTGGCTTTACGATAGAGGCGTTCAAAAAATTACCTTTCCTGGCGGTGGAGTTTCAAAAGGGGATCTGATTTCGGTGCCCAAGAGCTGGCAGGAAGCCTATCTTCGCGAATATGAAAAATTTATCCGGAAAGTGGGCCAACGTTACGACGGTGAATCCGCCGTCTGGTATGTCGTGCCAGGATTCGGACACATTGGCAATATTAACGCCCAGCCGAGCCAAGGGGGCGCCCCCGCCTTCCTGAAAGAAGGTTGGAGCCCAACCGTTTGGAAGGACTTTTGTCTTCGGGTAGTCAAGTCGTATCAAACAGGCTTCCCTCGCACCCCGTTGATAGCCAAGTCCGCACCCATATTACTCAGGGAAAGAACGCGTGAATATTATAGGAAGGAAGCCGATGAGATCCTAATGGAGCTAGCTAAGGTTGGGGTATCAGCGATCAGCTTGGGATTGGACCCGGATATCAACTCGCTTAGGGAAAACAATGTTCTCAAGCGATTGGCGCAACTGAGCCCTTACGCGTTAAGCGGAGAGATCAGGGTTGGAGTCGGCGACGATTGGCCGCTCTGGTTGCCCGAACAGCGACGGGGAAGACAAAAGTTCCTATCCGGCCGCGATGAACAAGGTCTGGCGCGAGAACTGCTCTACGCCTTTGGCGGTGTGGAAGGACTGCCGAAAAGCAATATCAGTATCATGCATGTTCTCCATCCGGAGATCGATGTCAGCCATCCGGATCGAGGGAGCGAACAGAATAAAGAGGTTTATAGGTTGTTAGAAGCGACCCGAAAACGACTACGGGAAGAAGATCCCATCGCAAAGCTAAGTAAAGGCAACTAACGGGAAATGAAGAAAAAAGTCAGAACCTTTCTTTTGGTTCTCGGAGCAGTATTGCTGACGGGACTGGTTGTCTGGGTGGGATTCTTGGTGGTTCGGTCCTTTCTTAGGTACAACCCCGAAGCCGCCAGGAGAATGGGGACGGGGGTGCCGGTGAAGGTTGCAGCGGCGGTCGTGGAAGAGTTGCCCGAAGTGATCGGGGCAACGAGCCTAGCAGAGCCCATGCTGACCATTGACGTGAAGACCCAACTGGCCGGAAGGATCAAAACGGTGAACGTCAACATCGGGCAAATGGTCTCCAAAGGAGCTAAACTGGTTGAGTTGGACCCGACACTTTTTGTCGCTGCTCTCAAGTCCGCGGAGGATGACCTTGCGAAGGCTAAGACAGATCTGGAAAACAACCGATTAGCTTGGGAACGAACTGCCTACCTCTACTCTCAGGAAGTTGTCGCCAAAGTAGCGTTAGAGGCGGCGGATCTGATATTAAACACGTCCCAAGCCAACTACGCTAAGGCGCAGGAGGCGCTCGTCAGCGCCCGGTATAATATGAATCATGTGAACATCTTTGCATCGGAAGACGGGGTAGTCATGAAGCGTCCTTTGTCCGACCGGATCTCGAGTCCAGGCGAAGTCGTGGCGAACGGGGATATTGTCCTCAGCCTGGGCGTCATGCGATCGATCATGCTTGCGGCTCAGGTGCCACAAGAAAAAATCGAGAGCGTTTATCTCGGGCAAAAGGCGGAAATCGTCTTCGATTCCTATCCCAGTTTGGTCTTGTTGGGCCAAGTCCAGAAGATCGATCCTCAGACAGATCCGCAGACCCGAACTTTCAAGGCGTATATCAAAGTAGACGCGAAACCAATGCCTACTGGAAAGAAAGGGACGGTTTCAGGATTGGGCGTGGTTCCACTCGATTCTTCCGCAAAGAAAGGAGAGGTAGATTATCTGGCCTCTAAGCTCGGAGCGCAGCCTCCCCCAACACAGGAAACCGCCGGTTCATCCCCTTCCAAGATCCCCGAATTGAAACTCACCCCTGGGTTATCCGCCTACGCTCGCCTTCAACATAAAAGAACAATGTTAACAGTTCCCAGGTTGGCTGTTGTCAAAAACGCGGGTGAGTCGAGTGTCTTTGTGGTGGAGAACTCAACGGCCCATTTGCGGCGGATCAGGACAGGCGTGGAATTGTCACGCAACGTCGAAGTCTTGAGCGGCCTAAAAGCGGGCGATCAGGTGGTCTATTATGGACTTCTGGCACTGAAGGATAATGATCCGGTCAATTTGCAAGCCCTTGGGAATGCCGACGAGGTTCAAGAGTCTAACCGAAGGGGCAAATGATAAAGAGATTGAACTTATTATGGCTCACGGGATGCGCGGCTGCGTTGGCAGCGGTCCTAACTGGTGCCGAGGCGTGGACCCAACAGGTACAGGACAAAGGAACCGCGCCCGCCGTTGCAGGAGCACCTCCTCGCGTCTACGACCTAAGGCTCGCGATTGAAACCGCGCTTAAAAATTATCCCGCCGTTGCGACCGCGGAAGCAAGGAGTCAGGCGGCTAAAACCGGGATAGCCGTGGTGGGAGCTACGTACCGCCCCTACATTGAGGGGAATATAACGTTCAATAGCACGCTAGCAGGGGATAAAAATGTAGTCGTTACAACCGAAGGCTTCCCCGTTCAGGGTGTCTCCACCGAGCCGACGTATGTGCCCAGCCTGAGTTTCATTACGCCCATCGCCAGGGAAGGCGGCTTTGTATGGAACACCCTACCTTCAGAGAAGGTTGCTAAGGCCCTCTACGAAAACGTCGCGCACAACGAACAGGTAGTTCGTAAGGATCTCGTGTCTAACGTAACCACGGCGTTCTTCACCGTGCTCTTAAGAAAGGAAGCAGTCAAAGTTGATCAGCAGTTGGTTGACCTCAATCAAGCTCTCGTGAAGAACGCACGGCTCAGGTTCGCCCAAAAATTGATTCCTAAGGCGGATGTGCTCGCGGCCGAGTCCGCACTGGCGACAGCAGAAGCTGATCTTGCCATAGCCCTGACTAATCTCACCGTCGGTCTTAGGGATTTCGCTGCCGTTATTGGGCTCGATCCCTCATCTGACATAGTGCAGACGCTGGAATTGGTGGATAAGGCCGAGGTGTTTTCTCCCCTGGAAACCCTTGACGATTTGCTTAAGCAAGCCCGCACACGCCATCCTTTGATCCTCGCTCAGGAGGCTATCCTGAGACAGACCCTCGCGTCTCTGGATCTCGTCAAAAGTGAACGCTATCCGACGCTCGATTCGACCTTCACGCTTGGAGCGGCGGATAACATTTCTTCTTCTTCTTCCCTTAATTCGTGGAACTTGCGGACAAACCTCCGCCTGACCTGGAAGGTTTACGATTTCGGCCTCCTCAACTTAAAGATTAAACAACAGACTGAGACTATTGAGGCGGAAAAGCGAGCCGTTGAGCAGGTCAGGATCGATGTGACGAGATCGATCGTTGCGGCTTACGGCACTTTCGCAGGTGTGCAATCGCAACTCCAGTCAGTTAAGAAGACGGTCAATCTTCAGGAGGAAGTGGCGCGTGCCGCACGGGTGCGGTTTGATCAAAACCTCATCCCACTTTCGGACCTTCTTCAGGCCCAAGCAAACCTTGCCACCGCCCAGAGAACTCTGATCGAAACCCAATACAACATGAAGATCGAGCACGCGAAACTTATCGCGGCGGTCGGAGGCCAATAGCCCGGCAATTTGCCATTCTCTGATGTCAGGCATCTCGCTCCGGTTCGCGGGTCGAGCATCAATAAGGACGGACGATGAGTGAGACGGCGAAGCGGATCGTAAAAAATTCCATCTTGCGCATTGGCGGCTATGCGATCGGCGCCCTCGTACATTTTGCCATCGTCGTTTTGATCGCCAGGTATCTTGGGGCCGAAGGATTTGGCCATTTCGCCTTTATCTTCGCGTTTGTGGGGATTTTCCAGCTTATTGTGGACATGGGAGTAAGAAACATTTTGATTCGTGACATTGCCGTAGATCGGGCACATTTCGCCGAGAAGCTCGGCGTTGCCAGAGTTCTTTTGTGGGTGCTGTCGTTCGTCAGCATGGGCCTCATTATTCTTCTGGCGAATCTTTTGTCTTTTTCAGACGAGCTGCGGCACTCTACTTACCTCGCCGGTCTTGCGGTGATCATTAGTTTTTCAGGCTTAGGTTACAGCGCCGTACTACGCGCCTTTGAAGAGATGGAATGGGACATTTTAGGTTTTGTTCTCCAGAGGTTAATCAATATCGCTTTGGTCTGGGCCTTGATGAACACGGATCTAGGATTGCGGGGGGTTTTTGGAACCTTGTTTCTGGCCAATGGTTTCCAGTACCTCTACTATTGGGCAGTCGTACGGATACTTCACGGTCGGGCGGCGCTCACTTTTGATCTCCGCGCGGGATTCGTTTTGCTCAGGGACTCGTTTCCGCTGGGCGTCGCGGAGGTCTTGAGGCGTTTGACCTGGCAGTTAGACAAGCTGCTCCTGGCTGCTTTGAGCACGCCTTTGGCGGTTGCGTTGTTCGCTGTGGGCTACAAGTTCCTTGAGGTCATGAATCCTTTTACGGCTAACTTAACCCTTCCGCTCTATCCAGTCTATGCCAGACTCGCCCAAGCTTCACCTACGAGGCTCTATACCGCTTATGGGCAAAGCCTCAAATTCTTGTATGTCTTGGGTACTCCCATCGCGGTGATTCTCTTCGTCCTTTCGGACCGTATAGTCGTCCTGTTCTTCGGAGAAGCCTATCGCGAAGCCGGAGAAGTATTGAGAATTCTCGCGCCGGCAGTGATTCTCCTTCTTCCAACATCTGTCTATGGTTATGTCTTTACAGCGCTCGGCCGCCAGCGAGTCTACACGGGCTGTGTCGCGGCGGCGCTGGCAATCAATCTGCTGCTGGATCTTCTGCTCATTCCATTTTATAGCTACATAGGTGCCGCTGTAGGAACCCTCGTGGGTGAGGCGATCTTGTTCCTATCCGGCCTGATGATGCTCAGACAGTTTGGCGCCGGTCTCACTACTGTGATGTTGATGTGGCGTCCGGCCGTGGCCGGTCTAGTCCTGGGATTTCTCTGCTGGGTGGTTAAAGAGCTGGACTTTGCAGCCGTGCTGTTTGGCATAGGTGGCGGGCTTGCCACCTATGCGCTTCTCTTGCTGTTGCTTCAGACTTTTAGCCGGCAAGAAATTACCCTCCTTATGGAGGCGATGAGAGTGCGGCTCGGGAATGTTGTTCAGTGACGACCCGTCATTACAGCTGTGGCTAGTTCACAGCTAGAACCGGACGATCCTTTGATGGAGTTCGAATGGAACGAAGAGCAGCGTATGTACCGGGAAGCTGTGCGTCGCTTCGCCCAGCTCGAGCTGGGCGATAATTTGATTCTGCGCGACGCCGAGGCAGTGTTCTCCCGTGAAGCGTGGCGGAAGTGCGCTGATTTCGGAATTCAAGGGCTGCCTGTTCCGGTTGAGTACGGCGGCCAGGGGGCAGATCCGCTCACGATCGTCCTGGCCATGGAGGCCCTAGGGTACGGCTGCAAAGATAACGGACTCATCTTTTCGCTTAACGCCCATATGTGGTCCTGCGAATTACCCATCGTCAAGTTCGGAACCGAGGCGCAGCGGCGCTGTTACTTGGCAGGCTTGTGCGATGGTTCGCTGATCGGAGTTCAAGGAATGACCGAGCCCGGCTCCGGCTCCGATGCCTATAGCCTAACCACGAATGCCGAGAAAAAAGGCGATCGCTATGTGCTCAACGGCTCAAAGATGTTTATTACCAATGCGCCCGTTGCAGACCTCTTTGTCGTCTTTGCCTCTACGGACCGGGAAAAAGGATTTGCCGGGATTTCGGCATTTCTCGTTGACCGAACGGCTCCTGGTCTCGTTGTAGGCCAGACTCTCCAAAAGATGGGTCTACGGACATCGCCGATGAGCGAGCTTGCTTTTCAGGATTGTGAGGTGGCCGAAGAAAACCTCCTGGGAAGCGTGGGGGCCGGCATGGCGATCTTCAATGCGTCCATGGAGTGGGAGCGAAGCTTCATCTTGGCCAGCGTGGTGGGTACGATGGAGCGCCAGCTTGAGCGCTGCATCAGTTATGCTCGTGAGCGGAAACAGTTTGGCCAGCCTATCGGGAAGTTCCAGGCGGTCTCCCACAAAATTGTCGACATGAAACTCCGGCTGGAGACCGCTCGCTTGTTGCTCTACAGTCTCGGGTGGCGCAAGAGCCAGGGGAAAAAGGTGCTGCTTGAATCCGCGATGACCAAGCTCTATTTAAGCGAGTGCTTCGTCCAGTCTAGTCTCGACGCACTTCAGATCCACGGGGGCTACGGATATATGACCGAATACGAACTGGAACGCGAGGTCCGGGACGCGATTGGCAGCCGCATCTACTCTGGAACCTCCCAGATTCAGAGCAATATTATCGCCCGCTGTCTCGGACTTTAAAAAAGAACGGGTCGAGCCATGTCGTTTCTCTTATCCCATCTGCTGACGGACGCTGCTCTCAGGTATCCGGAAAGAATTGCCGTCTCATGTAAAGGGACAACTCTAACCTACCAAGAGCTGGATGAGGAATCTAATCGCCTGGCTCGTTTGCTTATCAAGGAAGGGGTTCGACGGGGCGATCGTGTGGGATTGTTACTCAATAAGTCAGTCGAGACAGTTCTGGGAATATTTGCCATACTTAAAACAGGTGCAGCCTATGTCCCCCTCGATCCTTCGGCTCCGGCCCGACGCATTGGTTTTATCATTCAGAACTGTGGCATTCGCTGCCTCCTAACGAAGAAAGCCAAGCTAGCGATTGTTAAAGACGCGTTTCCGGAGCCGGGCCTGCTGCATCTTGTCCTGCTTCTGGACGAGATGCCCGAGCGGGTTGACGTGGAGTTGAGAGAGGTTCGTATTCGATTCCGTCAAGAGGCAGCGCAGGAATCAAATGACCTGTCAGAAGATTCAGCGATTAATACAGACCTCGCCTACATTCTCTACACCTCGGGATCGACCGGTAATCCAAAAGGAGTCATGATCTCCCACCTCAATGCCTTCACTTTCGTAAACTGGGCCCACGAGTGCTTTGGCATTCGGGCCACGGATCGCCTATCCAATCATGCTCCTTTTCACTTCGACCTTTCCATCTTCGACCTCTTTGCGGGGATCAAAGCGGGTGCAGCCGTCCATCTCGTTCCCGATACTATCACTTGGTTTCCCGGGGATCTTGTGCGGTGGATCGAAACCCATCAGATCACAGTATGGTACTCGGTCCCGTCTGCGCTGACCCTCTTGGTCCTTCACGGGGGTTTGAAGCTGGGGCAGTTTCCGCATCTGCGCTTGATCCTTTTTGCCGGAGAAGTCTTTCCGGTCAAGCACCTTAGATCTCTAATGCACCTCTTGCCGCATGCAGAGTTCTGCAATCTTTATGGTCCCACAGAAACGAACGTCTGCACTTACTATTATGTCAGAGAGATACCCGAAGGTTCCGCATCCGTCCCCATTGGAAAGGCGTGTGCCAATACCGAAGTCTTTGCGCTCAACGATAACCTTGAACGAACAAAGCCAGGCGAGGTGGGCGAGCTCTACGTTCGCGGCTCTTCCGTCATGAAGGGATACTGGGGGTTACCGGAAAAGACGAGGGAGGTGGTGTTGGACTGGGAAGATGCTTCCGGACACCGAGAACATATCTACCGTACAGGAGATCTCGTCCTGCTGGGGGATGATGGAAATTACCGATTTGTGGGGCGCAAGGACCACATGATCAAGAGCCGAGGTTATCGCATTGAGTTAGGAGAGGTCGAAGCGGCGCTCTACAGTCACCCGCAAGTCAAAGAGGCGGTGGTGCTGGCGATTCCCGACGAGCTGGCGGGACATCGTTTGCGGGCGATTCTAGTCTGCTCTCAAGGTCAGACCCCAGCAACTTCAGATGTCCTCCAGCATTGCGCTCGCCGGATCCCCAAATATATGATCCCGGAAGCAATTGAGTTTCGGCAGGAACTGCCAAAGACTTCCACTGGCAAGATCGATCGGCAGCGTCTGCTACAAGACGAGAGTGCCGATAAGGCGGGCGCTCCTGCCGGAATCGGTGGATAAGATTGGACCAGAAGGGGGAAAAAGATGGAAGAGATTGAGGACAAGATTCGAGACTTTATTCTTAAGGAAATCACCTGGGAGAAGCCGGAAGAATTGGATAGCGATACCCAGCTTATAGAAAATGCAGTCATCGACTCTATTGCCATGTTTCGTTTAGTCGCTTTCGTGGAAGAGGAATTTAATATATGTTTCCCGGATGAGGACCTACTGGCCGAGAATTTTCTAACACTCCGTCATATTGCACGGTATGTGAAGGGCCGAATCCAGAGTAAAGGATCCTAACTTTATGATCTTTGAGAATCTTCATGCCGACATCGCGCGCAAAAAACAGTGGTATCGGAGAGATCAACAATCACCGCTTTCAATCCTCCACGTTATATTCTCGCCAGGAACCATAGCCGTTGTAGTTTATCGCTATGGCCATTGGGCTCATAACTTGAGGAATCCACTCTTGAAAGCATTGTTCAAGATGCCTTATTGGTTGGTCCTGCCGTGGGTGATCAGCCTGACCCAGATCCGGATTTCAACCCGAGCCAAGATCGGCAAGGGGTTTGTCATCCATGGTTTCTCAGGGATTATCATCACGGATGCAACTATCGGGGAAAACTGTACGGTTTACCAACAAGTGACTATCGGACGAGGGCGACCCTATCGTGGAAAGGCGCGGGAGAAGCTGCGCCCCCCCCCACGTCTGGGAGACAACGTCTTCTTGGCCGCCGGGGCCAAGGTAATTGGGGATGTGGTGATCGGAAACAATGTCGTTGTGGGGGCCAACTCAGTGGTGATTCGATCGTTACCAGACAACTGCACGGTTATGGGTGTCCCCGCCAGGATCGTATGGCGAGATACCCGATGGCTCACTGAAAAACCTGATATCTTTGACGGCGACTCGCAAAAAGAGAGTAGGGCCTTATAAGGGACGATGAGATTTTGGCGATGCCTAGCTTGGTGGCGGCAAATATTGTGACTGGATTCTTAGGGAGCGGGAAGACGACGCTCCTTAAGTCGGCGCTGAAGAAGGGGCTGGCCGGCCGGAAGGTGGCCTTCATTGTTAATGATTTCGGCGAGATCGGTATAGATGGCGTAGTGCTCAAGGGTATGAATGTCGATCGATTGGTGGAGCTCCCCAGCGGGTGTATCTGCTGCACCATAGGGAGTCGATTTGCCCTCGCGGTTCAGGAGATTGTTGAGACCTACGAACCCCACCTGATCGTCATTGAGACCTCCGGTGTCACGGAACCGGGGCCCTTGATCTCCGAGCTATCATTGGTCGGGGTTAGAACCGATTCCGTCATTACAGTAGCGGACGCGGAGAATATCATCCGATTCTGCAAGGAAAACGAGACGGTTGTCCGGCAGGTGGAAGAGGCTGATTTTGTTATAATCAATAAAACCGATCTCGCCACGCCCAAGGAACTTATCCGGTTGGAAAAACACCTTCGGAGGCTTAATCCCCGGGCTATTTTTTTCCCCACCACATACGGACAGGTCCAGGATGAGATTCTCTTTGCCACCAGCGCAGCTACGTATTGGCGTCGCCCCGTGCACTCGGAAGGAAATGATAACAGGAGACTCCATCTGAACCAGGACAGCCTCACGTCTTTCTCATTCCAGAGGGAAGGTGTGATGGTTCGGCACCCTTTCGAGGCGTTCCTGAGCAAATTGCCGCCAGAGATTTACCGGGCAAAAGGAATCGTGAAATTCTCAGGTGAGGGATGGTCCAGCATTTTTAACTATACCTGCGGTCGCTCACAGCTGGACTGGCTTTCCCCTGCGGAAGGGAACTCGTTCCATAACCGGGCGGTGGTCATAGGTAAGAACCTGGCTCCTATGCGAGACGGTATATTAAGAGAATTGGAGAAGTGTTTCGAGGCAACAACAATGACAGCACGCCAAGAATGATGAACACACCCGAATCGTGTAACGTCTTGGTCTCCAAAGTCGATTTCGGACCACGGCGGACGAGAGCGTTTTAACCGCGATAAGTATCACTTCAACTACCTTGTGTCACTTAGGGAGACATCGGGTTGTTCATGTCTGTCTTGAGGATTGCTTTTACAGGCGGGGTTATTTAAATCATAAGAGTCATAAGAGGTGGATTAGATTTATGAAAACCGATGTAGTTATTGTAGGCGGAGGTCCGGCAGGATCGGCATGCGCGATGTTCTTAGCTCTAGAAGGCATTAAGCCGATAATAGTTGAGGCTGAAAGCTTTCCGAGATACCACATCGGAGAATCAATGACGGGCGAATGCGGGGCCTTGCTGCGAACGCTGGGATTGGGAGAGGAGATGCTTAAGCGGAGATATCCGACAAAGCAGGGAGTCAAGGTCTATGGTCCCACGGGAAGGTCGCCTTGGTTCGTCCCGGTCATGGGTCGAGACTCAGACTGGAAACTTTTCGAACAGTTTACCTGGCAGGTGCGTCGAAGTGACTTCGACAAGGTAATGCTAGACGAGGCGGTTGCCCGCGGAGCGACTCTGCTTTACGGAAAAGCCACCAAGCCTCTCCTTAACGATGATGGCTCAGTCCGAGGAGTCCAAGTCCGCATGGCCGATGGTCGTAGCGAAAGTATTGAGTCGGAGGTGTTGTTAGACTGCTCCGGGCAGGCGACGTTCCTGGCTAACCATGGTGGTGTAACTGGTCCCAAGTATCTTGGGAGCTATGACAAGCAGATCGCTATTTTCTCGCAAGTGGCCGGTGCTATCCGCGACGACGGTGAAAGTAGGGACTGCCATAAAGACAACACACTGATCTTCTACCAAAAGAAGTTTCATTGGGCATGGTCTATCCCGCTGGACGACGAGATCGTAAGCCTCGGCGTCGTGGTACCGTCGGCTTATTTCTTAGAGAAAAGGGAAGGCAAGCGCGATTTCCTGGTCCGGGAACTGCACGAACTTAACCCGGAGCTCAAGCGGCGGGTCCCTGAAGCGAGTTTTGCTGAAGATATCCATGTCATACCCAACTATTCCTATCAGGTGAAACGGTTCTGCGGCAAAGGGTTCATCTGCGTCGGCGATGCCCATCGTTTTATCGATCCTATCTTCTCGTTCGGGCTTTATGCGTCGATCAAGGAGGGGTCGCTTGTGGCACCGCTGGTTAAGGCATATCTGGATGGCGAGAATCGTGATGCCGCGAACCCATTTACCGAGCACCAGCTCACTTGCGAGAAGGGTATAGATGTTCTGGAGGACGCGATCGATCTCTTTTGGGAGCAGCCGTTTGCTTTTTCCGTCTATGTTCATGACCGCTACAGAGGAGAAATGACGGACGTATTTGCCGGGCGGATCTACGAGAGACAACCCTCTTCGGCCCTGGTTGCTTTTCGCAAGATGCTCCAGCGGGAGAGATCTTACGGTAATGACGATTTATATTCGGTCCCTATCGGATCTCGCTTCCACTCCGAGCGGGCGCCGATTTGGGAGGAGAATTCCCCCATTGAATCAACAGAGTCGTGGATGGGACGGCGGTGATCGGAACTGCTTGGAATGACCGTCGGAGTTATTCCCCGTCGAGTGAGTCGGCTGCAAAAGGAAAAGTCACGAGAAGAAGAAAAGATATTGTGGTAATCAAGCGGGTCTGGAAGATAGGGTACCAAGGGTTTTTGTTACTGGGGAGCCTCCTTTGCTTTCATGCGGTCGTCTATGGGCAGTCTAAGCCCCTCCAGGTCGGCGGACTTCCGGTTACCTGAAACCTCACACTTCCCATTGCCTGTACGGCAATGAAAGAAGCCAGCAAAGGCCGAGCCGAGGCCGCTCAGTTGGTGGAGTTTCTAAAATTCAGCGGCTGGCCCGAGGTGAAGGAGTCTTTGATGACCGGACGGATCAAGGCCGCCCACATGCTGGCCCCTCTGGTCATGGACTTGGCCGACAAGGGGATACCGGTCAAGATCGTGTCGCTTGGACACCGCTCAGGCGCGGTCATCATGGTTCGAACGGATTCGACCATCAAGACCATGAAGGAACTTAAGGGGAAACGCCTCGCGATTCCGAGCCGCTTTGCGGTCGACTATCTTTACGTCAGAAAATTGCTCAAAAACCAAGGTCTTACGGAAAAGGATATCGACGTTATAGAAATGGCTCCCCCCGATATGCCGGCGGCACTCTATGCCAAATCGGTGGACGCCTACGCCACCGGGGAGCCGTTTGGAGCGGTGGCGCAAAGAGCCGGCTACGCAAGGCCGCTGCACATGACACGAAACGACTGGCCCAAATATATTTGCTGCGTGGTCACGGTGCGCGAGGAACTGATCCGCGAGAATCGTCCCTTGGTGCAACGGCTGGTGGACTACATCCAGGCGGCCGGCCACTGGCTTGATTCCTCCCCTGAGAACCGGAAGCGAGCCGTTGAAATCGCTGCGGGTCGTGATTTTTTTAATCAGGATCCGAAAGTCTTGCAGTTCGTGATGGATAATCCGAAGGACCGGGTGACCTATCAAGATCTTAGGATGCTTAAGCCGGAATTTGATGAGTTGATGCAGCTTTCGGTCGAGGCCGGTACACTCAAGCGCCCGGTCGCCTACGAAAAATACGTGGATGAGAGCTTCACCAAAAACGCCAAGCCGGCGTCCATTTCTTTGGGAAAGTAATTGAAAAGATGCGCTGCAAGTTGCTCGCGTTTCTCTTGGTCATGGGCCTTACGCTCCCCGCGGCTGCTGGCGAAAATCCTGGATTCAAAGGGGGGGCATTCGACCCGCCTCGACCGGCGCCGGACTTTACGCTGAAGGGCTCGAACGGCTCGGAGCTGCGCCTCAGCCGATACCGCGGAAAGGTCGTTGCGCTAGGGTTCGGTTACACTTTCTGTCCGGATGTGTGTCCAACGACGCTCGCAGACCTGGCGCAGGTCCGAAAGAGATTAGGCGCGGCCGCAAATCAGTTGCAGGTTGTCTATGTCACAGTGGATCCCGAGAGGGACAGCCCTGAGCGCCTCCGCGCTTATTTAGGCGCGTTTGACAAAACCTTTGTCGGGGCTACTGGGACGGCTGAAGAACTGGCTCGGGTGCGTAAAGCTTACGGCATCTCGGCTGTAAAGAAAACGTTTGAGGGCACTTCAGCGGCGTATCTCGTTCACCACTCGTCGTTTATTTATCTGATTGATCCAATGGGCAATCTCCGGATCATGTTGCCCTTCGGCAGATCGGTCGATGACGCCGTCCACGACGTCAAAATGCTGCTGAAGAGATGAGGAAATCATGATGACGTCCCCAGCGAGCGCGATATTCGCGATTTTATCGGCGTTTTTATTCATGACCGCGGTGAATGACGTTCAGTCTGGGGGACCCGATGATGGAAAGGTCCGGGTTGAAGGCGCTTGGGCGCGTCAAGCGCCGATGATGAAAGGCGACTCTATGGCCGGAAGCGGGAATGGAGCCGTTTACCTCACGATTGTCAACACTGGGGGCGCTCCGGATGCTCTGCTTTCCGCATCAAGCGATGTGGCGGCCACCGTAGAGGTCCACGAAAGCTACCAAGAGTCGGGGATGATGATGATGCGTCCAGTACCCAAGTTGGGCGTCCCTGCCGGCGGGAAGCTTGAGATGAAACCAGGCGGGTATCATCTCATGCTTCTCAACCTGAAACGGCAGCTTAAAGCCGGTCAGGTGGTAAATCTAACGCTTGTATTCGAAAAAGCGGGTCGTCTCGCGGTGAAAGCAAAAGTCAAGTGAAGGCATGAAGCGCTCGGTCCGCACCCGCTATTGGCTTTGTGGGTTGGTCGTGGTAGGCGCGGTCATTATCGGCGCAGCCGGTTGGGCTGCGTTGAGCCCGCTGCCATCAAACTCAAGGGAGCAAGTTTATGTGATCCCCAAGGGCAATTGGGCCCGCAGAGCTGCCGGCGAAAACAATGAGGCGTTGCCGTCTCAGATCCGCCTCACTTTGGGCGTGAAGGACATTCTCGTGCTGCGAAACCACGACGATGTTCCGCAAATGTTCGGTCCCGTCCTGATCATGCCCGGTGAGACCTTTCAACTGCCGTTCCGTCAGGCTTCTAATTATCAGTTTCTCTGCACCCTTCACGCCAGCGGTCAGCTTAGCATCATCGTTGAGCCGACGCCCGAGGCCGGCTGGGAGCGTTTCCGATGGCGGGTGCTAACTCTCGTGAGTCGCGGAGGTCTCCATGACAAAGGACAGGTGTAAACATGAATAAGACGATGAATATCTTTTCCCCTTTAGCGTTGGTGGCGGTTGTAGTGGCCGTGTGGTGGATTGCCGTGGTGCAGACCGGCAGCATCATTTTTCCGACTCCCTTGGACGTAATTGTGGGTACCCTGGAGCTGGTGCGATTGGGAACCTTGTGGGATCATATAGCTTCCTCTCTCATGCGGGTCGGCGCCGGTTATTTGCTGGCGGCGACCCTGGCCATCCCGTTGGGTCTTTTGATGGGTTGGTTTAAAGGGTTCTTTGTGACCCTGAATCCGCTCATCCAGATTCTCCGGCCCATCTCCCCGATCGCCTGGATTCCGCTGGCGATCCTCTGGTTTGGCGTGGGAGACCTCTCGCCCGTGTTTCTCATTTTCCTT
>Ga0105347_1000767_pt1 | contig 14757 bp, 20 predicted proteins | sample EasRivMeERMLT890_FD_89677 | JGI IMG/M metagenome (GOLD analysis project Ga0105347, IMG submission 89677) | Soil microbial communities from meander-bound floodplain in the East River, Colorado, USA - East River MetaG ERMLT890 | ecosystem: Environmental > Terrestrial > Soil > Floodplain | place... | reverse complement strand
CGGCATTCCCTGAATCGATGGCCTTTGACCAGGTAGCGCGTATGGAATCCCAGGTCCAGCAACCGCCCGCCAGCTCGCCGCTCTCCGCAGCCAGCCGTATTTCCGCAGTCCCTTTGTAACCTGCCACCAGTTGGATCGGCAGCGGCGTGGTGGCAGCGAGCATCCGAGCGATATCATCGGGGGCAGCGCCACCGAGGCCGCCGAGCTTGACCGGACTCTTGGACGCCTGCCAACTCTCGACGCTGGTAATACCGCTCGCTTTAGTGAAAGCACAGGCGCGGTTGTCGATCACCGGGGCGCCGACAAATTCAAACTTGCGCGCGTCGAACTCGATGCCCGGACGACCGAAGAGCTGGTGGAGGAATAACCCTCCCTGAAAATGGCCGATGGTCAAGCCATCGGGTTTGGCGACTTTATACATGTGATTGGCGCCGATCAGATGGCCGGCCCCGGGCATATTTTCCACCGCTATGGATGGGTTGCCGGGGATGTACTTGCCGAGGTAGCGCGCCAGGGTCCGGGTATAGGCGTCAAAGCCTCCGCCGGCGCTGGTCCCTACCACTATGCGAATGTTTTTCCCCTTGAAAAAAGGTTCTTGAGACAAAACGTTCTGCCCGCCGGCGAGAAGAGCGAAGAAGGCGGTCGTTAGGATGAGCGAGGTTCGCTTAACCATCGGTTAATCCCTCCATTCGAAGACGGTCGCTGGCAGATCTCTTAGGCAATCGCGGCGCCGGTGTCAAGTTCGATCTTGAAGAATACATTTGACACCCAGACTAGGGCGCAGTAAATTTTGACCAATTCTATTCGATTTGCGCGGCAAATCCTTGGCTAGTGTTGAATCGAGCGGGATGAATTCACGAGGAGAGCGACCATGATCAAGCCCATCGCGCTGTCTGCAACTCACATGGAGTGTCAGAGCTTGAAGCAGACCGTGCCCGTGCTCACGGATCTATTGGCTTTCGAAAAGCTTGCCGAAGGACCCGGGGAGGTAAAGCTCAAGCATCCTAACACGCCCTGGTTGTTGTACGTGCATGAAACCGGCGGGGAGGCAGCGACCAAGCAGATGCACAATCACTGGGGCGTCAGGGTGGCGACCACCGGTGAAGTGGACACTGCCTACGAATACCTCAAGGCCAATAAGGAAAAGTACGGGATCAAGCAGATAGCCCAACCGCTCTTCAACCATGGTTCTTACTCGCTTTATTTTCTCGAGCCGGGGACCAACGGCTGGGAGATTGAATGCTACGAGCCGGCGCTGCGCAAGCAGTCCATGGCGCAGAGGGCCGGGGGCGTTTACGCGCCGCATTGGACGACGCCTTACCCGGCAGAGAGATTTCCCGGTCGAGGTTATGTTCCCCAGGGCTTTACCCACGGCACCTTGGCGTGCGAGGACATGGAAGCGTCGCGGAAGTTCTACACCAATGCCCTTGGGCTCGAAACCCATCAAGCCAACCCCAACGTCTTTTACATCAAGCATCCAGGCACGAAGTGCTACGTGGTTTGCGCGCAGCGCAAAGATTTCAAACGGTTCTCGCCCAACTTCCGTTTTACGATCACGGTAAGCTCGCAAAATGATGTGGCGACGGCCCATGACTGGCTGGAGGCCTCGGCGAAAGAACGCGGCATCGGCGAGTTGGCCGCCGTGCAGACCAGAGGTTCGGTTTCTTCCTTCCTGGTGGGCGATCCCGACAATAATTGGTGGGAAGTGACGTCGCCGAATTGATGGTCGCCAAAGTTCATCCGGACAAGACTCAGGGCTAATCCTGCGAGGAGGCATCAACATGACGGAAAAACCACTCGAGCAGATGGGGTTTAAGGACTTACGCGCGATCGCGCGCAAGCAAATGCCGGCCGAAGCCTGGCACCACTTCAACGGCGCGGCAGAAACCAAGGCAACTTTTTACAGAAACCCGCGATCTTTTCATAAATATCTTTTCCGCCAGCGAGTTTTTCACGACATCACCGATCCGGATATCACCGTCGACCTGTTTGGTCAGAAACTTCCGATTCCGGCGCTGGTTGCGCCGGTGGGAAGTTTTAGTTTGATCGCGGATCAGGCCGAGCGAGAGGTCGCCGAGGGCGCCGATCGCGTTGGGGCCATGGTCTTTTGCAGCCAAGCGGCCAAATTCAATCCGAAGAATTGGCGCGAGGCGACGAAATCGCCGCTGGTCTTCATGGCTTATATGAACCGCGGCCGCGAAGAAGTGGCCGAGTATGCGAAGCTCTCTCAAGAACTTGGGTTCGCAGCCGTGGGCATAACCATGGACACGGTACGGCCGGTAAAGATCGGCGATGAGGTGCCGCTCTCGACCAAAGACGGCAAACCGCGGCGCGGCCACGCCGCGTCGCCGAAAGACATCGAGTGGATGAAGCAGCAGGTTTCATTGCCGGTGGTGATCAAAGGAATCATGAGCGCCGAGGACGCGCGGACGGCTGTGAATGCCGGCGCCGATGCCGTCTTGGTCTCGAACCACGGCGGCAGGATCCTTGATTTCAACCGCGCCGCCCTGGAAGCTTTGCCCGAAGTGGTCGAGGCCGTGGGCGCTAAAGTGCCGGTGCTGCTCGACAGCGGCATCCGGAGCGGCGGGGATATCGTCAAGGCCCTCGCCCTGGGTGCCAAGGCCGTGCTGGTGGGCCGACCGGTTGCGTGGGGTGTCAGTGCCTTCGGCCCCCGCGGTGTGGCACGCGTATTCGCTATCCTCAGCGAAGAGATGAAGCGAGCGCTCTGTATGACCGGAACCCCCAGCGCCGGAGCCATCACGAAATCAATTTTGATTCGGGATGAGGATGGAAGCACAGCGCGCCTATGAGCTGGGTGATCTGGGGCGCGCTATTCTTCATAGCGGCGTGGATCGTGTGGACTTACAACGGGCTCGTGGCGCTCAAACATCAGATTCAAAACGGCTGGAAACAAATCGACGTGCAGCTCAAGCGGCGCTACGATCTGATCCCCAATCTGATCGAGACCGTCAAAGGCTATATGAAATACGAGCAGGAGACGCTCAAGCAGGTCATCGACGCGCGCAGCAAGGCGATGGCCTCGAACGGCGTCAAGGAAACCGCGGCCGCCGAAGGAGTGCTGACAGAATCACTGGGGAAGATTTTCGCGCTCATGGAGAACTACCCGGACTTGAAAGCCAATGAAAATGTTCTGCGTCTCCAGGAAGAACTTACGACCACCGAAAATCAGCTCGCCTTCGCCCGGCAGCACTATAACGACCTCGTCATGCGTTTCAACATGAGACAGGAAGTCTTTCCTGCCAATATGATCGCAAGCTTCTTCCGTTTCCAACCGAGCGAGTTTTTTTCGGTGCCGGAAGCCGAAAAAACTGCCCCCCGGGTGAATCTCTCGCTCTCTTAGACGAGGTCCAGTCTTCTGGGCAACCTCAAGACCCTAGATTTCGCCCAGCGCCAATCCCGCAACCAATGGATCAGCGCGGCGATCGTCGTTTGCTTCATGCTTTTCTTCCTGCTGGTAGGGCTCGCCGTGGACACCGTTTATCTTGGCGTTTTTACGCTCCATGGCCTCCCCGTCCCGCTAGCCACCATCTCTACACTGCTTTTCTCAATCATTATGACCGTCACCGCGAACAATTTCGGCGGTCATTTGATTCTGACTTCGGTGGGGGCGGAGAAACTGGACATTCAAATTCCCGAGCATCGCGAGTTGCACAATGTCGTGACGGAAATGGCGCTGGCGTCGGGTTGCTCCATGCCCAAGGTTTACGTCGTCTACGATCCGGCGCCCAATGCTTTTGCCACCGGACGGGAGGAACGATCCGCCTCGGTGTGCGTCACCACCGGACTCTTGACTCTGCTCAACCGTGAGGAGACCCAGGGGGTGGTGGCCCACGAAATTGCGCACATTCGCAACCATGACACACGGGTCATGATGCTGATCAGCGTGTTGCTGGGCGGTGTCGTGCTGCTCTCCGACTGGGCCCAGCGCTCGCTTTTCAGCTCGCGTTACGGCCAACGCCATAGGAGTCATCCGTTGATTGCCGTCCCGGCGTTGTTGCTGGTTGCCGTGTCGCCGCTGGTATCGCGTCTGTTGGCGATGGCCGTGTCCCGGCAAAGGGAGTATCTAGCGGACGCGACGGCGGTTGAATTCACGCGCAACCCGCTGGGGCTTGCCAAGGCATTGGAAAGAATTCGCGATGCGAACCTACCTTTTCGTAAGGCCACGAGCGGCACGGCGCATCTGTTCATCGCCAATCCGCTTAGGCGCCGAATCGATGACCGAGAAGGGATGTTGGCCGATTTGCTGAGCACGCATCCACCGATCAATCGGCGCATCCTGCTGCTGTACCAGATGGCGAAACTGCCAAGCGGAGCTGCCGGCGGGATGGGCCTTTAGGTCTAACGATGATCCGTTGCCCGCAATGCGACTTGTCCATGCGTCAGGTGACCGCGCGAGCGAATCCAGGCTCGTTGATTCAATTGGATCAGTGCGCCCAATGCGGCGGCATTTGGTGTGACCAATGGGAGCTCTTTCCGATTCAAACCGGCGAAGCGATGCGGTTGGAACCGGTGGATCAGGAGCTACTGCGCTCAACTCACACGCTAAAGAAAAAAATACTCTACTGCCCGCGATGCACGGCCCGCCTGGCCACTCTCACGGAGCCGCTTCTCGATCCTAAGATCCAATGGCAGCGTTGCCCTAAGTGTGACGGGATCTGGCTCAACCGTGGGCAATTCAGCCGATACAAGAATTTTCAGCGCCGAACCAAGTCGGAAAACACCGGTGGGGTGGCCCTCGTCGAGAAACTTCCCGACTTATACCAAGACCCAAAGTCCTGGGTCGTGACGGGCACCCAGGGAATGTTTGCTTATCCGCGGGGAATAGAAGAGAGCGACGCCACGATCGGTAACACCCTGGGTGGCACCCTCAAAATCATTCTGCAGGCACTGATGCGGATGGTATTGGGGATCTAGTCGTAATCCATTGCATCACCGTGGGTTCCTTCCCAGCACCTTGCTGTGTAATGGTGATTTTTTGCTCTGTCATTCCCGCAAGCTGTTAGCGGGAATCTAGTGTCCTGTCTCAGACAGTTCGTTTAAAATTCCGATGTGTGACAGAGCCGAAGTTCACTCTCAAATCCCCCTTGATCCCCCTTTGCAAAAGGGGGAAATTTTCTCCGGAGCGGCGAACCCCTCTTTGGAAAAGCATGCCCCTGAGCCTAGTCGAAGGGAGGGGCAAGGGGAGATTTTTCAAGCGGAATGGATGCAGATGTTATTCAACGAATTAACGGGACACCATACTAGCTAGGCGAATTTTTAGTGGACCCCCGACCCAGTTCGACGTGGCTCAGGGTCGTGGTGAGCATTGTCGAACCACGATAAAAACTTTAGCGGGTGACGACCTCTGGGAAAAATATCACGAAGGGTTGTCGATACCCCGCAGCTTGCTGCTGGGTGGTTCATTCAGCCGAGTGCCACGAGATCGATCTCGATCAAAGCGTCTCTTGGCAGTTCCGCCACCGCGACGGTGGAGCGCGCCGGCTTGGCGCCGTCTAGATATTGGGCATAGACCTCGTTCATGGCGGCGAAGTCCGCCATATGCTTTAGGAACACCGTCGCTTTGACGACGCGATCGAGGGACGAGCCCCCCGCTTGCAAGACGGCCTTCAGATTCTCCAACACCTGCCGGGTTTGGGCGCGGATATCTCCTTCGACGATGTTACCGGTTTTCGGATCGATGGGTATCTGTCCCGCCGTGTAGAGAAAACCGTTGGCTTTGATGGCCTGGGCGTAGGGGCCGATGGCTTTGGGCGCATTGTCGGTTTGCACGGTCTCTCGAATCATCGTTTGATCTCCTTGGGCCGAGAATCTCTTGGCATTTAGATCCCGACAACGGTGTCCTGTCGCAGAAATTCGCCACATAATTTCCATCCCATTCCGCCCAAAAATCTCCCCTTCCCCTCTTTTCCCAAGAGGGGTTAAAAAAATTCCCCCTTTGAAAAAAGGGGGACAGAGGGGGATTTGAGTGCGACTCGAGCCGCTGCCATCGTTGGGAACTTTTAAATGAACTTCTAAGGTACCACATTAGCACGTTTTCTCGGTTCCTTGCACTCAGTGGTTTCACTGTGCTTGACTAGCATTGTCGGACCCGAAGGGACACAGAGATACGGCGTATGCGGTTACTTACCGCCCATAAGATACTAATTGCCACTGCCGCAGTGTTTTTCTGCTTTTTTGGACTGTGGGAGTTGCGCAACTATTTTGACACCGGCGATGAATGGGCGGTCTTTCGCGCCGTTCTCTACGTGTTGGTTGGAGTGGGTTTCGGCGTATATTTCAAAAATCTGGACCGGTTATACAAGCAGTGATCGCTGAGCGTGATGTGATATGAAGCCTGCCCCATTTCTCGTCGAGGTTGGCGCGGAGGAAATTCGCCGTGAACGGCAAAGGGCGCGGGAGCTGCGCGCCAGCCAATGGTGGAAGCGCAAGCGTGCCGGCGGCCTATGCCATCACTGCGGCGGCAGGTTTCCGCCGAAAGAGCTGACGATGGACCATCTGGTCCCAGTCATTCGCGGCGGCAAGTCGACCAAAGGGAATGTGGTGCCGAGCTGCAAGAAGTGTAATTCAGAGCGCAGCTATCGACTGCCTTTTGAAGATTCAACGGCCTAAGCCAGGCTTGCCACAGGCTCTCTGTTTGAAATAGTATCCCCTTGTCGGGAGGTGGCTATGGAAACTTTCTTGGTTCGTACGATGTCCGATACGGTGGAAACCGATATCCAACGAGTCTTTATCATCGCCAACGAAATCCTGCCGCGCTACGAAATGCCGCCCCTCTCGTTTGCGGAGCTGCGGAGAATTGCCGACGGCCCCTTCGATTTGTTTCTGATCCCGTTGATCTTTGCCAAGGAGTATCAAAAGAACCGTACTCTGCCCTTCAATGAAGCGAAGCGGGTGGAGATCAGAACCCAGGCATTGGAGATCGCGCGCAAGCATCGCTTCGATGTGGACCCGCCGGAATTCATTCCCGGCATCGAGCAGTCGCTAAAGGAAGCAAAGGCAGCCGGCTTGAGGAATGTTTTAATAACCACCGGCGGCAGGCGCTATAAACATCAGGCGATGGAAAAGGCTGGGATTGGCGGCTACTTTGACGAAATCGTCGACCGCAGCGAAACCTATTACGCAAAAGAGCAGGGCCTCTACTACCTCTACCGCGAGCACAAACTCCCGCAACTCCGCATCATCCTGCTCTCCGGCACAGCCACCTATATTCGTGCCGGCAACAACGCCGACGGTTGCAAAGTCGGCGGCACCGAGCTCGAGGTCGTCACCGTCGCGCTCTCTACGGAGCATTCTTATAACGACGAGGAGACCTTGCGAGCCGCCCAGCCGAAACTTCTCATCCGCAGTTTGACCGAGCTCGTGCAAGCTCTGAAAGAGCAACGCTTGGTCAATTGAGATTCCGCGCCTTGAAAGTTTGCACTAGTTGGAGATCGTGTTGTGCCGCCGGATAGTTTACGCCCGCCGTCTCCGCGAGCAGGATTGCGCGGCGAATAAAAAACTCCGCCGCGTCCAGCTCCCGTTCATAGAAGAGAATGCTGCCGAGGCCGTTAAGCGCGGAATAATCGTTGGGATCGACAAAGAGCGATGCGTAAAAATAGCGCTCTGCGCGGTCGAGCAGCGGATCCTTTGGCGGTCGACCGGCCATAATCGCGGGCCAGTGCTCCAGCGTGTAGGCGTTCTTGCGGTGATAGCCGGCAAGGTTCAGGATCATGGCTTCCATGCGCCACTTTTTCTCAGCTGCTCTCATTTCGCGACCCGCGAGCTCCTGGTATTTTTTCGCGCCCGCGAGATCATTGCCGATTCGATCAGTCACAGCTAGTTGTCCTTCAGCCAGCTGCCTTATGGCCTCCCGCAGTTCCAGGGTCTCGCTGCCCATCCTGGGCAAGATGTCGTTTGCAGCACTCGGAGCCTCGCGAATCGCCCGGCATAGTTCGTCGCCCCAGCCGGTTTTTCGCGGTTGGAGGTTCAAATAGATGGTGCTCTGGAGAAAATATGGCAACGGCGTTTTGTCGCTGGCGCACGCGATAATAAACCGGTTCAGGTGAAACCCAGTGAGCACCTCAGCGGCAACCCATCGGGACTTCGCTGCGACCGTTGACCATAGAAGAATGATGACACGGCTCTCGCGAATCGCCGTTTGCAGCTCGTTGCGGAGCAAGCGCCCGAGACGGATTTCGGACCGGTCCAACCAGACCTTTAACCCGTTGTCTTCAAGAGTACGTTCGATCCGGGCTGCGAGCCTCATGTCGTTCGATGAATGGCTGATAAACGCGTCCATAGTTGCGCAATTCTCTTGTTTTCTTAAACGCTTTGTCAAGGTGATTTTAGCTAACTCAACACTTTATTCTTGGAAATGGTATTAACGAAATCTTCGGGGCGTTCGGGAGAGATCACTATCACGGAAGACGGAAAGCGCAGAACCACTGCACGACGGCGATCGGTCATGAACGCGCGGTAGGAGCCTAACTCCTTACTGCGAAAGTGGCCGGTGAAAGAAAAAAGCCGCCGTTGCCGAAGGTGCGCATGCTCCGGTGTGTAGCGGCAGGATCGAATTTGACGGACCGGAGTTCGCGGAGCGAGACGCGCGTTTTCCATAACAGCCGGTCGATCAAAAGAGTGCCGTTTGCAATCGAGTAGCCCCGAACCGTAAATAACGCGCAGGCCAATATGACCGCCAACGGTAGTAGGCCAAGCCAGAAACGCAGCCGCTCCAAAGAGCCGTCCATGGGAAGCGTCCACATACCGTAGGTTACGCCAACGCAGACAAGGGTGGCAAATGTAGAAGCCACGATGAGTGATTTGCTCCAGGGCGCGAGAAAGTAGTTCATTGGGTGACTCCCAATTAGGACAATGTGACTGCAAGGCCTGGCCCTCAACGCTCTTGAGACTTGCTCGGTTAGAGTCTGTGGCTACCTTCCCTAGGAGGCGACGGACAATTTCCGCCACGACGCCATTGAATTTCGCCAATATCAACGGCGACTGGCCAATTCTTGTCCACGGGTGGAATCCCTTTTCTGGACACGAGATCATAGGGTTCGCTTAGAATTTTACCGTACGCAACAACTTTGCCCTTCACGGAAAAGCGAACGACGTCTCCAACCTTCAGTCCGAGCTTCTTCCACCAATTTGAACAACGTACCCCTGGGCGATAAAGATCGCAGTAGTTGTTACCAAGACACTTTTCTAACCTTTGCAGGTCACCATGATGCCAACACACCACCGCGGTTCTTGATTGAACTTCCGGTTGTCTCACATCCGTGTTTCCTACTTGGGACAAAGATCTCCCAACCTGCTTAAAACGGGCGACAGTTATGTCGCGGCGGCCCTGCCGCAAATTGGCTCTAACCTTGTCAACGCTCGCAAGCCAGACTTCGTATACCTGAAGGTCAGAATCCATCAGTACGAGTATGGCGGCGTTAAACACAAGGGAAGAAAATCCGCCAACAGTTCCCATCGGATCTACAAATCTGTTCTTCTCGGGGGAGCGACCTTTCACCTGATAACGCGCGCCTCGCGGGCCTAACTTCGCGTCTATGTCTACTGCATCGTACCCGGCTTGGCCTTCTGGCATCGTTGTGAGCCCAAATAGTTTGCAGGCCCATAGCTCACCGAGGCAGCAACAATTCCCCTGCGGACAGGACCTTGCGGGAGTAAACCCGCCAAATTCTTAGAAAGGTTCGCTAGGTGCTCTGTCGTCATGTCACGACCGTCACCTTTCAACTGTCTAAGGAGTTGCTCCAGCATCGTTTCCTCTTCTGCTGGGGACCGTCCCAACATGCTTCAAAAACACGGTATCTTGCAACATGGCTTGTGTCCGCCTTTTGTCGGAAGGTTTCAATAACTTTGTGCTTTGCTATAAACTGCAGATAACGAACTTGGAGAGTTTATGGAAGTGCTGAAATCGTTTCTGATGGGGACGGTTGTTGTAAAAGTCGGGGATATCACCAAAGAATCTGTGAATGCCATTGTGAACGCGGCGAATGGAACCTTGATGGGTGGGGGTGGTGTCGATGGTGCGATCCATCGTGCGGGTGGCCCTGAGATATTGAAAGAGTGCAAGGAGATTCGACGGGTTCAATATCCTGACGGGCTGCCGACGGGGCAGGCGGTTATTACGACAGCCGGGAAAATGGTCGCCAAGCACGTCATTCATACCGTGGGACCGGTATACGGAAGGGGAGGCAACGATAAGGCGGAGCTCTTGGCAGCGTGTTACCATAATTCGCTTGGTCTCGCTGCTGAGAAGGGGCTGAAGACGATCGCCTTTCCGGCGATCTCCACCGGAATATATGGGTATCCGCTGCATGAAGCGGCGCAGGTGTCCTCGCAAGCGATTCAGCAATTTCTCGGTTCGAATACTTTGCTTCAAGAGATCCGGCTGGTTTTTTTTAGCCCGAGCGATGTCGAGACCTTCTTGAAAAATCATTCCTTCACGGAATAAAAGACAGGCATGAGGAGACAAAGCATCTCATTGACATTTAGGTACTCAGTAGTTTTGTCTCAGTTCTGTGTGTCGGCAGTCGTTATGGCCTCACCCTCACCCTGCCCTTCGAGGGAGAGGGTCAGAGAGGGGGTCCGAATATTGGGTGCGGGTTTCGATTTTATGGATTGAGGGAAATGGCTGAACCAGCTAAAGCAGTGCGTGTCGGTATCGAAGGCGTCTTCTATTCGTTGACGCATGTGCCTGATCTCGTCCGTTATGGTTCCAAACCGCTGCGCGAGCTTCGGGCCAACCCGGAACTCGAACAACAGCTAAAGAACCTGCTTAGGAACTTCAACGCGGCCACGGCTTATGCGCCGCATCAAGTTTACATTGGTAACATCACACCCGCGGCGCTGAACAATCTGCCGAAGCCCTGGTATGAGAAACTTATCGAGGGAGCGACTTGTGACGGGCGTTTTGGCGACCTTGTGGATCAGGAACGGTTCTACAGCCTGCTTGCGCGAGCCGATCAATTCAATCTCGTTACTATGGAAGAAAAATGGTTCCACGAGCACGCGGCGAAGCATGCCGTCGGCAAAGCCCCGCGCCTGGGGCCGCTGGCGGAAGTCACCGCGCTCTACGAGAAGGGTGCGTTGCCGCTCTATTCCAGCGAGCAATTGGTGGGCGCCTTCGAGCCGGGCCATGCCGAGGACGCGAGTCTCACCGCTGACGTTTTACTGGAGAATCTGGCCGCGAAAGTAACTGCGGCTCATTCGCTTGGTTCCTTGCTGAATGCCCTCAAGCTGAGTCCCGAAGCAATCGATTTCGTCATCAGTTGCTCGGAAGAAGCGGTGGGCGACCGTTATAATCGCGGCGGCGGCAATCTCGCGAAGGCCATTGCCGAAGAGGCCGGCTGCGAAAACGCTTCCGGTTCGGATATCAAAGCTTTCTGCGCCGGCCCGATGTACGGGATAGTTCACGCCGCGAGCCTCATACAGTCCGGCGTCTGCAGCAAGGTTGCCGTCGTCGCCGGCGGATCGCTGGCTAAGCTCGGGATGAAATTCGAATCGCACGTCAAAAAAGGCATGCCTATCTTGGAAGACGTGTTGGGGAGTTTTGCCGTGATCTTGAGCGCGGCTGAGACCGATCAGCCGTGCGTGCGATTGGATTCGGCGGCGTTTCACCCGGTTCGGGCCGGCGCCTCTCCGCAGGCGATGGCGGAATCCCTAGCCGAGAAGCCGCTGGCAAAGCTGGGAATGAAACTTACCGACGTGGACCGCTACGCCGTGGAGCTGCACAATCCGGAAATTACCGTACCGTCGGGCAGCGGCGACGTGCCCAGGACGAACTATCTGACGTTAGCCGCGTTGGCGGTCATGCGGGGGCAGATCAAGAAGGACCAAATGGAGGATTTTGTCCGGGCGCGCGGCATGTTAGGCTATGCGCCAACCCAGGGGCATATCCCCTCGGCGATCGTCTACTTGGGGCACGCCCTGGACGCGCTGCGAAACAATGAGATCAGGAATGCGCTATTTATTTCCAAAGGAAGTCTCTTTCTCGGCCGCATGACCCAGCTCTCCGACGGCTGCTCGTTTTTGGTCGAAAAGAGTGAAAAGTAACGGAGGTCGAATGCTCAACGGGAAGAAAGTCATTGCCATCGGCGAACGGGACGGTGTCCCCGGACCGGTGATCGCCGAATGCCTCGAAGGGGCGGGCTTAGAGGTCGTTTTTCAAGTCACTGAATGCTTTGTCTGAACCGCCGCGGGCGCGATGAACTTTGAGAACCAGGGAGTCATCAAGCGCCTGGCGGACCAGTATGGTCCGGAAAATCTGGCGGTGGTTTTGGGCAACGGCGAAGCCAGCGGCGTGGAAGTGTTCGCCGAGACGGTGACCGAAGGGGATCCGAGCTATGCCGGACCGCTTGCCGGCGTGTCCCTGAAGATCCCCGTTTATCATGTTCTCGAGGAGGAAGTGATGGCGGTGGTTCCGGAAGCAATTCGGCAGGAGAAGCTGCAGCTGTCGTTGCTGGTCATTGACGTGGAGCCGATGCGGCAGGTTCTGCAGGCGGCGCGGGAGAAACTCTAGAGCGGTTCCAGGTTCAACGTTCAATGTTCAACGTTTAACCGGAAGGCACCATCTTCTTCGACTTTGAACCTTGAACTTGGAACTTTGAACCGAATTCATTTGCGGTACAAACCCTTGATAAATCCTGAGTCTTCGAGTTCCTTGACGAAGCGCGAATCCACATAGTCTTTGACATTGGCCTGGGCCGCCTTGGGGTTCGTCGCGGCCATGTCCTGCAAAACGAGTTGATAACCCTCGGGCGGGGGATAGGGTGCTTCCGGGATGAAGCGCGCGTGCCAGTCCCAGGCTTCCTCTAGAACTTTTCGATCATCGAGGCGGGAATACTTTCTCATGATCTTCATGGTCTCTTCTTTGTGGGTCTTGTAATAGTGAATCGCCTCGGTGTAGGCGCGCATATAGCGCCGGACCATATCCGGATTCTCGCGGATCAGCTTTGTCGACGTGTAGACGCCGTTCTGGGGAAAAGGAATCTGGAGGCTGGCCATGTCGACGACCACGGGGTATCCGAGTTTCTCCGCCTGCGCCTTTCCCGCTTCGGTCACGACGGTAAATTGCACAATCCCTTTTTGCAAGGCGATCATTCTTTCAGTGGATCCGCCGATCACTCGCAAAGTAACGTCTTTGTTCGGTTCGAGGCCGATTTTTTTAAGTCCCACTTTGAGCGCGAATTCCGCCGTCGTCCCGGCGATGTGAGTGCCGCCGATTTTCCCCTTTAGATCCTCGGCTCGTTTGATGCTCGGGTGGGCAACTAGATAGTAGGGCAATACGTTGACATTGCCGGCAATGGCGACGACGTCGCCGCCGGCGAGCCGCGCGCTCGCGAGGCCCGGTCCACCCCCTTCGCCGATGGGGATCTCTCCCGCGAGAATTGCCTGAATGCCGCGAACGCTGCCCGAAATGAAGATCACCGTCGCGTCGAAGCCCTGTTTATCAAAAAATCGCGCTTCTTTGGCAACCTGGATCACCGTCGATGAACCGGGGCTGGTGGATATATAAGAGGTGTTAAGCTTGTCCGCCGCGCCCGCCAGGGTCGCGGCGACCAGGCTAACCAGCGACAAGATTGCTGCTGTAGCGAACTGTTTCATAGGTGAACCTCCGAAATCAGCCGGCCAAGATACGTCAACTCCGGATGAGCCTATACCACTTTCATCCCAATAGGAAAAGTCTAATTGACAGGCCGGCGACCTGAAGTTATCTTTCGGCTGGAGATCCCGATTCGATGAAAAGAATCATTGACCTTGTGATGTTCGATTTGGACGGCACCCTGGCCGACACCGGACAGGACTTGGCCAACGCGGTCAATCACACGCGGGCTCACTTTAATCTTTCGCCGCTGCCGTCCGAGATGGTCTACTCAAACGTCGGCCGCGGCGTGGAGCATCTTCTCAGACAGTCGCTGCCTGAAGACAGCGCCGATCACTTTCAAGCCGTTATGCGTGTGTTCCTCCACCGATATGAAAACCACCTGATTGACAACACGGTGCTTTATCCCGGAGTTCGAGACGTGCTGAATTACTTTCAGAGCAAGCACAGGGTCGTCGTGAGCAACAAAATGCACCGACTTACCGTCGCCGTGGTACGTGGTTTGGGTGTCGAGGGACAATTCGATGCGATTTTGGGCGGGGACAGCGCGGCGGAGAAAAAACCCCATCCCGCTCTGATTCATGAAGTCCTCAACCGTTTTCGAATCTTGCCCACGCAGGCTCTCATCGTTGGGGACGGCGACACAGACATCGAAGCCGGTAAACGCGCCGGCGTATTGACCTGCGGGGTCACCTACGGACTTGGCAATCGAGCCGCTCTCATCGCATCCGAACCGGATATTCTTATCGACGACCTCCAGCAGCTTTCCCGCTATTTTTGTTAGCCAGCCGGACTACTACTAGTGACGACGCTAGAGTTGCGAGCCCTCCGGGGTATAGGTCTGTGCTCATCAGAGTTCCATCCGTTCAAATAGTCCAGATCGTTCCAGCGCCCCTACCAAGAATTGCTTGCGCAAGACGGTTTGTACACGTCCGTCATACCGTTGAAAAACGGTATCCAGGTGCCGACAATGCGGCAATGACGGAGTGGGGAGAAAGTCGACTTCAAGTCGACAGGTTTGGAATCCCTCGGCTTAGAGCCAAGGGATGTTCAATCCGGAATTCGCGTCTTGTAGCGGAGTTTCGCGAGCGCTAAGATTTACGCTTGAAGGAGGTTATTTATGGCAGCTTCCATTCCAGACAAGT
>Ga0105347_1000764_pt1 | contig 14779 bp, 21 predicted proteins | sample EasRivMeERMLT890_FD_89677 | JGI IMG/M metagenome (GOLD analysis project Ga0105347, IMG submission 89677) | Soil microbial communities from meander-bound floodplain in the East River, Colorado, USA - East River MetaG ERMLT890 | ecosystem: Environmental > Terrestrial > Soil > Floodplain | place... | reverse complement strand
CGGCCGGAACATTGGGGTCGAGCGCCACCTCCATGCGGTCGCCGCCATACATGGGCGTGCGAATGAACTGGCCAGGGACGCACCAGTAGCCCTCGGGCCACAGCTGCAGCGTCTGGCGGTTGCGGTAAGCCGATGGGCCGACGGCACGCACCAGCGCGGTCTGCGCGCGCGCCTTCTCGGCGTCGACCGATTCGTCGGGGATCCAGAACTTGTTGCCGTTGGCCAGGAGCTTGAAATTGCCGGTGATGCGCAGCTGCACCAGGATGTTGATGCCGGTCGGATAGACCGGCGGCTGCGCGTCGGGGAACTTCGAACGGATCTCTTCAGTGTAAGCGTCGCCTAGAAGCTCAGAGACCGTCGGAACCTTGGGCAGGCGCACATTGCGCCAGTGGGGCATCTCCATCTCGGGGCGGTTCACTGCCTGGGTTAGCGCGTCCATCAAAACTCCTTCTCAAAGTTTTCCTCGCGTTGCTGCTGCTTCTCTAGCGCCTCATCGAGCAGCGTCCTGAAACGGTTGGCCGCTTTCAGGAAGCCGTGCGTCATGCCGAAGCCGAACTCCGACCGCACGCTCTCCGGTGCGATCTCGACCAGCTCCATCGCCTCGCCGCGGATGACGTCGATCAGGTCCGTCATCTCGACGAAGGTGAAGAGGGCGTTGGTGCCCTGCTCGCGCAGCGACACCTAGCGCGACTTCTTCTCGACCTGGGCCGAGGTCAGGGCCTTATCCTCGGCCGCGTCCTTGCCCATGCCGGTCGCCATGTTCTTGTGCAGGTTGGTGGCGCCTGCCGGCATCGAGCCCTTGGCCTTGCCTGATCCCGAGCCCGAGCTGTTCTTGCTGGTAGCCATCGTCACCTCCGCTTGAATGCAGGATCGTCGTGGTATTTCGGCATCGTCTTCACGCTGCCGCCGCACTTGAACGCAGCCGCAGGGATGCGGCCGTTGAAGTTTTCCATTGGGGAAGGGCCTGCCTTCTCGCCGGTCGGTGCATGCACCTTGGGGACCGGCTTGGGCGACGGCGGTCGCCCCATCCGTGTGAAGACGTTTCGACGCTGTGCCATAAAATCATCCTAACCGCTATCGCCACCGCCGGTGCCTGTGGACAAATTGCCACGCCCCTTGCGCGCCTTCGCCTGCGCCGCGCCCTTCGCCTTGGCTGCCGCAGCCGCCATCTTCGCCGTCTTCTCAGCCGATTCGTTCTTCAGCTCGGTGATCGCGATGGCCGTCTGATTGTCGTCGGTGTTGCGGTCGTCACGCGCACTGATGTCGGCCTGCTTGACCTCCCAGTCGGCCTGTCGATCTGCATCGGCCGTCTGCTGCTCAGTGAAGCGCTGCGCTTCAGCCTGGGCCGCCGCCTCGGCGTCCTTCTCGCGCTGCGCCTCAACCTGCTGCTCCTTGAGCGCCAACTCGCGGTCCTTCTGCTGCGCCTGGACGCGCGCCTGACGCTCCTTGAAGGCGGCGTCGCTCTCGCCCTTCTGCTGCTTGATCTGCAGATCGATGACCTTCGCCTTGGTATCGGCGTCGTCCTTCTCGCGCTGGCGCTGGATGTCTTCCTGGGCGACGAGGCTGGGATCCATCGGCTGCGGCGGCGCCAGGGTCTTCAGCAACTGGCGCGCCTCGGCAACGACGGCCGGCACGTCCTTGAGCTGCTCCTCGGCGAGCTGCAACACCTCGTCGTCCAGCTCAGCCATCAGCCGGTCGAGACCGACCTCGGTGCCTTCGCCCATGAACGATTCGAGCGTGATGAAGCGATTACCGGTGATCTGGCGCAGCGCATGGGTCGCTGCTTCGAGCATCGCATCGGCGTACCACAGCGCCAGATGCTCACCCAGGTGATCGATCATGCTGGGGATGAACTTGGCGGCGAGGCTGACGTTCTGGCCGAACACCGGTGACTTGAGGAACGCCACGTGCACGGTGATGTGCGCCTCGTGGTCCTGGCCGGGGAACGCCTTGAGCGGCTGGCCCTGGCAGGCCGAGACGTTCTCGGCGACGGCGTTGGTGCGGGCCGGCTGCGGGTTGGCCACCAGGAACTGATCGGGGTTGTCGGCCCCCATCTGCTTCAGGAAGTAGCTTTCGGTCGCGCGCTTGTTGTAGAGCCCCTGGTTCGTCGGATCGCTGGCACGTGTGACCACGGTCTGCGCCAGGGCCTTGCGCTGCATGTCGCTCCACAGCTTGGGGTCGCTCACAGGGATGACGTTCATCGGTCCCTGGAAATCCTTGGCGCTGACCGTCAGCTCGCCCTGGGCGTCGATCACCGTGGCGTCCGTGAGGGTGTCGGCGTTGATCTGCCAGAGGCCCTTGAGCAGCAGCCGCATCGAACGGTGCATGCGACGATGCACGGCGCCGAGGTTGCGCAGGCCTTGCTCCAGGAACATCTGCGTCGTGCCGACCGGCGTGTTGGCGCCGAACTTGTCCATCTCGTCGTAGGTCGAGCGCACGACGCCGCGGCCGGCATCGACCAGGAAGCTCAACAGCTGCAGCAGCGTCGGGCTCGGCGGGTTGAACTGGATCGGCATGAAGGTCTTGCGGATGTCGTCCTGGGCCAGCGAGCCTTGGACCTCGGCGATCTCGGTGACGCGCGGCGTCATGTTCTGGCCACCCGCGCCGGAACCGCCCTTGAGGCGCATCCCGGTCTGCGAGGTGTTCAGCATCGCGCTGTCGAGGAGTGCCCTCAACGACCCGGTAGCGGCGCCGCTCAGCGAGCCGATCATGTGCGTGAGGCCCACAGGGTAGCCCCCACGCCACGGCCAGAACGGCCACTCGATGAGGAAGATGCAGCGCGCCAGGGTCTCGTCGTTCTGCCGCCAGTTGCGATAGATCGCCAGCACCTCGCGCGCTTCCTTGTCGAGGGTGACGAGGTACGGCATCAGCTTCTGATCGCCAGGGAGCTGCAGCAGGGTCGAAGTCTCGTAGACCGTGCGATAGGCGTCGAGGTTTCGGGTTGGCTGCTCCTTGCCGGTGATGCGGTTGGCCGCCTCGTCGCTCTGCGTCTCCTCGGGGATGTTGCCGCCCTTGACGTCATAGGCGACGACGTCGCGCCACAGCTTGCTCTCGACGTTCTGGCGATACGTCCAGCGGTCGACCGTTTGGTTATGCGTTATGCGCGGCTGATTGTAGAAGTCGCCGTCGCTGTAGGGTCGATAGACGTGGTCGATGGGGATGAACGAAATCGCCGGATTGCCGATCTCGTCGACATAGGTCTTGGTGTAGAAGCCGCCGCCCAACGGACACTGCGTGAAGCCGATGTCGAACTCGTGGTAGGCCGCCGGCATGATCTCGGTGAACTGATAATTGATCCAGCGCGCGCAGTTCTTGGCCTTGGTGTCCTTGGCGTCGTTCTCGTCGCCTTGCACCTGGGTGCGGCACGGGCCCTGCGGCGGCAGCATCTCGCTCATCATCGCGCCGCCGAAGTCGATGGACGCCTCAAGCAACATCGGATGGACCGCGCGCGAGGCGCCTGGGAAGCTCGCACCACCGGGGATGCTGTTGCCCATGCCGGTGCGGTTCAGACCCTGCTCGTACTGCTGATCGCGCTGTGAGCGGCTCTCCTTGTCCTCGTCGATCTGCTCCAGGAGGTCGGCGCAGATCTCGTCGAGGTCGGTCTCGTCCATCACCTCGGCGAGATTGTCGAAGTGATCGGTCTGCTGCAGCGAGCGCTCGGGGCCGCCTTCATCGGGCGGCACGGCGAACGCCGAGCCGTCATCATCGAACTCGACGCGATAGCCGGGCGGTGAGACGTCGGTGAGCGCGCCGCGCTGGCCTCGACCAGGAGCGGCATAGGGATCGTTGAAGGCGCTGACGTCGCTCATGCCCTAGCTCCCCCGAAAGCTGTCTGACCGCCACGTGCGTAAGGTGTCGGCTTGATACCGGCCGCGACCTGGAGGCGCTTGAGCTTCGCCTCCTCCTCCCACGGGCCGCCGCCGGCGCCGACCGGCGGCATCTCGACCGGGCCGCCAACTGCGTAGCCGACACGGCCGCCGCGCTTGAGACCGCTCGGTGTCCAGCCCTGGGGGTTCGCCTCCCACCACTTCATCGCCTGATCGAGCCACTTGTCGTCGAGCTTCTGCACCGCCGGCGTGATGCGATAGGTCGAGCGGTCGAGCGGCGTCAGATTGTTGGGATCGAGCTTGCGGTCGGCGAAGTAGTCGGGCTGCGCAATCCATGGCGGCAGTGGCCGATCCATCGTGCCCATCTGCGTGCCGCGGAAACCCGTCGGATAGTCTGGGTGCGGGTTGGTCGGTGCCGTGTTGAACGGGTTGCGCATGTCGATCTTGCCGACGGTGCGGCCAACCGTCAGATCGGGCACTCCGAACAGCGCCGGATCGGTGATCGCCATCCTGATGGCTGTCGGGTCGGGCGCCCCGAGATCCTGGACCTGCTTCTGATCGAGGAACTTCATCAACGGCGAACGCGCGCTCATCGGCTTCTTGTTGAGATACGCCAGGATCTTGTCAGCCGAGTAAGCGCTTCCCTCCTCTTCGCCAGCCCTCCAATCCGGGAACGGCTTCGCATAATTTGTGCCCATGGAGATCTTGTAGTCGCGCGCCAACCGGTCGAACTCCTCGCGCTGCGCCTTCGACATCGGCGCGTTCTCCAGCATCTGCGTCAGGGGCTGCATGCTCTGATACGACTGATCGCCGGCCTGCGCGCCCATCAGCTTATTGGCGTAGAAGACGTTGCTGTCGTCGGTCGCGCCGGCCTTCTTGGCGGCGTTCACCATCGACGTCAGCGGCCCCTGGTCGGACGCCCAGATGTCGCCCTCCTGGGTGTACGGATAGTCGGAACCGCCCCTCATGCGCAGCATGCGCTCGAACGGCGTCTCGTTGAGACCCAAAATGCGACCGGTGCCCGTGCGGTCCGACATGCCGGTCACGAGATAGTTGTCCTTGCCGTAGATGTCCTCAGGTGAGAGGCGCCGGCGCGCGAAGTTGTCAGGCAGCACCAGACCAGAGGCCGTGGTGTAGAGCTCGGGCGAGCCCTTGCGGCTCGACCAGCCCGAAACAGTCTCGGGATCGCCGCGGGTTCCCTTCTGCTTCGAGCGCACGAGATCGACGATCTTGTCGACCGAGTGCCCGGTCTGGTCGGCGATCTGCTCAATGAGCCTGCGCTCGGGCATCAGCTCGTAGGCCAGATCCTTGAAGTATTTGGCGCCTGAACGGCCGAGCTTCTCGGCGCCCTCGCCGGCTTTCACCAAACCCCTCCAGGCGTAACCGACGCGCCCGCCCTCGGCCCGGTTCTCCATCATGTCCATCAGATCGCGGTGCGTCGTCTTGGTGTCGTTGGCAGCGTCCCAGTAGGTGTGGTGCAACAGGTGCTGACCGAACGGCCGGTAGTCGGGCGGCAGGAACGTGCCGTAGGCGTTCTGCCGGTTGGCGAGGCGCGCCACCGCCTGCTCGCCACCCTGGCCGTGCTGCCGGCGCCCGAACTTCGACAGCAGCTCGGGTTCGTCGGTGTGGATCTGGAGCTGCCGCGCGTCGAGCGTCGGCCGGTCGCCGTAGCCCAGGAAGGCGCCGACGAAACCCTTCTTGGCCGCATCGATGCCCTTCAGCGCCTCGGTCGCCTCGGCCCACTCCTCGGGCGTGCTCTGGCCCTTGGCCGCGCGCGCGATGATCTCGGAGATCCGCGCATCGATGCCCTGAATGCGCCCAGGAGCGGCCGTGAGATCCTCGCCGAGTTTGTTGTGCAGGCCGAACGGCTGCATCGCCTTGACCGCGGCTGCGACGGCATCGGGGTGCGCTTCGCCCTGGCTGCCGTAGTCGAGATACTTCTGGCCCTGCTTGCCGCCCAGCCAGTCGGCGAACGCGCCCTCAGGCCGGATCAGCTGATCAGGCGAGCTGAGCGTGATGTCGGTGAGCTTGTCGCGATTGATCGCCTGACGCTGGATCGAGCTGAGAGTGCCGGTGTAGGCCTTCAGCAGATCGCGCGGGCTGACGCCATGCAGCTCGGCGTTGCGCGCTTGGCGGCGCATGAAGTCGCCGTACTCCAGGACGTGGTCGGGCACCTCCCTGGGGAGACCCTTGGGAAACGCTTTGACGGTCTCCTTGAGCGGCTTCCAGGCCCACTCGTCGATCAGGTTGGCAGCCGGGTCGACCCAGTTGCGGATGACGCTGGGCAGCCTGTTGCCGAGCTTGACCGGCGCCGCGAGCATCGGACCACCGCCGGCGAAGCCAACCGGGCCGCCCTCGGCGAAGAACCGTTGCTTGGCGAACGGTACGTAGCTGTCCCAGGCATCGCGCAGATCGACATCGGTGTAGGGCAGCTTGGTCGCCGCATCCATCTCGGCGCCGACGCCGCGCTTGTTCAGCTCGTCCATCCAGCGCCCGCCGGCGAGCGACTGATAGACCGGCCAGAACTGCTGGCCCATGTTCTCTTCGAGGCGCTTGCCTGTCTTGGGGTCGATGTCGCGAATCGGCTCGGCCCGTGGCAGCTCGACGCCGTGCGCCTTGGCCCATTCCTGCATGGCGCGAATCTGCGAATCGGGGCCGCCCGACAGGAAGTCGCGGTTCGCGAGATAGCGGTTGGGCAGGATGTTCTCGAAGAACGGTTGCCGCAGTCGCTCGTGGCGGCTCGCCAGCGAGGGGTTCATGCCTTCCCACAGCTGGTTGACCGGATCGACCTTGAGCAGCTGATCGTGGTGCGGAGCGATGATCATCATCTCCTGCCACGGCTTGGCGGTGCCCTCGGGATAGCTCCTGAAGCGGTTGGCGTGCGGCATGAGCCACATCGCCATGTCGCCGGGGACGCTCGACGGGAACGCCGTCGCATCCTTTCCAGGGTGACTGTGGACGTTCCAGGCCTGACCGGTGCCGGGCTTCGAATCGGGGTTCTTGACGAACTTCATGTAGCCGGCCGGCAGGCGGACCGAGCCCTCGTCGCCCTTGGTCATCTGCGACGCGAAGCCGGGATCCGTGTAATCGGCTGGACTGCGGCCGTAGATGAAGCCTTCCTTGCCCTCCTTCATGGCGTGCAGGCCGACCTTCTGCGCGGCCTTGCGCTGCAGCTCGGGCAGCTTGTTCCACATGCCCTCGGTCCACCGCATCAGCGGTGCCACAACCTTGGACGGGTTGACCACAGCCGGCATCGGACCGCCGGCATCGAAGCGCACGCGCTTCAGCGCCGCCTGGGTGCGGTTCTTTTTGCTGGGCTTGATGTAGCCGCCAGCTTCGTAGAACTCTCGGATGTGGTCGCGCGGCATGAGGGCGATGCCTTGCTCAGGTATCGTAGGGGCGCCCGTCTTGCCCTCGGGCGCCCCTAAAATAGGCTATTTAGCGTGTCCAGACCACGGCCTTGTCAGCCCATAGCGCCGCGGTCTCCAGGTGGGTCAGGGCCACCTGAGCGAAGCGGCCCGCCTGCTGCAGCTCCTGCGAGCGTCGTAACGCCGGCACGATCACGTTGTTGCCCGCGTCGCGCGTTTCTGTTCGCTCGGCTTTCTGCAGCTCGCGAATGTCCTGGATGCGGGTGTAGAGCCCGCACGCCAGGAGCGTGGTGAACGCCTCCTCGAACTGCCGGCGCGTCGCACCGCGCGGCACCAGCCGGTCGATGGCCTCGGGCGAGACGTTGAAGCTGATCGTCACCTGGGTCGCCTTCTCGCGGTCGAGCGGCAACTCCAGGGACGTCTGCTCGACTGTGAGCTGGCTGCTCACTGTTGGCGCTGTTGATCGTAGTAGGTCTGACCGACCTGAGGGTCTGGCGCGGGCTCGGACGCTACCGCCGGCTCGCGCGCATACCCAGGCTCGGTTTCCTCGGTTTCCTCGACCTGGGCCTCGGGCACCGGATAGCCTTCGAGCGGCTCGCCCGTCTGGACGCGCACCGAACCGTCGGCCTTGCGCACGATCCAGTCGCCAGCCTTGGCAACCATGCCGTCAGGTAGGGTCAGGGATGCGTCGGCCATGCCGCCGCGGGCCACGACACCGCCACACCACGCGGCGAGCTGCTCGGCGCTCGACTTCGCCGGATGAAGCTGCTTGGCCTCTGTCTCGCCTTCCTGCAGCTGATAGTCCCGTACTTCCCGCTCCGTGCGTTCGTTCTCCATGCTAGCCTCCCTCAGGGTGTGACCAGTGTGTAGCTGGCCTGGATCTGACTGTTGGTCAACGCGAACACGTGACGGTTCTTGTCCTGGCAGATCCAGTCGTTCAGGCCGACGTGCTTGCGTGTGGCGCCCGCGTCTTCATCGATGAAGCCCAGGACGTTCTTGCTGTCGACATGGGCTTGCCCATTCGTCCAGGCGTGAATCTCGCCGTGGGTCTCGGGCGTGCCGTCCCACTGAATGGCGCCGATCTGATTGCCGGCGCCGTCGGTGAATAGGCTGACGGTCATCAGACGATGACCGTCGTGCCGCTGTCGTTGATGGTGAAGCACTGCGCGCGCGGCTCGCCTTCGCTCAGGCCCAGGTGAACCCAGGAATCGTATTCGTAGATCAGCTGATCGATGCCCAGCTCGTGAATGTGCGGCTGCAGCTTGACGCAGACGTCGAAAGCCGAACCGTAGGACGGCGCCGTGAAGTCACAGGCCAGACCGCCCATGTGGGCGCTGTCCTCAGCGCCACCGCAGGCGGCGTTGACCTCGGGGCAGCGATAGCCCGAGCTGACCAGGATCGGCACGTCGCCCAGCAGGGTGCGGACCTGCTCCATGACCGCGGCCAGCCGGTCGAGGTTGGCGCGCTCATGCTCGGGCGGCGTATTGGGGTTCCCCATTTGCGCAGCCGTGTCGGAGGCAGTGAACTCCTCCAAAGTGAAGTGCTCGGTGAGCTGCGTAGTCATCGGCCGATCTCCTCGCGGATCTCCTCGGCACTATCCTCCAAACGCGAGATCACGTCTTCCAGGAAATCGACGGCCTGCTTGCGGGTCATGACGCATGTCACCGCCATGACGTCCCTGACGGCGACATCGACCACCTCGTCGAACATCGTCTTCGCCATCGGCTTGGCCATCAGGGCCTCCGCAGGACCAACCACAGGCCGCTACCGATGCCCATGCCGCCGACGAACGACAAGAACAGGTTGGTAGCGAGGCCCTCCCATTCCATTTCGATGCCGGCGAGGTAGCCGAAGCCCAGCAGCGCGGCACCGGCGAGCGACAGGACGACACCGACCGCCTCACGCATGGCGCGCCCAACAGAGCGGCAGCGCCAGGACGAGGTCGCCCAGCTCCGACAGGTTGAACAGCGCCAGGGCGAGCCCGAGGGGCATCGCGGCAATGGCGACGCTGAAGTAGATCGCTTCGAAGCCGCTGCGGATCATGGCGGCGGCACGTCGCGGTCGACCGGCTCCAGATTGTCGCCCTCGCCGTAGTGCTTGTGCTCCTTCCCGTAGTCGCGGAACTGCTTCAGGGTGAGCGGCGGGTTGTTGAACTCGGCGCGGCGCCGGTTGACCATCAGCAGCTGCTCGTCCTCGGTGAGGTAGACGCCGACCACTTCGTTGGGCCCCGGCAGATCGCACTCCTCCAGGTCGTCGGGGTTGATGCCGAAGACCTGCCGCTCCATCGAGATCAGGTTGAACTCACCGGTGAGGCCGAGCGTGAGTGTGCCGTCCTCGTTGAAGCTCATCGGGAAACCGCGCTGGTTGGTGCCCTTGTGGCGATAGAGCTTCCACGGCCTGAAGCGCGCGCCTAGATCCTGGATGACCTGCGGCCGGCCGGCGAGCCAGCTCTGCCAATTCGCCTCCTGCTTGGCCTCGTCTTCAGGCGTCATCGGTACAAGGTTGGCCATTATGGTCTCCCTGGGCGCGCGCGGACCTCGGGCGTCGGCGCCATCTGATTGATCTCGATGATGTTGAGCGGCTTGCGCCAATGCAGGCTCACCTTCAAAGGCTCCTCGACCAGCGGCTCCTTGGTACCAAGCTGTCCCATGACGGCGTCGCGGATCGCTTCCATCTTGCGTCGTGTGTGGCGGTCCCACCGGGACACATCGGCCAGAGGTTGGCGCGCCAGTGACAGATGCCACAGCGGCCGACCTCCAGCGTAAACCTGTCACTCCAGGCCGATATTGACCGTCAGGCCGCCTGTCGTCTCGCCATCGATGATCCAGAAATGCCCAGGCAGGATCTGCTTTGCCGGATCGTATACCGGATGGGCGAGCGCAAAAACAATGGAAGTCTTGGGGATCATTTGGTTTCTCCTGGGTAGGGCAGCGCCGTGATCTGCCGGTCGAACTCCTCGGGCGTCAAGTCGCTCCAGGCGGGATCCATGCGGGCATGAATGGCAAACGCCATACGGGCCTCGTCGCTGTTGGCCGCGGCCTCGCAGCACACCGGCCACAGGATCCTGGTGTCGATGTCGCGCTGACGCTGGCGCCATTTTCTGACCAGCCACGCGATCATGCGTAGTCCTCGGGCAAGGCCTCAAGCTCTGTCCAGTGGGTCGGCGCCTGGGTGCCTTTAGCGCCGTGCTCAACGCTCCAGGCGATGTTAGCCCAGGCGCCGGTCTCGATGTAGGTCGAGCCGTCCTCGCGCTTGCCCAGCAGACGGATCGGTCGGCCGTCCTGGGGCGCCGTGCTGATCGGTTTCCAGTCATTGGCCGGCAGCTCGGGCGTGCCATCGAGCAGGCGCTCGATGATGCCGGCGATGCCGAGGTTGCGGTCGATCTTGTCGGCGAGCTGGTCACGCTCGACCAGGGTCAGGGTGGCCGTATCAAGCTGGTGATGTTCGCTCTCGCCGTAGCGCTTGAACTGGTTGGCGCAGTGGCCCAGCGTCTTGCGCATCAGGATCAGCAGGCGATAGGCCTGGGCGAGGTCTTCGTCTTTGACATGGAGCCGGCTGCGCGTTGAGGTGATGCGCCCGGTGTCGTCGTCGATCTCCTGCGTCATCTCGATGTCGTAGGCGCGGCTGAACAACCGGACATAAAAGCTGTCGCCTTTTTCGAGGTTTTCAGCGAGGTCTTTCAGGCTCATGATCTACAACCTATCAAAAGGGGAGCGCCATGGTGGATCACGGCTACACTCTTGTCATCGTCCAAGCCCTCGCCGACGCCGGCCTCGAAGCCAGCGACGACAAGCGCAACTGGTGGGTCGGCCTTGCAATGGCTTCCTGGTTCACCGCACGGGCCGGCCATCCTCCCGACTTCAAGTACCACACCAAGACCAACGGCGGCGGCACGCACTTCATGGCTCATTACCCCGACACGCCCGAGATCCGCGCTCAGATCGTGAGCTTGGCCCGCAAGTATGAGATCGACGACGCGCGGCAGGGTGATCTGTTCCGCGGCTGGAAGACCGATCCCGGTCCTTCTCCAGCGTAACCCCATAAATACGGGGAGGGGCACCTATGTCCCCTCCCCGCGACAGCTGCAGCAGCCCATCGACTGCCCTGGCAATGGCCGACCCTCGGGGGAGAGTAAGGGCCGCCAGGACAACCCCTCATGCTGGGCGTCGCTACCGTCGAAACCTCAAGGACATGGTCGCCTCCAGGCGTAGCCGAACGCCTGATAGTTCTGGATGTTGTCCCACTGCGGATCGACCCGGACGAACTTGCGGCGGATCCGCTTGATCGCCGAGCGCATGTTCGAGTTGCCGTTGCCGTCCTGGCCGGCAATGAAGCCGGGGATGTCCTTCAGCTTGTCGTAGAGGATGCGGTAGCTGGCAAAATCACCCTTGAGATCGATGAGGTGCTCGATCACGCGGAACTCGGCCCGTGTCAGGTTGACGTCCAGACCGCGCCAGTAGATCCGGCCGCTGCCCCTATCGACCACCAGTTCATTGCCGCCCTGGCCGCCCCGCCAACGCGGGCAGCCGGTGCAGGGATGAAGCTCGCTGTGCTGCTCGGCAGGCAGAGGTGGCGGCGGACTGTACGTACCGTTGACGATCCCAGCTGTGTTCTTCATTGCTCACCCTGCTGCCCACACAGAGCGGAACTTGTCATAGCCACCACAACGTCGCAACGACTATTTTTGTGTTTACGGCTTAGCCGTCATAAGCCCCGCGCTCGCTGGAGGCGTGCGGCAGCACCGGCTCCAGGGGACTGCTGGCCGGGCGATAGAGATAGTCGTGACGCTGATCCTCGACCAACGACGTCGGGTCTTCAGGCGGGAGGGGTTGGGCTGCCGGTTTCTCCTCGGGGATCTTGGCGGCGACGCCGGTGGACACGAACTGATCAGCAAAGACGCGCCACGCCTGGGAGCAGGTATCGACGTGGTCATCGTGCGGCGTCGTGCCTGGGCCCGAGTAGGTGCAGAGCTGCTCCACTAGCATATCCGTCCACTGCGCGAACTGGCCGGTGCCGTAGATTTTACCGGTCTCCCTATTCCGACGGCGGCCCTCGGGTATCCAGATCCGCCCGTTGTGTGGCAAATGCGACACAGCGTGGACGCGGGCAATCTTGTCGGCCTTGCCGGGATTGTACGGGTAGCTGTCCTGGCCCTCGTTGCTCAGCACCTGACGCAGGCTGATGCCCGAGCCCTTTTCCTCGATCACTAAGAGGTCCGGTTTCTTCTGCTGATGGTGCAGGAAGTGCTGGCGCTGGTCGGGTACCAGGGGCGTGAACATCGCCTCCTCCTTGTGGCCGTAGACCGCCGTCATCTCCTTCTTGGCGCGTTTGACCAGCTCGGGGAAGCCCAACCACTCCTCCCAGCATTCGAGTAGCATCAGGTTCCACTTCTTCTCCCACTTGAAGACGCCCCACACGCTGCACGCCGTCGGATCGCTGGCGAACGTCTTCTTGTCGAACGTCTTCTCGGTGAACGCCGTGTCCATCGACACCATGATGAACTCGAACCACGGCAGCTTGTCGGTCGCCGGCCACGTGCGCAGCCAACTCTTCTTGATGATCGCGCTCTCGGTGATGTCGATCAGCTCGCCGTGCAGCTCCTGGCGGCCGATCACCGTGCCTTCGTACTGCGCGACCTCGGTGAAGTAGTCCTCGGCAAGGTTGGCGCGGTTCTCGTAGGTCGAGCCGCGCACGAGGCGCAGGCCCTTCTTGATCATGGCCGCGAGCCACTGCAGCGGCTTGGGCGTTGTCGTGTACAGCTTCTGCGGCTGGATCAGCGTGCCGTCGGCCTTGCGATAGGCAATGCGGGTCGAGAAGTCGATGTTGCTGATGCAGTCGCCAGGGCGATACCAGGACGACACCTCGTCGCCCCACACGAACGTCGCCTGGGGACCGCGCAGCCGGTCGGGCACCTCGGAGGAAAAGCCGCGGATGATGCTGCCGTTCCACAGCACCATCTCGGGATAGGGCGAGTAGGTCAGCGAGCGGATGCAGACCGCCGGGATCGTCGCCTTGAGGCCCGACGGGCCTTCGAAGATGACGCCGCGCAGATCGCTGTAGGTCGGCGCGATGATGTGGGTGATCGAGCCAGGATAAAGCCCGCTCTGACGCCGCACCCACTGCGAGCCGGTCTTGGTCTTGCCCCAGCCACGACCCGACATGACGAGGCAGATGCCGGTCTGCTTGTCGCCCTCCAGCTCGCGCTCGATCCACTTGTCGCGGTCGGTCGGATCCTGGACGGCGGTGAGCTGGTCGTCGAGCCAGCGGTCGAGCGGGATGCGCTGATGGTTGCGGCCCTGGACCGGCCAACCGCCCGACGTCCAGGCGCGCTCAGCGTCGAGGAACGCGAGGTCGCCCGTGCTGGCGCCCGCGAGATCTAAGGGTGCGCTCATCGTCATCGCGTACCATCATACGCGCTTTCTCCAGCTTCTCGTGGCACGTCGCGCACCACTGCCAGCGCACGCCGCGCATGGCGATCACCTGGGCGATCAGGCGTTGCTTGAGGCACAGCGAGCAAAGCCCCTTAGCGTTGGACCGTCTCACAGTTGACCTTGCCGCTCTTGCCCCTGGTGCAGGTCACCGTCTTGTGCGGCCCGGTGCAGGTCGTGACGTTGCCCTCGGTATCGCAGGTCGTGCTACGGGGTGCGTCGTTGGATGTCTTCGAGCTGCTGTTCGATTGTGCGTTCGCTTCCAGGCTCAACAGCAGCAAGATCAGTGCGATCTTCATCCTTCACTCCCAGGATCTGCTGGACCTCGCGCATGAAGCCCTTGAGATCCTCAGCCATCGCGCTGAACGTTTCCAGCATCTCGCGGTGCGTGTCCATACGCGCATTAAGCGCGTCGGTGACCTCAACCGTCTGATCGAACATCCGCGTGTGAGTGTTGAGCAGGGTCATGCAGCTGCCGATGTCCTCGCCCTGACGGTTGACCGTTTCACCCATCTCGTTGCCCACCGTCTTCCACGCCTCGAAGCGTTTAAGCAGGTCGTCGCACGTGCCAAGGATCCGGTCGATACGCACCTTCTGGCCTTCCCAGCGCTCGTGCGACTCTTGCAGGCGGGTCGACATGCGCTCCAGCTCGTTCGAAGACTTCAGCCGGTGCGCGGCTAAGGTGCTCTCGACCAGCTCCAGGCGCTGCCGCAAGTCGGCGATCTCCGTCTCGCTCGTCATAGTCCCTCCACACCTTGTCGAAGTGTTCGCGCAGCCCCGGCTCGACGATCTGACGGAAGCGCTCATAGTTCATGTCGAGCGCGCCGCCCAGATAGGGCTTCGTCTCGGTCATGTGCTTGGCCAGCATCCACTGCGCCGGCGTCGCCGGGATCAGCTCGCGCGCCGGCACGAAAAACTTCATCACCTTGTCGATGCCGATGATGGTCGGCGCCGCGACCGCGGCAGCGCCGAACAGAAAGCCTCTGCGGTTCATGGCGTCTTCACCTTGTAGATCATGCCATCATGCGCGCGCACGTCGCCGGTCGGATCCTCGATCAGCTCGTCCTCGAACACCCTGGCGCGCACTTCCTTGCCGTCCTGGAACCACCGCACGTCATACTCGACCATGCCGTACTGACCAAGGAAATGCAGGTCG
>Ga0105347_1000762_pt1 | contig 14795 bp, 13 predicted proteins | sample EasRivMeERMLT890_FD_89677 | JGI IMG/M metagenome (GOLD analysis project Ga0105347, IMG submission 89677) | Soil microbial communities from meander-bound floodplain in the East River, Colorado, USA - East River MetaG ERMLT890 | ecosystem: Environmental > Terrestrial > Soil > Floodplain | place... | reverse complement strand
GGTGGCCAATCACGGCGCCAAGCTTATCGTCGTGGATCCCCGGCGGGTGGAGATGGTCAACTGGGCGACGCTCTGGCTGCCTGAGAAGCCGGGCACCGACGTGCCGGTCTTTTCCGCCATGGCGCATGTCATCATCAAGGAGCGGCTCTATAATCAGGATTTCATCGACCGGCGCTCCGAAGGTTTCGAGGATTTCTGCAAGTCCATCGAACAATTCACGCCTAAATATGCCGAGGCGATTTCCGGCGTCGACCGCAACCTAATCATTCAGGCGGCGCGAATGTATGCGACGGCGAAGAATGCGGCGATTTATTGGGCGCTGGGCATTCCCGAACATTCGCACGGCACCGATAACGCGATGTCGCTCATCCATCTGGCGCTGCTCACCGGCCACATCGGCCGCAAAGGCACGGGACTCAATCCCCTGCGCGGACAAAACAACGTGCAAGGCGCGTCTGATTCCGGCGCCATGCCATGGCACTATCCCGGTTATCAGCGCGTCGATGACGAAGCGTCCGCGCGCAAATTCGAGCAGGCATGGAATATCGAGGCGAACGGGCTTAACCGTAGGCTGGGGCTGACGACGACGGAAATTTTGAGCGAAGTCAGGCCGGGCAGCGTGCGCGCGCTGCACATCATGGGCGAGAATCCGATGATGTCCGAGCCCAATCTGAACCACACGCGCCATATGATGGAACAGTTGGAGTTTCTGGTGGCGCAGGATTTATTTATCAACGAGTCCGGCGCCTATGCCGACGTCTTTCTGCCCGCGGCTTCCTGGGCGGAAAAGGAGGGCACGTTTACCAACACCGACCGCCGGGTCCAGCGCGTGCGCAAGGCACTGGAGCCGCGCGGCCAATCTCGGCCCGACTGGAAAATCATCTGTGATCTTGCCACGCGCATCGAAAAGAAGCTCGGCCGCCCGCAGACAGCTTTCTGGGTATACCAGACGCCCGCCGAAGTGCTCGAAGAGATGGGCCGCGTTGTGCCTGAATATGCCGGAGTAAAATACCCGCGTATCGAAAGCCAGGGTCTGCAGACGCCGGTGTGGAACGACAACCATCCAGGCACGCCGTATCTATTCGACGAAAGCTTCCCTCGCGGCCGGGGCAAATTCTATGATATCGAGTACGTACCTTCCGTTGAAATGCCCGACGAGGAATATCCGTTCATTCTCACCACTGGACGCCTGCTCGAACACTGGCACGGCGGCACCCTCACGCGCCATTCAAAACTCGACGAGCTCTATCCCGAGGCGCGCATTGAAATCAATCCGGCGGATGCCGCCCACCTCAAGGTCGAAGACGGAGAAGCGGTGCGCGTCTCGTCGCGTCGCGGCTCCATCGTGCTGCGCGCCTGGGTGACACAGCGGACGACGGTGGGCGTGGTTTTCATCCCCATGCATTTTGCCGAAGCCGCGGCGAATCTGCTCACCATCGACGCTTTGGATCCGCTGGCCAAGATTCCCGAATACAAAGCCTGCGCCGTGCGCATCGTGCCGGCGGACAAGGAGCAACTAGCGCGGCCCGAGGGGAAAGTGGAAAGAGGTAGATATTAGACTGCTGCCATCGCGTTGATGGCTACTCGCGAGTTTTTGGCGTTTTACTGTTTCCCCATCACGCCTTCGCCGTCGCCGCGGTAAGCTTTCTGGGAAATTTATAACCGCGGAGACCCAGCGCGGCCCGAGCCGCAACCAAAACTCGGAATATCTCGCGCAAAGGCCGCAAAGGTCGGAGAATGATACGAAGAGAGCTGGCAAGATTGTTTATCTTTTGGAGTTCAATAATTGCCTCCTTGCGATAAACCCTTCGGTCTCCAACTCCGAGACAAGGCTGAGAATTTTTTCCCCTGACATAATCACTTTGGTACAACACTGAGAATTTTTTTCGTTGCTCATTGTAGACCAGCCGTGGTAAGACCGGCGCGTATCCTCAATCCTTGGGGTTCTTAAATCTTCGGGGTTTTGCTGATGTCGAAGCATTTTTCTCTTTTGGTTGAAAACGTCTCGTAGTCATTCAACCCTCGACGGGAGGAAAGCATGTGGCTTTTGATTTCTTTTTTGGCTCTCGCTTGTTTGACTGGCGTGCCTGCCGCGGTGGCGCAAGAAAGACTGACGGTTTTGGAAGTGGGGCTTTTGATCGATGGCAGCGGCGGGGAGCCGATTAAAGACGCCGTCATTGTGATGGAAGGAAAGAGAGTCAAAGCGGTTGGAAGAAAAGGCGCGCTCAAGATTCCTCAAGGAGCCCGGGTGGTACAGGCGGGCGACAAAACCGCGTTTCCGGGGCTGATTGACTCCCACGTTCACTACAAGGAGTGGCAGGGCGAGCTCTACCTCAATCATGGGGTGACCACGGCACTCGTCATCGGTAGCGAGCCCATCGAGTGGATCGTCGCCCAGAAGGAAGGAATTGCCAAGGGCAAAATCGTCGGGCCGAGAATTTTTGCCGCTGGGCCCCATGTGAACTCACCGAGAGAGGGAGAGCGGCGCCGGAGCGCGCGAGACGAAATTTCGCGGCTGCGGTTTGAAGTGCAAGCGAAGAACGCCGAAGAGGCAAAAAAGGCCGTTCACGAGCTTCACCGGCAGGGCGCGGATATCATCAAGATTTTCGAAGATGCTACCCCCGAGGTCATCCGGGCCGCGAGTGAAGAGGCAAAGAAGCTTGGTCTACCTGTGGGGGGACACTCCATCGACGTTTACATGTCCGGTGAAAACGGCTTTACCTTCGTCGAGCACTCCCACGCCATCGTCGCAACCTCTATCAAAGACCCGAAGAAACGCCAGGAGCTTCATAGCCGCCGGACCTCGCGGGGCAACGCTCTTACCACTCCGGAGTTTCACTATTACGCGGAACCGGAAAATTTCGACGAGGTCGTCCGTTTCATGGTGGAAAGAAATATCCACTGGGGCCCGACGATTGCCACGACCTGGAGAGCGCTTACTCCCAAGCGCGGCCAGCACAAGGATCGGGAGTTCAACTTCCTCAAACAGTCCGGCCTGGTGTACCTGCCGCCTTATTTTCGCGCCAACGTAGAATCTCATTTCAATGCGATTGAAAGAATCACCGATCAGGAATTTCTCAAGCGCTGTGAAGTCGGTTACGAGAAGCTGAGCGACTTTATCCGGCGGTTCGTCAAAGCGGGAGGAAAGCTTCATACCGGTTCCGATCCCAACTCCGTGCTGCCGGCCTGGGGAGTCCACACAGAGTTGGAGATGCTCGTGGACATAGGCTTGAGCCCGATGGAAGCCTTGCTGGCTGCGACGCGAAACCCGGCGGAAATGATCGGGAAGCAAAATGAGCTGGGCGTGATCAAGCCGGGCAGCTTCGCCGATATCGTCGTTGTCGACGGCAACCCGCTGCAAGACATCACCCGGACCCGCAGCATCAAGATGGTTTTCAAGGAGGGAAACCCGATCAAGTTTGGATACACCAAGGAATTCAGAAATCCGATTCCTCGGCCTTTTCCCGACCGTCCTGAACCGGAGATCGACGACATCTCGCCTAAAGTCATAGCGCAGCCCGACGCCCCGGTAACTTTGAAAGTAACCGGCGCTAACTTTTTGAGCACCGCGGTGGTGACTCTGGACGGAAAGCCGCTGCGGACGAAGGCCGAGATGAAATCCGGCGGCTATCCGGAAAACTTCGAGCGAACGAGAGAAGTCAGCGCCGTTGTCGATTCGAAAACCATCCAGCGGCCGGGGACCTACAAGGTGAACGTCGTACACGAAGGCCTCGGCGGCGCGGTGTCGAATAGCGTGTATTTGGTCGTCAAATTTAAATAGCGCAATTCGAAACAGACACCAGGATGCAAAAATGATTAAGGACAAGCATCAGATCGAACTTCTTGCACTGATATTCGTATGGTTCGTGACGGTTTCATCAGCCTTCGCCGCCGAAACGTTGGTGCTTGGCTACACGAATCTCAGGGGAGCGAAGGTGCCTGTGCCGTTGGGTGTAGATGAGGGAATTTTTGCCCGCCACGGAGTGGATCTCAAAATGGTCCCGGTCAGTCCCGGAACGCTCGGCGTGCCCAAGCTGCTGTCCGGCGAAATCGTTCTCTTTCTGGGAAATTCCGAACCCGTGGTAGGTGCCATTGCCGTCGAGGGAAAAGGCCTCGCCGTGATCGCCCACCTCGGTTCCGAGGGATTCACCCTTTTTAGCCGGCCCAGTATCACCCGGGTCGAAGAGCTGCGTGGGAAAAAGATCGGCAGCAGCGTCGATGGAGCGAGCGTCGACCGGAACACAAAAAAGGCGCTCAGAAAGCTGGGGCTCGATCCCGAGCGGGACGTCACCATGGTCTACACGGGATTTCAGAATTCTTCCGATCGCTTGAAGGTTCTGGCAAAAGGGGACGTGGATGCCACGGTGGGCGGCACCGACGCGTTGCCCGACCTGGGAAAGGAAATGGACAAGGTCCGACCGCTTGTGGACCTGGTTGCCCTCGGTATCGCCGTGAGCGGCGCCGACATCAGCGCCGATAGGAGTTTCATCGGGAAAAACCGCGAAGCCTTGCTAAATTTTGCTCGCGGATTGGAAGAGTCATTTCGTCTGGCGCAGAGCCGGCCGGATCTCGTGCGCCGAACCTACGAGAAACATCTAAAAATTTCCAATAGCCTCACCATCGAATGGATGGTCAAAGATTACATCTCCGCCAAAGTGCCAGCCCGGCCAGCTCCCAACCCCAAAGTCATCGAGGCTTATCTCGAAGAACTCCAGCTTAAGAAATCCGACGTTTCCAAAGACGTGAATCGGTATCTCGACGCGAGCCTTTTCTGAGCCGGAAGAAAGTCATGATGGGTACAATATCAATCGCCGCCGATCAGGCAACACGACGGAGCAGCTGGTGTGCGGCTATAGGATCCGGTTGAACCACAGAAGTGAAAGCAATGCCGAAGCCAGCGCGATGACGGCTGCCGCTGCGGCGAACAGAGCGCTGATTTCGGTCTGCTTCTTTTCCAGGACAAGCCGGGAATTCAGGGATTGGTAGACTTTCTTGAGATCGGCTGCGGTGCCCGCGTAAAAATATTCGCCCCGTGTCATGTTGGCGATCGCCTTGAGTGTTGGCTCATCGAGGCGCACACGCATGGACCAGCCTTCAAAGCCGATGGTTTCTCCGCCTGTGGTGCCGATTCCCACCGTGTAGATACGAACGCCACGGTCGGCGGCCATCTGGGCCGCCTCAATGGAGCTGGGACCCGTGGTCCGCTGACCGTCCGTTAGCAGAATGATGGCGGCGGATGTGTAGGAGCCCGGCGGAACCGGCTTGAACTCTGGCTTCTCCGCTTTGCCGGCCTGGTCGAGGGGAATGCCGCGCGGGCGATCCCGCCCATAAATCAGCGAGCTCACATCGATACCCGCGTCGGGGAAGATCGTCGCAAGTGAGACGATGATGCCGCTGCCAATCGCCGTGGCGCGTTGCAGCTGGAACCGATCAATAGCCGCAATGATGTCGTCGCGATTTTGAGTCGGTGCCTGTACTACCGATGCCGTTCCGGCGAAGGACACCACGCCGATGCGCACATGGGAGGGCTGCTCGACGACAAAGGCCTTCGCGGCCGCCTGGGCCGCGGAAATTCGATTAGGCTGTACATCCGTGGCGCGCATGCTGCCGGAGACGTCCATGGCGAGGATGATGGTTTGGTGTTGGGACGGCAAGGTGACGAGGGCGGCGGGACGGGCAATGGCGACGAGCATTGCGATCAGCGCAACCAGGAAAAGCAGCGGGGGAATGTGACGCCGGAATCTCTGGCTCGCGCCCATCGCTGCTTTTACCATGCTCAGGTTGGCATACCTGAGAGCGGCCTCTTTCTTTCGGCGCAATAGGAAAAAGTATGCGCCAACGAGCACCGGCACAATCAAAAGCAGCCAAAGCATCTCAGGCCATAGAAACGTCATGGCTTCCTCTTAGGTGTTGCGGCAGGCTTCCGCCCGCCGCCAATTGACTGCGTCGCTTGCGCAGATCGGCGAACCGCAGAATTGCATCGACGAGGTCATCGTTGGTTGACAACTCCAGGGTGTCCACGCCGGCCTGGCGGAACGCCGACCGGAGCTCCTGCTCACGGCGTTCCGCCAGGCCGGCGAAGCGCTTCCTGAAAGCCCGATCATGAGTGTCGACGAATAGCTGTTCTCCGGTCTCGGCATCCCGCATTACTAGCAGCCCCAGATCGGGCAGCTCCATTTCCAGCGGGTCATAGAGTCGCACCGCGACGATCTCATGCCGCCGCGCCAGGTGGGCCAAGGGTTCAGCCCAGCCGGGTGCGCTAATAAAATCGGAGACGACGAAAACTAGGGATCGTCTCTGCATGACCCGAAAAGCGGTCTGCAGAAAATCGCGCAGATTGGTGGCCGCAGAGTGGAAACGCTCGGGCCGGGAAAGAATCCTGTGAAGCAGATGGAGCACGTGGCGTCGGCCACTCCGCGCAGGAATTACCGTATCGACCTTGTCTCCATAGAACAACGCTCCGACGCGATTGCCGTGACGGGTCAGGAGGCGCGCGAGCACTGTGACGAATTCGGTGGACACCGATCGCTTCTTGATCTGGGCGCCGAAATCCACCGACGGGCTCAAGTCCAGCAGGAACCAGGCGGTAACTTCTCGGTCTTCATTGTAGACCCTAACATGGGGTGTCAGGAGACGCGCGGTGACGTTCCAATCGATGTAACGAACGTCATCGTGGTACTGGTATTCGCGGAGATCCGCTAGATCCAAGCCAAAGCCGCGAAACAAGGTTCGGTAATCGCCATGAAGCACCCCGTCCAGGCGGCGAATGACGGTCCACTCCAAGCGGCGCAATATATTTTCAGCCCCGGAGGCGCGGTTTCGGGTCTCGGGTTTCGAGTCTCGGGTTGAACGCGAAACCCGAAACTCGGAATTCGAAACTGCCAATCTGTTAGGTTCTTCCGGCGACATTCACATGAGTCTCCAACGGTTTATCGGGAGCCGGTATACGCTGCATGATCCGATGGATCAGCTGATCCGGCGCCATTCCCTCGGCCAGTGCCTCATAGGTGAGCACGAGCCGGTGGCGGAATACATCGGGCACCAGGTCCGTCACGTCTTGAGGCAAGACATAGGTGCGTCCGCGCAGAAACGCCAGGGCCCGGGCGCCCTCGATGAGATGGATGGAGGCGCGCGGGCTAACGCCGAACGACACGAACTTGGCTAGGTCGGCAACGCCGTAACGCTCTGGATCCCGGGTGGTAAAGGCGAGCCGCACCGCGTATTGCTTGAGCGCCGGATCCACATAGACGCTCTGGCACTCGCGTTGAAGCGCGGTCAGTTGCTCAGTAGTTGCCATGGGGATGACATCGTTCGCAATGCCGGTAACCCTGTCGACGATGACGAATTCCTCTTCCTCGGTCGGGTATCCGACCAGCACTTTCATCATGAAGCGGTCCACCTGCGCCTCGGGCAACGGGTAGGTTCCCTCCGTCTCGATGGGATTTTGCGTGGCCATCACCAGGAACGGCTCGGGAACCCGATGGCTCTCGCCGGCGATGGTGACCTGGCGCTCCTGCATGACTTCGAGCAGCGCGCTTTGCACCTTCGCGGGCGCTCGGTTGATCTCATCGGCCAGAAGCAGATTGGTGAATACGGGACCCAATGAGGTGTTGAAGTCGCCGGTCTTCTGGTTATAGATGCGTGTTCCTACCAGGTCCGCCGGCACGAGATCAGGCGTGAATTGAATTCTTTTGAAGGAACCGCGAATGGTTCTGGCCAGCGTCTTGACAGTAAGGGTCTTGGCGAGCCCGGGGACGCCCTCAACGAGCAGGTGGCCCTGCGCCAAGACCGCCACCAGCACACGCTCCAAAAAATGATCCTGCCCAACGATCACTTTCTTCACCTCGTAGAGGATGCGCTCCATCAGTGAAGCAATTTCGCTAGGGTTAATTTCTTTGCTGTCCATAGGTGCCTGTAAGTGCCAAAGTTTAAAGTTCAATGTTCAAAGTTTAATGTTCAAGGTCCGAAGCGAATTGAACGTTGAACCTGGAACATTCATTCGTATTCGCCTGCGTTCCTAGGCTCATACTTTGATCGAGTTTTTTCTGGGTGCATGAACAATCCGGGTCAGAACGGCGGCAGTCCCACAGCGGAGGCGGCGTTCTCGATGGGGACGGCGAACCCAATGCCGACGAAGAAACGCTGGTTCGTCGGGTTCAGAATGCCGGTGACGATACCGACGACTTCGCCCTCCGCGGTCACCAGTGGCCCGCCGGAGCTTCCGGGGTTCACCGCGGCGTCGAATTGGATAAGATTCGTCAGCACGCGTTTCCCTTCGGGGGAGAGAAACTCGCGCCGCAAACCGGACACCACTCCCGCCGTTACCGAAGGGCCGATGCCGAAGGGAAAACCCACGGCAACCACATGGTCGCCTAGGCCGAGATCCGCTGTGGATCGCATGGTGGCCGCGATAAGATCGTCGGGAATCGTTTGCGCTTGCAAAACCGCCAAATCATGCTCCGGCCGAACGCCGGTGATCGTGGCGTCGGATTCGAGCCCGTCGGCGAACACCACTCGCACCCGCTTGGCGCCAAGCACGACGTGGAGATTGGTCAGGATGGTGCCATTGTCGACGATGACGACGCCGGTACCGACGCTCTTCTCGGAGTCCTCGCCCCGGTCCTTGTCAGTTCCCAACCCCCGCACGCGAACAATGGACGGTCGAATGACCTCGTACGCCTTCGCCATGGGCGACGGCAGAGTGGTGGTCTCCAGCGTGTGAAGCACCGCTGCTCGGATATCTTGCTGGGTGATCTGGGTCACCGAGGGCTTGATCGCCGCATAGCCGAAAACCAGCAGTAGTACGAACAGCCCAGCGGCTGCGACCCATGGGAGCCGTGAGCCAAAGTTTCCCCATGAAAAGCGGCCTTGCCGACTGTGAACTTGGGGAGCAGAGTTGTCGCGCGTCTGATCTGCGCTGTTCAGATGGTCTGAATTGTTGGGCCCGGTTGCCCGCCCGGTCATTGACGATCGACTGGAGCTGTAGAGCGTTACCCTTTTCATATGCCGCCTGTCCGGCGTACCCGAGAATAAGCGTGGATACGGGAGAGATCTTCGGGTTGCCGCCGACAAAACAAAAGATATTACTCTCTCGTCACCCTTTTCAAGCCTGCCACGGAATTCTTGCACTGTCTACAGCCGAGAAAAGCGTGCAGGGAAAATTATGGCTCTGCCGCCTTGGTTTCGACTACGACGTTATAAGTATGCGGCCATCACTCGCAAAGCCAGTCGACGGTGCGCGGCGCTCTCGCATTATTTGAGTATCTCTTTCAGCTTGGCCACCAGGGAGGCGTTCAGTTTGAAAAACCTTGCCACAGTCTTTTCCACCTCCTCAGCGGCGACGGGGTCAATATCCAGTTGGGCCTTCTTTGCGTCGGCGAGAAACTCCGGATCCTTCATCGTATCCATGAAGGCCTTCTGCAGAATCTGGACGCGATCTTTTGGCGTGCCTGGCGGCAACGAGTATGGCCGCGTGATCGAATTCGGATCGTGCACTGCGGCCTGAAGGAGTAGCCGAGCTTCGTCGGTTTTTGCCAGGCTGGAGGCCAGCGGGACTTTGGCAAGTTCCGGATGCGCCTTGGCCACCAGCTGAATCACTATACCGACCTCGCCGGCTTCCAGCGCCTTACGCCATATCACCTTGATTGATTCCCACTGCCAACAGCCCCCCGCAAGCTCGCCACTCTCGGCCGCGAGCCGAATCTCCGCTGTGCCCTTGTATCCGGGGATTGGCTGAACCGGCAGGCCCAGCACTTCTTTCAGCACTCGGGCCATGCCATAAGATGCGTCTCCCGGACCCACGCCGCCGAGCTTGACCGCTTGTTTTGCGGTTCGCCATTGTTCCAGGTTGGTAATGCCGCTCGCCCGGGTCAAAGCACAGGCGCCGCTGTCTTGCACCGGCACCCCTAGCCACTCGAACTTGCGAGCGTCGAACTCAATGCCTGGAGCTCCTAAAACCTGATTCAAGATCTGGAAGCCATGGAAATTGCCGATGGTGAGGCCGTCAGGCTTGGCAATCCGGTACATATGGTTGGCGGCGACAATACTCCCTGCGCCCGTCATATTTTCTACGATGATAGAAGGATTGCCGGGAATATGTCTGCTCATGTGGCGCGCAATGGCCCGGGAATAGGTGTCGAACCCGCCGCCGGCGGAAAATCCAACGATAATGCGGATCGTCTTGCCTTCAAAGGCAGGTTCTGCGGCGTAAAGAGTGCTGGAAAACCACACCGACACGACCCCTGCAATCAGCCAGCAGGTGCTTCGATTCATATTAACTCTCCCTTGGATAATAGTACCGATTTGATCAAGAATTTTTTCCTTGTTGATTGCCTGGTGGTGGGCGCTTCCCGATTTGCTCCCCTTTCGGCAGTTGCTGGTATTTTACAACGATCCGCTTATCCATCGCCGCGTATATTTTCGCCCAGTCGGTTTGGCTCATCGTGGTCTCCTTTATCGTTGAACGAGTTGCGGAATACTTTTCTGGCGGTCCATTCAAGCATTTTAGATCCAAGCGCCGGTTGTCAACGGTTTCAAGTTGCGAACGGCGGTCGGTCACGTTTTTGCAAACGCCTCTGTCGGTGCATAGTTGCCGCTGAGCAACATTCCGCCGCCTGGCACCGGATTTTCGATCTTCAGGGTATGATACGTCAGCCACATTTCGGCGGCCAATGCCCACACGACTTTAATCTTTAGGTCGCGTTCAAGGTAGTCGATGGCGGGCGCTGCATCCCATCCACCGCCGTTGATGTACACCGCATCCACCGGGGGCATATTCGCCAAAGCCTTCTTGCAGTGGCGATAAACATCCCTATGGGACACTTCATCCAGAGCCAGAAGCGAAGTGGTATAAAGCCCGGAGCTTTCGCCGGTCATGCTCAGACCCGGCATCAGTTCCGACTCCAGGCCGAAGCGCGAGAAGTAGCTCACAATCGCCTGATTGAGCTCGTTCCCGTAATAAGTTGCCACCGCCACTTTCCGTACTCCAAGGGTCTGCAGAGCGATGGCGTGGGGCTCCATGGGCGTTACGACAGGCAGACCGATTTTCGCCGATAGATCCGCTGCCCACTGACGCTCATAATCCAGCCCCTTGAGCAAAAAGGGCGGTGTGCCGCTGACTGAGATGATATCGCAACCGACTTCCTTGAGCTGGACCGCCAGCGCTTCGGCTTTTTTGAAGCCTTCGAGAAAGCTTTCCCGCTTCTCGCTACGAAAACCGATAAAAGTTGGAACGATTTCGACGCCTTCGGGCGCATGATTGTACCAGTAGGCAAAGGACTTGCCGCGATGGGTCGGTTTGATTAAACCAATACGGGCGCGCCAGGCAACCATTGAGCAACCCTCCAAACCGTAAGATGCGAAGTCATTTTTTCTCGACGCGGTATCATGAGATGATTGACTTACGTTTATGGTAGATCCGCCGCTCAGGTCAAGGCCACGTGCCCAGCGGGATAAATGTTTGGGCCCCCTATCGGAAATGTGTTCCGGCCAAGATTGCCGGATTTTTCTCGTTGTGCCGGTCCTGGGGTTCTGTTAAGTCGTTAAAGCTGCCTGTCGGATTGAAAAGCGGGCCGGCAGGTAACAATCCAATGCTCATTCCGTGGAGGTAAAATCATGTGCTTGATAAGGAAATTGCCTTTCCCATCGATGCTGTTTTTCGCCATTTGCCTATTAATGACGGCGAATACCGCGCTCTCCCAGACGCCGTACTACGCCGGCAAAACGATTACGATTATCCGGGGCGGCGGGCCCGGCGGATCGGGAGAGTTTCAATCGAGAGCGCTGATGCCTTACCTGAAAAAATACATCCCCGGCAATCCTACCATCGTGATGGAGTTCATGGACGGCGCTTCGGGAAGAAAAGGGGCAAACTATCTCTACACGGCGAAACCCGATGGGCTCAAGATCGGCTCCGCCGGCGCGATGATTCCCGGGCCCATTCTGGGGCTGCCGGGAAGCAACTACGATATCGACAAATTCATCTATCTGGGTTCCACCGAGACCGGCAATCCCTACATACTCTTCACCCGCAAAGCGGCGGGCCTCGACAGCCTCGAAAAACTCCGCAGCGCTTCCGGCACCCGCATCGGCGCGCACTCAGTGGGCCATTCGGTCTACGTCACGGCGCGGATGTTCGCTTACTACCTAAATTTCAAGGATCCTAAATTCGTCGTAGGCTTTACCGATCCGGAAATGGACGTCGCCATGGGGGCCGGTGAACTGGATGCCAGGACAACGAGCAATTTCGACAGCTTGTTGCGAAAAGATATCAGGGACACGATTCACTTCCACCTTATCATCAGCAATCCCAAAGGCCGATCCGATCCTCGGCTGCCCGGGCTGCCCGACCTGGACTCCTTCGCGCGCAATGAGCGGGAGCGCCAGGTGCTCGACCTACTGCGCGCCTTCCAGGTGCCGCGTTGGCCGCATCATCTCTCGCCGGGAACTCCTCCTGAGCTGGTCAAGATCCTGCGTGACGCGATGGCCAAGACTTTCAAAGATCCGGGTTTTGAGCAGGATTTCAAGAAACTCATGGGTCGGGAACCGACGCCTCTCACCGGAGAAGAAGTGGAGAAAGCTGTAAGAGAACTGCCCCGGGACGCAGAAGTCATCGCGCTCTATAAAAAACTGGCCGACGGCGGCCCGTTGCCGCCGCGATAAAAAATTGCTGTGTAACGTCGTCGAATAAGGCAGCCTGCTCGCTCATCTCAAATCCGGGCGCCGGCTTTCAACGTTTTGAACTGCTACTATTGAATGAGTCTACCGGAACACTTTCGCGACGGTGTTATCGACTGGAATAGCGCCCTGGTTCGCCTCGACGAGCGCGGCTTCACGGTGATCCCGGCGGTGCTTGCACAGAGCGCGTGCGAAGAGGTCGCGGCGGCCTATAGCGACGACCGGCAGTTTCGCAGCCGGATCGAAATGGAACGCTATGCTTTTGGCCGCGGCGAGTATAAATATTTCAACTATCCCCTGCCTTTGGTCGTCGAAAAGATCCGATCTGCGTTTTATCCTCGTCTTGTGCCGCTGGCGAATGAATGGCTCGCTAGGCTGGAAACCAAGAAGCCTCGGTATCCTAAACAGCTATCGGAATTTATCGAGCGGTGTCACCGGGCGGGCCAAAAGCGCCCCACGCCTTTAATGCTCAAGTACGGCCCCGGTGATTTCAACTGTCTTCACCAGGATCTATACGGCAAAATGGTCTTTCCTTTTCAAGTCACATGCTTTTTGAGCCAGCGGGGGAGGCAATTTGAAGGAGGGGAATTTATCCTTGCCGAACAACGTCCGCGCCGGCAATCGCGGGTCGAAGTGCTTTCGCCGAACCAGGGCGACGCGGTGATCTTTGCAGTGCATCATCGTCCGGTTCATGGCGCGCGAGGCTACTACCGCGCCAACCTTCGACACGGCGTGAGCACGGTTCATTCGGGGGAAAGGTACGCGTTAGGGGTTATTTTTCACGATGCAAAGTGAGGGGAATCGGCGGGGTAGGGCGTCGGAGCCGCAACCCAAAGAGCGAAGACAAGAATTTTACCGCAGAGAACGCTAAGGACGCAGAGCAAAATGTCGAAACCTCCGCGTCTCCGCGGTGGAATCCCTTATTTTTGTCCTAAGCGCTTCAATTCGGTGCTGGCGCCGTGGGATTCATAGAAGTGCGATGGGCAGTCCTTCTCCGCCGCGCGGAGCAAAGGAATGGCCGCGGTGACATGGGCCCTCAGAAGCCTCGCCTCCCCGGCGTGGAAATTCGCCGCGCAGATCTTTTCGCTTTTCATCTTCGGATCGGGATCGTTAGCCAATGCGAACATTGCTTTCTCGTCGATTCTTCCCAGATGAAAATCGATAATCGGCGATGGCCAACGACGTTCCTTGAGCTTCGCCGTGTCAACTTCCAAATCACGCGCCGCCGCGAGGGCGTTGCCGATTTTGGCCTCCACCAGATAACGAAAGAGAATGACCCAAGTGTCATCCGGATTCGCTTTCATGTAGTTCTCAAAGGTCTCGGCGCTTTGGGTCATGCGGCCCAGGTAGAAAAATAGGAAACCCTTGGAACGCTCGAAAGCGAACTTGGGGTCTATTTGCGTCGCGGCTTCGTAGTCGGCCAGGGCTCCCTCGTAATGGCGCTTTTCCTGGTAAGCGCGCGCTCTTCTCACAAGAGCGTCCGCGTACTTTGGTTGCAGAGTGAGGGCGCGATCGTAATCTCGAATCGCCGCGTCATAGTCTCTCTTGCTATGGTGGGCGAAGCCCCGATTACTGAAGGCATTGGCAAGCTCTTGATCCGAAAGCTGCCCCGATTGAATCGCTGACGTGCAATGGTCGATGGCGAGATCAAATTCGTTTGCTTCGGCAGTGGCTGCGCACTGGGCAGTGTCTTGGGCTTGCGCCTGGAGAGTATCTCCGAAAGTGACGAGCGAAATCAGCAACAAGATCAGTCTCAACATGAAAACTCCTGTTTGTCTCTGGTGGATCCGCTGGTGGCTTACTGTCGTTCCGAGCTTGCTGGATATTTCAGCAACGGGCATGCCATCAAGCTAGAGGATCCATAGCTCGATGGTTAGACGCCAATTGGGAAGAAGATGTGAATTGGTGGGATTTGCCTAGAAAACGACGAAACTGGTACCGTAGTCGGTATGGACGGTATTGTTCGCTGCCCGATAAAAACGACGGTATTTGGATGTAGGCACTGTCGTAATCCAAGCGAGAGCGGAACTGGACGCCCCAAACCATTCGATATGGATCGGGGTCGGAGTGAGCCTAGTCGAATCACGATTAAAACATTCCCGGGTGATAGACGAGAACCT
>Ga0105347_1000761_pt1 | contig 14804 bp, 14 predicted proteins | sample EasRivMeERMLT890_FD_89677 | JGI IMG/M metagenome (GOLD analysis project Ga0105347, IMG submission 89677) | Soil microbial communities from meander-bound floodplain in the East River, Colorado, USA - East River MetaG ERMLT890 | ecosystem: Environmental > Terrestrial > Soil > Floodplain | place... | reverse complement strand
CGCGGCAGGCATCGAGAAGATGGTCGAGCTGGCGCGACCCGGCGCGGACGAGGGGATTCTTTACAGCCGTGTCATGCAGCGGATGGTGTCTCTGGGCAGTGAGTACTATCCCATGGCGTTCTATAGCGGGTTGCACGGCGGCGGCCGGTTGCCGCGCTTTGAAGACCCGACGGAGGGAAGGTTTCTTCAGCCCATGGTTCGCATCGCCAACGAGGTCGATGCGGTCTTTGGCGGGCTGATCGCGCAGGAGCAGCAGCCGATTTTTTTGGGACGGATTCCCGAAGCGTGGCACCCCGCCATCGAAGCCCAGCGGGACCTTTATTATGCAGGTTTGGAGCAGCTGAAGCCAGGCAAAGTCTTCGCTGAATTCATGGACTTCGTCAACGGCTTCGGCGAAAAGCGCGGCCTGAAAAGTTTAATGCTCATGCACGGGCGCGGCTACGGTGACGACGGACCGCTTTTTACGCCGCAAAATCGCGGCGGGCGCAACCGCGAGGTGCGGATCGAGAAAGGCAACGTTTTTATCGTCAAGCCCATCGTCACCAGCGCCGACGGGAGCTTCGACACGAGTTGGGGAGGTTGTGTCGCGGTGACCGATGCAGGCGGCGAGCCGCTGGTCAAACGCACGCCGGGAATGGTTTCGATCACATAGAAATGTTTCGGGTTTCGACTTTCGGGTTGCGGGTTCAATTCGTCCTGTGGAAGATCTGATTGGTTAAACTTGAAACTCGGAACTCGAGACTCGAAACTCGAAACTCGAAACTCGAAACTGAAGGGAGTGCTTCCATGCCATGGACGACGCCACCGGGAGCTGGCGCTACGGTTTTCATCTGGTCCGGGTACTCGCTAGCGGAGCGCGATCGACGCTGGCAGGCGGTCAGAAAGAATGCCGCCAAAGCCGACTTCAATTGCGTACTGATTCCGTTGGGCAATGGAGTGGATGGGCGCTACATGACGCAGCTCAGATGCTCGGCCATGGTGTTGCCCACCGACGACCGGGCGCCGATCATTGTCGCTGACCGCCGGTCGAGCAACCCATGGGTGCCGGAGCCCTGGCAGACCGGCCGCGAGTGGGCTGAGCCCATGGCCGAGGCGCTGCTCGATTTAGGCATGGAACGAGCGCGCATCGGCGTCGTGGGACTCAAGGGCGGATCGGTCACTCATTGCAGCTCCATCGACGGTGTGGTCAATCACACGGCGCTGGTACAGGTGATCAGCAAATTGCCCAACGCCACTTTTGGTGACGCGACAGATGTCGTCGGCTGGGTGCGCTACGTCAAGAGCGAGGAGGAAATCGCCTTCGTACGCCGCTCGGCGGCCGTCGCGGCGGCTGGGGTCGATGAGCTGATCAAGCTGGCCCGACCCGGCGTGGACGCCGGTGTTCTCTACGCCGACGTTGTCGCGCGACTCTTGGAACTACGGAGCGAATACTATCCCCTGGCGTTAACATTAGATGCGAGAAGTGGGCTCCGGCCGCAGCGCTACACGAATCCGCCCATCGGCAAACGGCTGGGAAACGATACGTTGATTACCAACGAAGTAAACGCGGTGGTAGGAGCGCAGTTGACCCAGGTTTGCCAGCCCATTCTCCTGGGCAAAATGCCCGACCCGTGGAAGCCGGTGATCGATCTGCAGCAAAAAGTTTATGAATCGGGTGTGGAATTGATAAAGCCTGGAACCACCTTCGGCGCTGTCCAGGAATTCGTCACTAGCTTCGGCTCGAAGCGGAATATGAAAACGTCAATCCGAATGCAAGGCTGCGGTTACGGCGACGACGGCCCGCTGCTCGATGCCAGATTCCAGGGCGATCATCTGACCGATTTGCGTATCGAAAGAGGCAACGCGTTTATTTGGAAGCCCATTGCCATGACAGCCGATGGGGGCATTCAATTCACCTGGGGTGGCCCCGTGCTCGTTACTGAACAAGGTGCCGAAACGCTATTCGCCCATTCTCATGGAATGGTCTCGATATGTTGAGCTACGATGTTGTCGAGTGGGGGAAACCGCTGCAGCAGGCGGAGCGGGAGACGCCGAAGCCCAAAGGCACCGAGGTGCTACTCAAGCTCAAGTACTGCGGTGTGTGCCACAGCGACGTGCATATCCGGGAAGGTTATTTCGATTTGGGCGGGGGCAAGCGTTTGCTCATGAGCGATCGCGGTATCAGCTTGCCCGCGACCCTGGGTCATGAGCCCTACGGTACGATCGTCGCTACGGGAGCTGAAGCCCCCGATGTACCGATGGGCGCAGAGCGCCTGGTGTACCCATGGACCGGCTGCGGCATTTGCTTGCGCTGCTGCCAAGGTTTGGACAATTTCTGCGCTGCGCCACGCTGTGTCGGGTTGCAACGTCCCGGCGGTTACGCCGATCATCTCCTGGTGCCGCACCCGCGCTACCTCATCGACACTGCCGGAGTCGATCCAGCATGGTCGGCGACATTATCTTGCTCAGGGCTGGCCGCTTATTCCGCCGTGTCGAAGCTGAATCCCATTGCGTTCGACGAATGGGTGGTTGTAATCGGCGCAGGCGGGCTTGGGCTATCGGCCATCGCGATGTTACGCGTGCTGGGACACGACCGCATTGTGGCTATCGACGTAGACTCTGGAAAGTTGGAGGCTGCGGCGCAAGCGGGCGCAGCAGCAACCGTAAACGGTGGTGGAGGGGATGTCGGTGAGAGAATCAAACGGATCGCCGGCGGATCCATCTGCGGCGCGGTGGATTTGGTCGGCACCGCCGATACGGCAAGCCTTGCTCTCGGCGCATTGCGCAAGGGCGGGAAGCTGATCCTCGTTGGGCTATTTGGCGGCGAGATTTCGCTGTCGCTGGTGGCAACTATTCAACGCGCGCTGACAATCCAGGGGTCGCATCTCGGTAGCATAGAGGAGCTGAAGCAGGTGGTGGCGCTGGCCCGCGAAGGTAAGCTTCAGCGTATTCCGATCGAGCAACGCCCCCTGTCGGAAGTCGATCGCACCCTCGATGAGCTGAAGGCAGGAGCGATCCCGGGGCGGGTGGTGATCGCGACTTAGGCTAGTATTACTGTGCATTGACTACGACGGCACCGGGTTGTCGCGTCCGCGAAGTTGGGAGATCTGCCATCGCGAGTGACTTTCGATAATGCGTAATGAGTGTAAACAATAAAGAACATCAATGGCAGTTCATCACTTTCGCCGCGGCGGCGATGCTCATGGTAACGATGGGCGCGCGCCAATCACTGGGCCTGTTCGTGGCCCCGCTCAATAACGCGACGGGGCTCGGCATCGTGACGATCAGCTTTGCTATGGCGGTCGGGCAGTTTGTCTGGGGTGCCGTGCAGCCGGTTGCCGGGGCGATCGCGGACCGCTACGGAGCCGGACGAGTGCTTGCGGCCGGTGTCGTGATCCTAGCTTTGGGGAGTGCGCTGGCGCCTTTCATGGCCACCGGATTTGGACTGGTGCTGACGATCGGGTTGCTGTCGGCCACCGGCTCCGGTGCCGCGAGTTTCGCAGTGCTGATGGGCGCGGTGGCCCGGTACCTGCCGTCGCAGCATCGCGGCACGGCCGCGGGAATCATCAACGCGGGGGGCTCCTTCGGACAGTTTGTCTTCGCGCCGCTGCTGCAAATGTTCATCTTCGTCTTGGGCTGGATGGGGGCGCTGTGGTCGTTGGCGGCCATCGTGCTCGCGGCGCTTCCCCTCGCGCATCTTTTGCGTGGGTCGCAGACGATCCTAGGTCCGGCAACCGGCATGAGCGCCGGCGGCGGCGGTCTCGGATCGGCAGTGAAGAGGGCGCTGGCCGATCGCAGCTACTTATTGTTGCATGCCAGCTTTTTCACCTGCGGGTTTCATATTGCGTTCCTTGTCACCCACTTGCCCGGCGAAATAGATCTGTGCGGTTTGCCCGCCTCGGTGGCGAGCTGGTCTCTGGCAATCATCGGACTCGCCAATATCTTCGGCAGTCTCGCGGCGGGTTGGTGCGTGAACCGCTATCGCAGCAAGTATGTGCTCTTCTGGATGTACGGCTCGCGCGCGCTCTTGGTACTGGTGTATCTGGCCGCGCCCAAGACCGTTTGGACGTTCTACCTGCTGGCCGCCGGGCTCGGTTTTACCTGGTTGGCCACTGTGCCGCCGACGGCCGGCGTCGTTGGGAAGTTGTTTGGAACCCGTTATCTCGCGACCTTGTTCGGGTTGACTTTACTGTCCCATCAGGCCGGCGGCTTCTTCGGCGCCTGGCTCGGCGGGATTGCCATCACGCATTACGGCAATTATCTCTGGATGTGGTATGCGGACGCGTTGTTGGCCGCGGCGGCAGCTTTGTGCAATCTACCGATCCGGGAACCGCGGGTTGAACGCGCCGCCGTGCCGGCCTAGACCCATGGACATGACAACGAAAATGCGCCGGCTGCTGGTTCTATTTGTTTTGTTGATCGGTAATTCCTGTGCGACCGAAAAGACCATCGGTGTTTCGGAGCGGCGTGTTCAGCGACAAGTGCCATTGTTTGCCGCCGAACGTGCGATCCAAGACGAGTGGCAACCGCTTCGCATTCGTGGCGAAACGGAATACCGCGTGACGGCCGGCGCCGGAAGAATCGCGATCCGCGCCATCGGCCAAAGCTCCGCATCCGGTTTGCTGCGCCGGGTCCAGATAAACCCAGTTCACTGCCCGCAGATCCAGTGGAGCTGGCGAGTCGATCGGCTTCAGGAAACCGCGGACCTCGGCGCAAAAGAAAAGGAAGACGTCGCCGCCTCGATCTTCCTGATGTTCGGTGATCCCGGTTTATTGGTAAGTCCGAAACCTGTGCCATCGCTCCGCTACGTTTGGACGAACCGGCGAATGGATGTTGAGGCCATTATCGACAGCCCTTACTTGCCCGGGATCGTGAAGAGCGTCGTGGTCAGGAGCGGATCAGAGCAAGAATGGTTCGTGGAGAGTCGGAATATTCTGGCGGATTTTGAACGCGCCTTTGGCTACTTTCCCAAAGCGGACATCGAGGCGATCGCTCTATTCACCGACAACGATCAAACCAAGGAACCGGTATTGGCCTACTACGAATGGGCGCGCGTGATTTGTCAAACCGGAGACTCGACGATGTAGCGAGAAACGTAAAGGGGAGGATGGGGCACCGGGGTGGTTTGTTAGGCCGAGTGCCCCTGATGTATTCGAGTTATTTGTCTGCTCAGGGAGCTACGGCAATACCACCAACCGACTCTCCTCCACCCAAGGTTCCGAGGTAGCTGGCAGCGCCGGTGTTCAGGTCAATCAGATAGAATCTAGAAGCGGAAGCTCCGTTCGGCGTCAATGCAACAAATGCGCTGCCGTTGCTGGGCGCAATATCAAAAGCGACCGCACCGGATGGATTGACGCCCAATGATCCGACGGTAAAGAGCTGACCGGTATTGGGAGAGACAGCCGGATTGCCGCCTTCGCGGGTGCCTTGAGTCACAAGGTTGCCCAGTCTCGAATCGATAGCGAAGTTGGTAGTTGTCTTTGTGCCTGCGACATTATTCGTATAGGCGGCCGCTACGACATAGGGTTTTTGGGCGGTATTGGCATCCTTGGCAGCGTAGCTCAGCGCCCCGTCGGTCTGGATGCCATCCATCTTGGGATCAGAGTCGACGACTTCGCCTGTGTCCGGATGCAACCGCAAGTTTTGACCCCTATTGCTCACCACGCGAATTCGATCGACGACGGGATTGAAATCGAAACCAAACTCATCGCCGTTCAGCGGCATGGAGAAAGCGGCCGAACCGACCTGGGCCGCCAGGCCCGTTGCTGGATCAATCGTATACAGTCGGCCACTGCTCCCGAGAGCGTAAAGTTTTCCGTTGGCCGGACGAAAATCAATTCCCAGGATATTTTCGCCGGGCCGAAGGTTACTGACACGTGTCTTACTCGAAAGGGTGCCTGGTCTGCCGGCATTGAAAGTCACCAGATCGTTACTCCTATTAATGGCGAAAACAGTCTCCGCACGAGATGGACCCTCAGCCGTCTGGGTCGCTCCGCAGCCCGTCACGAAGCTGAACAATAGTGTAAGTAACGTTAGCTTCGGCGCGATGCCCAGCCCAGTTCGTCGAATGCCGTTTTCTGAAGGTCTTAGTCGTCGAGTTTTTTTCACTATCGTCTCCTTTTACGAGTAGTTTACCGATAGCCAAGCCACAACGGGGATTCGATCCCCTCGATTGAGCCATGGCCTTGTTTGTATAGACTACGAGTCAGACAAACATTTGGATTTCATGGGGACAGAAAAGTGGTATTCCGTGAAGGGCGGGAACAAATCTGCGTCACGCTGAAGAATCTCAGCATCGTGACATATTTCCCAGAAAGACTGCGCTGCTGTGTTCGGTAGCTACTTCGCGGTAGTGGCGGGATCAGAAAGCAAATTCAGGAACGACGCCGGTCGAACTTCAGGGTGAGTCGTAGCGGCGCGGGAACACGACGCGAAAAGTACTGCCTTTGCCGCGCTCGGTTACCAGTTCCAAGGTAGCATCCAGGAGTTCGCATAACCGCTTGACGATGGCCAGGCCGATGCCTTCTCCCGAAGGTTGATCAGGCGGCCTGCTTGTCGCTTGGGTCGCCGGCGGCGGAGTAGATTGCGTTAAAGTCGCCGTCGCGCCAAGCTCCTCTGGGGCTTGCTCGACGGCTTGAGCTTCACGGGTAGATTCTTCGAGTGCATGAGCCAGCGGCGCGGCAGTGCCGGCCTGAAAGCCGGGGCCGGTATCTTGGACCGAAAGGATCCAACGCTCGAGCCCTTCTGCGCCGGCCTCCTCCCAGGTCACAATTACGCCGCCTCGTTGGGTGTACTTCAAGGCATTCAAGACCAGGTTCTGACCAATCCGATGGATCTTGATGGCATCGCCCTGGACTGGCAAAGACTTGGGTCCCTTGGGCCTGAGGAACAGACCGCGATCGGATGCGAAGGGCTGCAAAGCCGCACACAGCTCTCCAAGCGCAACAGCGGCGTCGAATTCTTGGAGGTCGCGTTGCTCGTGTCCTGCTTCGAGCCGCGACAGGATCAAAAGATTATCCAGCAAGGCGTGAAGGGAGGTCACGCCCTTCTGCAACAAAGGCAAAAATTCAGCCCGCTCCGCCTCCGCTGTGTCCTCCGCGTTGAGAACCTCCGTAACGCTTTTGATCACGCCGAAGTTGCCCCGTAAATCGTGCACCGCCTCGCGCCAGGTTTCGGAACGTTTGTGATCGAGTTGTTGCAGTTGCGTCAATGCCTGTTCCAGATCCCGGACCCGCCCCGCCGCCTCAAGCTGCTGCATTTGGGCGTAACGGATTGCGCTTTCAGTGACACCGTCGCCGGACAGTTGCGCCAGGCTCCGGCGCGCGAAGGCCATGACGCCCGGCTCAAGTTCGGGATGGGTCTGGTCATAGCGCTCCAATTCGTCGACCAAACAAAGATGCAAGGCGCCCCATTCCCTCATCACGTCTTGTTGATTGTAGCCGTGATGCCACCGGTGCAAACCATGCTCTGCCGCGCGTTCTTTCTGGTCTCCGGCCGCCTGTGCGGTCTCGGAACGCCGCCGCGCGCATAGCTTGTGCTCGAAGGCGTCCAACACCCCCGGAATGTGATCGTAGAACTCCGTACGCAACAAGGTGGATGCGCTGCTGAGTTCAGGATCATTGTCCACCGCATGGCGCCAGTCTTCCAAGATAGCGTTGCGTCGTGCGGTCAGATAGTCCGCCAGAAGAGCTAATTGCTCCGCACGCTGTTCAGTGGAATTCATAATCCTACTGATCTAATGAAATTTTCTAACACTTGTCAGGACTCGAAATCTTGGAGTTTGCCGCGATCGTGGTATGATTCCCGTCACTGAGGTAGTTGGATAGCGCCGGCCGGGGCCAAATACATACCGTTGAGTCTAGGCACTTGAAATGCACTATGCAAGGACAAGTGGTGAATATGCTGATAGAGGAACTCGTCGCAGGGCTGCCTGATATTCGACACCTCGCGCGGATGATCGTGGCAATGCTTTTGGGGGCGGTGGTGGGCGTCCAGCGCGAGCGCATCGGAAAACCAGCAGGATTAAGAACCCATGTGCTAGTCGCTATGGGCGGCGCGCTATTCATTGTCGCTCCTTTGGAATTTGGCATGAATGCGGATGGGTTATCGCGAGTGATTCAAGGGTTAGTGACAGGAATTGGCTTTCTCGGCGCAGGTGCGATTCTTAAGCTCCATGAGCAACGGGAGATCGAAGGACTCACCACGGCCGCTGGAATATGGATGACCGCGGCGATCGGCATAGCCGCCGGTTTGGGACGCTGGGGATTGGCTTTGGTGAGTACGATCCTGACCTGGCTCACCCTTTCAATCATCGGTAGAATAGAGACGCGAATGAATGAAAAGAATTAGGAGGACCTCATGGTGCGCTTTCTAGCCGGAGTCATAGTCGGTTTGTTCACTCTGGCATCGCCCGCCGGGGCTCAAGCACCGCTGGAAAAGCTGCGGCTGATTTACAGCGCCATCGGCGGATCCCAGGCGTCGGTCTGGGTTCCCTATGAAGCGGGAATCTTTCGCAAGCACGGCCTCGACGTGGAGCTTCTCTATGTCGGCGGTGGCGGTCGCGCCGCGCAGGTCGTGCAGTCGGGGGAGGTGCCCATCGGTGTGTTCACCGGCGGCGCGGTGGTCAATTCCAATCTCGCCGGGGGCGACTTGGTGATGATCGCCAGTTCGATGAACGTCATGACCTTCGCCGTAATGGCGCGGCCCGAAATTCGCCGCGTTGAAGAACTGAAAGGAAAAAAAATCGGCATTTCGCGCTTTGGTTCAGCGACCGATTTTGGCTTGCGCTATGCCGAAGGCCAATGGCCGATCAAGCGGCAGCGCGATTTTGCCGTGATTCAGGTAGGAGGCATGCCCGAGAATTTGACCGCGCTCCGAACCGGAGCGCTGGATGCCGCCATGCTCAATGCGGAGCTGGCCATCGTGGCGCGCAAGGAGGGATTTAGAGAGCTGGCCGACTTGGCCAAGATCGGGCTCGTCTTTCCGACGTCTTCGATTGTCACCACGCGCTCCTTCATCAAGCGGAATGAAAACACCGTGCGCAAGTTCATCCGCGCCTACGCCGAAGGGGTCCACTATGGCAAGACGCAGCGGACCTTCGGCGTTCAGGTGCTGAAAAAGTACCTGCGGAACGACGATACCGCGTTCGTTAACGACCTCTACGATCTTTATATATTGCAGAACATCCCGCGAATCCCCTGGCCTTCGCCGGAAGCCCTGAAAACCGTCCTGGACCAGCTGGCGGAGACGGATTCGCGAGTGGCGAGCCTGCGTCCGGAGCAGTTCATCGATGCACGCTTTTTTCAAGAATTGGAAAAGGAAGGTTTTCTTCAACGCCTTTGGAAATGAGTATCGCCGGGGGTAGCGTGGGTGGTTTAAAGGGCCATATCTGTGTCTTTACCGGGTCGCGGCGGGGAGGGGGACCTGACTATGTGAACGCGGCGCGGCAATTCGGCCGCGAGCTCACGGAGCGTGGTTATGGTTTGGTATACGGCGGCGGTAATGTCGGTCTCATGACCGTGGTCGCCGACACCGTGCTGGAATATCATGGTTGCGTCACCGGAGTGATTCCGGAAACTTTGGTGGAAAAGGAAGTTGTTCACCGAGGGCTTTCGGATTTGCGCATTGTCGGGTCGATGCACGAGCGGAAAGCCATGATGGCGGAACTCTCCGACGGCTTTGTCGCTTTGCCAGGGGGCATTGGCACAATGGAAGAGTTTTTCGAGGTCTTAAGCTGGGCCCAGCTGGGCATCCATAGCAAACCCTGCGGCCTCTTGAACGTCGCCGACTACTATCGCCATCTGATACAATTTATCGATTACGCTGTGGACCAGGATTTTCTCAAGCCGAAGCACCGCCGGCTGCTCATGGTGGAAACAGAACCTGGCCGGTTGCTTGATCGTTTCGAACAGTTCATCGCGACCCATCCGACTGAGCGGTTCGACCGCAAGCAAACATAAGGGAGACGCCCTCCCCTCCGTTGTTCCCCGGGTGTGGCAATGAGCGCAAGGAATGGCTGCTACTTGCTGCCAAACTTCTCCAGCAGGCTCACGAGATCCTCGGCATGTTCTTCTTCCATCGCGAGAATGCCTTCCAGCATTCGACGCGTGGTGGGATCGTTGTTGGCCAGGTAGGCGATGATCTCCCGATAGCTGTCGATGGCGACCCTCTCGGCCACAAGATCTTCCTTGATCATGTCAATAAGAGAATCACCCTCGACGTATTCGGAATGGCTGCGGGTGAGCAACCCTTCCGGCGAGAAGTTGGGCTCGCCCCCGAGCTGAACGATCCGTTGCGCGATCTGGTCTGCGTGGGTCTGCTCTTCGTTGGCGTGCTGGAGAAACTCCTGGGCAACGCTCTGCGCGTTAATGCCCGAGGCCATAAAAAAGTGCCGTTTGTAGCGCAGCACGCACACGATCTCTGTCGCCAGGGCTTCGTTGAGGATTTTGACTACGTTGTTGCGGTCCGCTTTATAGCCCGGCGTGACCGCCCCTTGTTCAATGTGCTGGCGGGCGCGCGCCCGCAGTGTTTTAACATCCGTCAAATATGCTTTGTCAGCCATGGGGCCTCCGTAAAGGGTCGATGGGTTACACAGGCGCCGAACATTTTATCGATGTTCGATTGAGGCTATCTCGACACAGGGTTGGTTGGCTACCGGAAAAATCCTGATTCTTGGTTCGATTTCCCTGATGGCGGCGCAAAGGAGAGCTCTGCCGTAAAATCCAACGATGCTTTCTGTACTACTTACAATATCGAGAAAAACGATCCGGCGACGTCATGGACGCACGCGAGCGCAAAAGAGGTTTCCACGGACCGGGGTGTCTTCGGGTTAATTCCGCCCAGCTTGCTCGTCAAGGCGGTTGTCAGAGTCCGTCATTCCCGTACGCATTTATCCCTCGATTTGCCTCGGGACGGTGAGGTTCTCGAACCGTCGGGAATCCAGGCGAAACGCGATGGTAGACCCCCGACCCATTCGACGTGTCTCAGGGTCGTGGTGAGCATGGTCGAACCACGATTGAAACATTCAGGGGTGACGAATTCGGGTCACGTCATAGTGGTCTAACGATACCCCGGGCAGCTTGCTGCGGGGAGATTCATTCCGGCGGCGGGCCAAGAGACGGTCCGCCGCGATTGCAGTCTTTATTGAACGAATAGTTTCTTGATCTGTTCGACTACCTCGGGGGGTTGGCTCATCACTTCCTTGGCGATCGTCTGCAGTTGTTCGCCGCGCATCGGAGTCACGTCCATGCGAAGCTTCTGCGCCTCGGCCAGAAGTTCGGGATCCTTTACCGCCTTGTCGAAGGCGGCGCGGAGGATGGCAACGCGGTCCGCGGGTGTTCCCGGCGCCACCATGTAGGGGCGCGCCCATTCGCCTCCCTGGAGCATAGCCTCGGCGACGCGCCGCTTGGTTGCAGATGTCTTGTATTCATCCATCAACTCATAAATCGTTGGCGCTTCTCCGACCCGTGGCTGCCGCTTGCGGCCACTTTGGGCAAGAAAGCGAACGAATTTAGTCTTGAACCAGCCCAAAAACGGTTCCCGTCCATAAAACGTCGAAATCGTCAGCCCCATACAGGCGACCTCGCCTCGCTCCATTGCAATGGCGATCTCACTGCTGCCGGGGTATCCTGTCACGTGGATGACCTTGGCTCCGATAGTTTCTTCCAATATCTTCGACATGACATAATCTGAGCTGCCGACGCCGGTGGAGCCGCACTTCGGCGGCTCTTTGGCCCGGACGATATCGCCAATGGATTTGAAGGAGGCATCCGCCCGGCCGAATAGCATCATGTCGTCGTTTTCCAGAGAGCCGATCCATTGGAATTTTGGCAGGTCGAACTGCACTTCTTTTTGTCCGGAAAGCTGGCCCAGATACACGTTGTTGTGCGGTGCGAGAATCGTCAATCCGTCCGGCTTGGCCACGCCCCAAACATAGTTTGCCGCAGTGACCGAACTGGCACCCGGCATATTTTGAACCAGCACCTCCGGATCACCCGGTATGTATTTGCCGATGTGCCTGGCCAGCATTCGTGCTGCCCGATCATAGCCTCCACCGGTACTTAGACCTACGACGATTCGAATCTGCTTGCCTTTATAGAAAGGGTCCCCCTGGGCCGCCACGGGAGACAGAAAGGCCGGTAAAATTGGCAAAAGCGAAATCGACAAAACCAGAGCCACGATCAATCTGCGCGTTTTCATGACAACCTCTTACCGGCCCCTGAAGCCGATCACTGCGTTAGAATCTCCGGTAATCGAGAGTAGGACTCGGCTGCCGAATCCGTATCTCGCCGGGTGACGGCAATATACCGCGGGATGTTGACTTGTCAAGCCGGATTGCGCGGTGTCAGTGTGCGGTGTTTGCACGGTGTCAGACTTGCCTAAATCTATTAAGTCTGTTATCGATGGCCGATGCCACGACATCCCCGAGTCCATGCCGAAGGAGTGCTCTACCATGTGATGGCCCGTGGCAATGACGGCCAGAAGATATTTCTGGGACAAAACGATTGCCAAGCGTTTTTGGAAGCGCTCGGGGTTGTCCGGAAACGCTATCCGTTTTATCTCTACGCTTATGTTTTGATGTCGAACCACTTCCATTTGTTGTTGGAAGTGCAAAGGTCCCCCACAGCGCGAATCCTGCAATCGCTACTAACTGGTTACGTTCGGCGGTTTAACCGGAGCCACCGACACAAGGGGCATTTGTTTCAAGGACGCTACCAAGCGATCGTCTGCGACCGAGAGAGCTATCTCTTGGAACTGGTGCGTTATATTCATCTCAATCCGGTCAGAGCCGGCATGGTGAAGCGGCTAGGGGAATGGCCGTGGAGTGGACATGGAGAGTACTTGGGCAAAGACAAGCGAGGACTGATCGATGCCGGCCCGGTGATGGAAGAGCTTAGGACGGCGGCCCGGTACGAAGCCTTTGTGCGAGAGGGAGCAAGGGAAAGTTACCGGGCGGAATGGCATCCCGGGGATCAGGCGCCCTTTTTGGGATCGGAGCGGTTTGTCAGAAAGATGGCTAAGGAGAAAGCGCCGCCGCCGGTCTCGCGCCGCGTATCGTTGGGTCATCTACTGAAGACGATAGCGAGGGAAGCGCGGCTTGATCCGCAGAGTTTCAAGCGCGAGGGGAGAAGCGCGAGGATGGTGGAGGCACGGGACCGGTTTATTTGCCAGGCGGTATGGGAGGAAGGTTATCTTGCTGCGGAGTTAGCCCGTTTTCTCGGATGTCACCCGTCGAACGTGAGCCGGGCGTTGCAGAAAGGATTGACGAGTTAGTAGAGTTAAGCAAGTCTGACACAGGGAAATGAGACAGGGGAAGTGATGAAACGAACGATGATTGGGGCGCTGTGGGGGATGATCTTTTACCTTTTCGGCCATGCTATCGTCGGATTGATGGTGGGGAGCCCGGCGGTGGACGCCTGGAGGCCGTTGATCGCTTTAGTAGCCGCCAGCCTGGCGTCCGCGGGCAGCTGGCACGGTTGGCTGCCGGGTACGCGGAACTCGAAGGCCCCGGATAAAATCGATAATCAGACCTAAACCAGTTGTCTTCGAGGTTGAAAGGAGCGCCATGAAAAGGATCGTTCTCTGTTTCGATGGGACTTGGAACAAGCCTGCCGATGAAAACTTAACAACTGGTAATGAGGTGGAAACCAACTCCAGAAGATTCTACGAGTCCTTGAATGCCATCGGGCCGGACGGCGTCCAGCAAATCAAATGGTACGACCAGGGCGTCGGTACTGCCTGGTACGATCGTTTCGTGGGTGGCGCCTTCGGAATTGGCCTGGAGACCAATATCATTGAGGGCTACAAGTACCTTGCTGAGAATTACGAGGACGGCGATCATGTCTATGTGCTGGGTTTCAGCCGCGGCGCTTATACGGCCAGGAGCCTGGTCGGCTTGATTCGCAACTGCGGCCTGGTGGAGCCCAGGCATCTCGCTTTGAGAGTCGGCATCGCCTACGGCATCTATCGCACGCGAGACGACCGTCAGGATTCAATCACGGCCAGGCTTTTTCGCTCATCGTTTAGCCGGGAAATCCGCATCAAGTTCGTTGGTGTATGGGATACCGTCGGCGCGCTGGGGATTCCCCTGGATATAGTCAAAGGTCCCAACATGAAGTTCTACGAGTTTCACGACACCGAATTGAGCGGTATCGTGGAAAATGCGTACCATGCCGCAGCCATCGATGAGCATCGCCAGGACTATGACGTCTGCCTTTGGAACCCCAAGTCGAAACCAGGACAAACCATCGAGCAACGGTGGTTTGTCGGGGCGCACTGCGATGTCGGGGGAGGCTATGACGATCGGCGGCTGGCTGATCTCCCGCTCCGCTGGATGCAAGAGAAATCCAGCGGCCTCGGATTGGGGCTAACCCCCGTGGCCGCCGGGTTCGAGAACTATCGGGGTCTCTACACCGATTCGTATTTGGAGTTTCTCAAGGGCATCTACGCGAAGAAAAATGCGCGCCACTATCGTGCCATTGGCGCGACTCGATTCGGCAACGAAGTGGTGGATGACTCGGTCCAGCAACGACGGAAAGCGGACCGAGATTACGAACCGCAAAATAACGGGTTACCCAAGTTGACCTAATGGGGTGTCTCAGAAATTCTTATAGAAACTCCAAACGGTGGCAGCGGCTGAACTCGAACTCAAATCCCCCTTGATCCCCCTTTTTCAAAGGGGGAAATTATAAGGATGGAAACGAGAAAGAAAATTCGCAAGTTTGCCATTCGAAGAACTCCGGTTTTTCGTTCCCCTCTTTGAAAAAGAGGGGCTAGGGGAGATTTTACGAAACTGCTTGAGGGTCTCATAAATTTTTTCACAGCTT
>Ga0105347_1000758_pt1 | contig 14826 bp, 10 predicted proteins | sample EasRivMeERMLT890_FD_89677 | JGI IMG/M metagenome (GOLD analysis project Ga0105347, IMG submission 89677) | Soil microbial communities from meander-bound floodplain in the East River, Colorado, USA - East River MetaG ERMLT890 | ecosystem: Environmental > Terrestrial > Soil > Floodplain | place... | reverse complement strand
CGCCCCAGGTGGTGCTGGCGGCGAGCAGGCAGAACGGCGTGTAACTCCCCGCGATGACGATGAAGATCATCGAGTGATCCAGCCGCTTCATTAGTCCGCGCATGCGGACACCCCAGGGGATCGTATGGTAGGTCGCGCTCGTCGTGTAGAGCGCGATAAGGCTCGCGGCGAACACCGTGCCGCCCACGTACGCCTCCGGCGAGTCCGCCAGCAGGACGAGCACAACCAGCCCGATCGCCGCCGCAACAGCCGCTCCGACGTGCAAATACCCGCGAAGCAGCGGCTTACGGACGTCTCGCGGATGGACTTTTGTCATGCCGCCTCCACTCGCCACAAGAAGTCGCGCACAACGCGCACGTACTCCTCGGATTCCTCGAGCATGGCCATGTGGGCGCTATTCTCGAAGACCACCAGCTCGGATCCGGGGATCGCCCGCTGCATGGATTTCCCGACATCCGGAGTGGCCTCGTCGTGGCGGCCGCAGGTGATAAGTGTTGGTACACGTACGTCGCGGATGTCCGGTTCCCGGTCCCAGCCCACGAGGTTGCCCGTGGCGCTGAACTCGCTTGGCCCCCACATGTGCGCGTAGACCGGGGAGACGGCGTGGTTGCCGAACGACCGCATGAGGGCGTCCGGCCACGGCTGCTCGCCGCGATAGACGTGTGTCGTGAGAAACGTCATCGAGGCCGCCTGGAATTCCTCGGAGTCCGTGGTTCCCTCCCGTTCGCACCGCTCTATGGTCTTTCGCACATCGTCCGGCAGGCCCGGCACTAGACCGCGCGCCGCCGCCTCGAACGACCTTGTGCTCGGTGCGGTGCTGGAGAGAATGAGGCTGGCGATGCCCGTTGGCGACACCGCCATGTACTCGATGGCGAGGAATCCGCCCCAGGAATGGCCGAAGAGGTGGACCTCGTCGAGATGCAGCGCCTTGCGAACGGCGTCCACCTCCTCCACGAAGCGTGGGAGCGCATAGAGGGACAGGTCATCAGGGATGTCCGACTTGCCGCACCCGAGCTGGTCGAAGAACACCACCGGCCGGTCATTGCCCAGGGTCTCCATGGGCTCCAGGTAGTCGTGGCCGGAACCGGGACCGCCGTGGAGCGTCAAGAGCGGCACGCCCGGGCCGTCGCCGACGATCTTGTACCAGGCCCTCCCGCCGGGGACCTCGATCTTCCCTTCGCGCTCGACTCCGATAGTCATCGCACTACTTGTATAACCTGAATCGCCATCAACACGATACTGCCAGTCAATAATATCGCCTTCGGAGTCAATCCACGTGCAGAGTGAACGTTCCGTGAACAGGGGCGATACATCTGAAACGGCCCCCTGAATAAGGGCGTCTAAACAATTGGTCCCAAACCCTCCCTTTTGGGCTCGTCACAGGAAGGCGTCCGGCAACGGCTTCCTGTGATGCTTTGAACAAAGACCGCCCGGAGCGCTTGCTCCGGGCGGTCGTTTATTTGCTGACGCTAATTGACAGCAGTAGCACCCCGAATTTGTTTCGCAAAAAGACATGTTTCGGGAATAAGACGTCAAGCGCCCTCGATCAGGGAGTGCACATCGTGTTGTATCCACTGCTCATCAGGCTGATGTCGGAGAGGTTGACCCGGCCGTCCCCACTCAGGTCGAAGCGGACGTTGTAGTTCGAGTTGACTGGCGTCGGGCTATTGTAGTGCGCCGAGAACCGGCTGATGTCGCTCAGGTTGATCCGCCGGTCGTCGTTGTTGTCCCGTGGCCCGGCGTCGGGGTCCTCGTCGAGCGGGGTTAGCGTCGCGGCGCAGCCAACTCCGGGGAGAGTCCCGACGAAGTTCTCCCGCGTCGTCAGATAACCATCGTTGTCGTTGTCCTCATCGAAGCTGCCCGGCGGCAGCTGAGTGCCGTTGACCGAGATGTTGGCGGCGCTGCCAGCGGTGTTTTCGATGCTGTAGCCCTGGCCGAACTCCTCGACGATGACGTTCGCACCCACAGGTAGTCCGGCAACGAGGTTTCCGGCGCGAGCGGACACAGATCCAGCGATCACCCTGATTACAGTACTGTTCGTGCAAGCAGCGGTTGCGATCGAACCGCCGCCGATCACGATCTGAGTCTCGTTACAGACGTCAACCGTGCCCGACGGCATCCCGGTGCCGATGCCCCAGAGCAGGAAGCCCTCCAAAGTCAGGTCGCTCACCTGCACATAGATCCCGCCGCGGTCGATTATCGACCCGTGCGAGACGCCGCCAAGATGCTGATCCGTGAAAGCATCTGAGAAGACCGTCGACTGGCTGGCGAAAGCGCTCCCATTCCAGGTGCCGTCGATGCCGTCGAAGATGCCGTCGCCGTCGTCTTCGGGATCGCAGGCGTCGCCCGTCCCGTCAGCGTCGTGTTCCGCCTGGTCGGTGTTCTGGACGGCGTAGCAGTTGTCGTCGCGGTCGACGATTGAGTCACCATCGGAGTCATCACACGCGTCACCAGTCCCATCCGCGTCGATGTCTTCCTGGAGCGGGTTGGGCACCATCGTGCAATTGTCGAATGGGTCCAGGACACCATCGCCGTCGTCCTCGGAGTCACAGACATCGCCCAACGCGTCGCCCGGCGGACTGACGATCACGTCAGTGTTCGCTTGGTCGGGATTCGACGCAACTCGACAGTTGTCGGTGTCATCCATCACGCCGTCGCCGTCGTAGTCGTCACAGGCATCACCCTGCCCGTCCATGTCGAAATCGGTCTGAGTGATGTTGAAGACGAACTGACAGTTGTCGCCGCTGTCCGGGAAGAAGTCGTTATCGTCGTCCGGGTCGACACAGTCGGCGTAGTAGTGGCCGCTGAGAGTGTCCCCGTCGTTGTTGGGGTAGCCCTCGTCGAAGCCCTCGTTCAGATCGTTGTCCAGGTTGTCACAGACCTCGGGAGTACTGGCAGGGTTGAGAGGGTCGGATGCCAGGATGTTTCCTGTTGGAACGCCGGCCGAGGCCAACTCCGCGCTGTCCGATGAACCGTCGTTGTCGTCGTCTGGGTCGCAGGCGTCACCGAGTCCGTCGCCGGGCGGAGCTACGACAACGTCGGTATTGGTTTGGTTTGTGTTGGCCGCGGTCGGGCAGTTGTCAGATCCAATGCAGTGCGTGCTTACACGCGTGGGGTCACAAACGCCATCAAGATCAGCGTCCACCTGGATCTGGGAACAGCCGCTGCTGTCTACGGGTGAGGCTATGGTGCCGGGACAGTCGTCGGAGCCTGAGCAATGTGTGCTCACACGAGCGGGATTGCAGACTCCATCGAGATCTCCATCGACCTGTGATTGGGAGCACCCGTTGGCGTCGATGGTTACGCTCAGTGCGGTAAAGTTGCACTCGTCCGAAGCGTCAGCGATGCCGTCGGAATCATCATCGAGGTCGCAAGCGTTCCCCTCGCTGTCACTGTCGAAGTCCAGCTGGTCGGCATTAGCGACGCTGTCACAGTTATCAACGATCTCCGGGACATTATCAGCATCCGGATCCGCACATCCTCCCGAACCCGAGGGTACGAGGTAGGCAAGGGCTACCGGACCCGTGCCAGGGAAGTTACCGATTGTTGGATAGACGCTGGAATCATGGGTCAGAACATTAGCCACGAAATCGCCGTCGAGTAGATCGTCAAGCGACAAGATATTTACGGATGGCCCTAGAATCTCGACAGTCAGATGGGCCATTACCATCTCGCCCGATTCGGTTACACTTACGAGCGCGCCAAGTTCGGTCGCTTCGTGACGATAGTCGCCATCGTTATCAGGCATGAAATTGCTAGGCGAGTCAAAGTAGGTGCCGGGACCTGATTGGAACCAACCCACATCTGAGCCGACGCCGCGGCTCGTCACTCTGAGTCCATTCGGGCCCGGTGTGTATAGTAGGTCAACCGTCATTCCATTGACGCCACTGTAAGAATCCTGCTGGTTGTAAGGAGGGATTTCGTCGACAACGATGTCGAGCGTGAATATCTGGCCCACCGACACCTCTCGACACGTCTGGACAGAGGCGACGGAGTTAGGCGTGTTGCCGGTAGTATCCACGTCGATGGCGAGGCGATCAACCGCACCCGGGATCGGGTCCGATACACCGAAGGCGCCTTCTGCTTCAGGAGGCCCATCGGTACCGGCTATCGACAGTAGGACGAGCAGAGCAAACATGAGTACTAAGGGCGAGAAACGAAGAATTCGGACGAGCGGCATGAGCGGTACCTCCAGGCTGGCTTGACCCCGAATTATACGCCTGAGGCCACCTTGATGAGCGGAAGTCGTTAGGGAGTGCAGGTCTTGTTGTAGAACACGCTCATCAGCGAGATGTCGGCCAACGTGACGGAGTTATTCGCGTTGAAGTCTTTGCGTGAATCGTATCCGGGCTGACCAGCGAACTTGTTGTAGGCGGGGCCCATCAGTGAAACGTCAGAAAGGTTCGTGGAACGGTTGTCATTGAGATCCGCTGGCCACGGCGAGACAGGCTCACCGAAGGCGGGACCGCGCTCATCGTTGGGAACGGCCGTGTCAGCGCACCTGTCCGTCGGGTCAGTGCCCATAGAAAGTTCGCTTCCCCGGCCGGCGACCAGGGTAGTTGCAGGGAATCCATCGCAATCCAGCGCATCTCCACTTGGATTGGCCCATTGCGTTGGAATCGTCTCACAACCAGGTAGTTCGCAGGCGTCTCCCCTTGTGTCGCTGTCCTGATCTAGTTGGTCGGCGTTCGCCACCTGTCGGCAATTGTCGGTGTCATCGAACACTCCATCGTCATCCGAGTCATCACAGGCATCACCCAGTCCGTCGTGGTCCACGTCTGACTGGCCCGTATTCGCGACTGCGGGACAATTGTCGGCGCCTGTGCACCACGACTGGCTGCTCCCTTGGTTGCAGATACCGTCAAGGTCGGGGTCAAGCTCGTCCTGGGCACACCCAGATTCGTCGAGGGGTCCTAACCCCGAGGGTGTTACGGGACATTCGTCCGCGCCGGCGCAAGTGGGCGAGTACTCCCCGGCGGTGCAGAATCCGTCGCCGTCAGCGTCGGGTACACATGGATCGACGTCAGTTGTCGCAATGACTCCCGACATTACTTCCTTAATCGGAAGTGGCGACGACGTGGGGTCCAAGAGTTCCGGGGGATAGTTTCTATCCGCTGATGAAGTTAGATCAAAATGGGCGACCTTGGGTCCCTCGATTTCAACCGTGAGTCGCGTCACCGCAAAATCGCCGGAGCGAATCGTGTGCGACCACGAACCGAAGAAAGCGGTAAGGGACATCCCGTCGGGGAATGATGTCGTCTCAGGTGGCCAAAACCCGTTGAGAGGTATCTGGCTCTGAGGGGCCGAGGTGAGTGCGTCGCTTTGGTAAAGTAGTCCAAAGTGTACGGCGCTGGTTCCGGTGAGGGGTATCCCCTTGGCGACTATGTCAAATTCAGTAACGCCGGGACCGTTGGGTGCGTGAAGACAATTCGCCAGCAACCCGACGGTTTCGAACCCATTGTCAGCGATAAGGACGTCGATCCCAAAGGAACTTGCAAAGCTCTCGCACTCCCACGGCAGGGCCGGGCAATTGTCGTGCTGGTTCAACTGTCCGTCCCCGTCCCGGTCTGGATCGCAGGCGTCTCCCAATGCGTCGTGATCTACGTTCGCCTGAACGGCGTTGGGAACCCCCTCGCAGTTATCGCGTGCATTGATGGTGCCGTCCGCGTCGTCATCGTCGCACGCATCCCCTACACCATCCTCGTCAACATCTGACTGATCAGCGTTGGCGACATTCGGGCAGTTGTCCTCGCCCGCACAAAGGGTGCTAACGGTTAAGGGATCGCAGATGCCGTCCAGATCCGTATCCACCTGGAGTTGGGCGCACCCGTTGATGTCGACAGGGGCGGTTGCGGTACCCGGGCAGATGTCAGACCCCGAGCAAAATGTGCTTATCGCACCGGGATCACATACTCCGTCGAGATCGGAGTCAATTTGGACCTGTGAGCAGCCGTTTGCATCAACGGGAGCTGCGATAGTCGATGCGCAAATATCGAATACGTCCGTGACCCCGTCGTTGTCATCATCGGTGTCACATGCATCACCGAGCCCGTCGGAGTCGAAGTCCTGCTGATCCGGGTTTGGACTGTCGTCGCAGTTGTCGAAAATCTTCTCTACGCCGTCGAAATCGACATCCGAGCAGGCATCGCTTCCATCCGTAACGACGTAAGCGAGGACTGTTGGAGAGGTGGGTGCAGCCGCGCCGGTCGGGAAGTTGCCCAGCGAATAAGGGTCGCTTGCCGCATCGAGGACATTGGGAATGAAGTCACCTTCGGCGGTATCGTCCAGGGCCAGCGAGAACACACCGGGGCCGTTCACCTGGATTGTGAGGTGGGACATCACCATCTCGCCCATCTCGCCGGTGCCGCCCCCACCCAGTTCCGTGGCCTCCCAGCGGAGGTCGCCAGTGACGTTCGCCGTTGCCGCCGAGTTTCCCGCATGGAAAAGAAAGCTCTCTGAGCCGGGCGGCGCAACCGGCGTCGGAAGATCAGTGGTCCACCCCACATCGGAACCGAGGAAGGTGTCGCCGAGATCGATGATCGAAATACCGGGGGAACCAGGCGGAAAGATCAGGTTGTAGGCAATACCTTGCACACCCGATGCCGGCGGGATCTCATCTACGACGATGTCGATGGTGAATACCTCGCCCGGCGTGGTGACGCGACAGGTGGTTAACGAGGCGATCGAATTCCGGGTGTTGTCAGTGGTATCGACATCGATTGCCAGCTTGTCGATTGCTCCCGGGATCGGATCCACCACACCGAACGCGCTCTCCGCGGTATGAATATCGTCAGCCCCGGTCTGGGCGAAGAGAACCAGGAGCGCTATCAGGGGCAGAAGTGGCGAGACACGAAGAATTCGGGTAGGTGGCATGACGATATTTCCAGGCTGGAAGTTGGCGACATTATACGACCTGGTGCTCCGATCGCTAAAACCGCTGCTCACGTCGGTATTGACGCGATCACCCCAAGTAACCCATCATTAGTAAGCCCTAATAACTATCCTCAGCCTGCCCTATGAAATCCTGGAAGACCCTGTTGACACAAGCAATCCATCGAGTGAATATTAGCCTCACCTAATAATAGAGATGAGGTTATACAAAGATGCTCCTACGGTTGACCCTCCTTTTCCTGTTGGTCGGCGCAACGGCGCTGGCAATCGCTTGCTCGGACTCCTCCGATGAAACTCTCACCATTTATTCCGGCCGCAGCGAGTCCCTCGTCGCGCCCCTCTTCGAGCAGTTCACGGAAGATACAGGCATAGACGTGGAGGTCCGCTACGGCGACACCGCCGAACTGGCTGCGACCATCCTCGAAGAGGGCGACAACAGCCCTGCTGACGTCTACTTCGCGCAGGACGGCGGCGCCCTCGGCGCTCTCGCCGACGAGGGCCTCCTCGCCGCGGTGCCCGAAGATACGCTTGCCCTCGTCCCGGCGCAGTTCCGGTCACCGGACGGCGTCTGGGCCGGGATTTCGGGCCGGTCTCGCGTCGTTGCCTACAGTGCCGACCTCGACGAAAGCGAACTACCGGACTCCATACTCGACTTCACGGACCCGAAGTGGAGCGGCCGAATCGGCTGGGCACCCACCAACGGCTCCTTCCAGTCCTTCGTCACCGGCCTCCGACAGCTGGAGGGTGAAGAGGGCGCCCGCGCCTGGCTGGAGGGGATCGAAGCCAACAATCCCACCGACTACGAGGGTAACTCCGCCGCCGTCGAGGGCGTGGCCAACGGCGAAGTCGACGTCGCATTCGTCAACCACTACTACCTCTACCAGTTGATCGCCGACCAGGGCGACGACTTCCCTGTCCGCAACCACTTCACCGGCGACGGTGACCCGGGCTCGCTCATCAACGTCGCGGGCACGGCGATCCTCGACTCCTCGGACAACAAGGACCTCGCCGAGCGGTTCATCGAGTACCTGCTCGCCGCCGAAGCGCAGAGGTACTTCGCCCAGGAGACCTACGAGTACCCCCTTGTCGAAGGGATCGAGATCGACGAGCGACTCACGCCGCTTGACGAACTGAACCCGCCCGACATCGACCTCAGCGACCTCGCCGATCTGCAGGGCACGCTGGACCTCCTGCGCGAGACGGGAGTGCTCCCCTAAGGCCATGGCCATCGACTTGCGCGCGATCGCTCCCGGTGCCATCCGCACCCAGGCGCCGCCGCTTGTCACCATACTCGCCGGTATTGTCGCAATCGCGATGCTGCTCCCCCTCGTCTACCTGGTTATCCGGGCGGCCGAGGGGGGCGCGTTCGTGGAGACCGTCACCGACCGGTCGACGATCCGCACACTCGTTCGCACCTGCTTCCTCGCGGCGGCGGTGGGAGTCGGCACGCTCGCCATCTCCCTTCCCGCGGCGTGGCTCACGGCGGCCACGGACCTGCCACTGCGCCGTCTGTGGGCGGTGCTGCTTTCGCTGCCCCTTGTCTTCCCGTCGTACGTGGGCGCGCTCGCCATGATCGGCGCACTGGGTACGCGGGGGATGCTCCAGGACCTCCTCGGGCCGCTCGGTGTCGGCACAGTACCGCGCATCTACGGGTTCGAGGGCGCCTGGCTCGTCCTGACCCTCTTCACCTTCCCGTACCTCATGATCCCTCTCCGCGCTGCAATCTCCGGACTCGACCGCACGACCGAGGACGCCGCCCGTTCGCTGGGAGCCTCCCCGCTCGGTGCCTTCTTCCGGGTAACTCTGCCGCAGTTGCGGCCCGCCATCGCTGCCGGCCTCTTGCTGGTCACGCTCTACGTCCTCAGCGACTTCGGCGCAGTGTCCCTTATGCGGTTTGACTCGCTCACCCGCGTTATCTTCATCGAGTACAAGTCCTCTTTGGACCGTTCCGCCGCCGCGTCACTTGCATTGTTGCTCGTCGCGGTGGCCATGCTGATCATCTGGGCAGAAGCGGCCACCCGCGGCCGCGCGCGTTACCACCCGGGTTCCGCGCGACGCACGAACAGGATCACAACGCTCGGCCCCTGGAAGTTTCCGGCCCTGGCGTTCTGCGCGTCCGTTGCCTTCGTCTCGCTCGTCCTGCCCACCTCCGTGCTGGTCTACTGGGTCATCCGCGGTCTCGACGCCGGCCAGTCTGTGGACTTCCTCGGTTCCGCGGCCTGGAACTCCGTGCAGGCCGCGACGCTTGGCGCGATCGCTTGCCTCGCCGCCGCAATGCCCATCGCCTTGCTCTCCGTCCGCTACCCAGGTGTGATGGCCCGCACGATCGAGAAGATCAGCTACTCGGGCTATGCTCTGCCGGGCATCAGCATCGCGCTCGCCCTCGTCTTCTTCGGCGCCAACTACGTGCCAGCCCTCTACCAGACTCTGCCCCTCCTCATCTTCGCCTACGTCGTTCGTTTCCTCCCCCAGGCCCTCGGCGCGTCCCGCACTTCCCTTCTTCAGACCAATCCGAAGACGGAGGAAGCGGCGCGAACCCTGGGTGCCCACCGCGCACGCGTCTTCGGCCGGATCACCATGCCCCAGGTCCTGCCGGGGCTGTCCGCAGGCGGCCTCCTCGTCTTCCTCACCGTCATGAAGGAACTGCCCGCCACCCTTCTTCTCAGCCCCATAGGCTTCGACACGCTCGCGACCCGCATCTGGTCCACCACGAACGAGGGACTATTCACCCAGGCCGCCGTCCCCGCCATTCTCCTCGTGCTTATATCGGCCGTTCCCACTACCATCATGGTCTGGCGAGAACAGCGAATCACATGACGAACAACTTGATCTCGATCACCGGCCTTACGAAACGCTTCGGTCACGTCGTTGCTGTCGACGAGGTGAGCCTCGACGTCGGCCAGGGGCACACCTTCGCCCTCCTCGGCCCCAGCGGGTGTGGCAAGACCACGCTGCTTCGCCTCATCGCCGGGTTCGAGCGGTCGGATGCCGGTTCCATTCGCATCGGCAAACGCGAAGTCGAGGGCCCGCATCAGCACGTTCCGCCGGAGAAGCGCCGCGTGGGGATGGTCTTCCAGGATTACGCGCTCTTCCCGCACATGCAGGTGTCCGACAACGTCGCGTTCGGTCTGCGCAATGGCGACCGCAAGCGCCGCGCCGCCGAACTACTGGACATTGTGGGGCTCGCCGGCCTCGGTTCGCGGATGCCCCACGAACTCTCAGGCGGCCAGCAGCAGCGCGTCGCACTGGCCCGGACCCTGGCGGCAGAACCAGAGGTCGTCTTGCTGGACGAGCCCTTCTCCAACCTCGATCCCACCCTCCGGCAGAGGCTCCGCTCAGAGGTCCGGCAGGTCCTGGAGAGCCTGGAAATCACCGCCATCTTCGTCACCCACGACCAGGAAGAGGCACTGAGTGTATCGGAGCGCGTCGCAATCATGATGGATGGCCGTATCCACCAGGTGGGACGGCCCGAGGAAGTCTACGCGATGCCGACGAGCCGCCGCGTCGCCGAGTTCCTGGGCGACGCCAACTTCCTTCCCGGTCAAGGCGACGGCGGATACGTCCGGTTCGAGCTAGGCCGGGTTCGGGCAGAGGACGACACGTCGGGCGAAGTCGATGTGATGGTCAGGCCGGAGAGCCTCACGCTGTCGGCGGAGGACGGCTTGCCCGTCGAGGTAATCCACTCCGAATACTTCGGCCATGACCAGCTCATAACCGTGCGCCTTCCCAGCGGCAACCCCATCAAGGTCCGCATCCTTCCCGGCCGTGCACTCGATCCCGGCCAGAAGCTCGGCCTCCGCCTTACGGGCGACCCTGTAGTCTTCCCCGCCGCCTGATTCCCTGAGCGGTCCCAAGTTTCCCGGGAGTCGTGCCCGAAGCCTTACCCACCATCAACCAGTTGGCGTCCCATAGCGGTTGACACCATTCCCGACCGAGCGTAGCCTCGTTGCCGTCCAGTCCGCCATAGCCAGGAAGGAGCCCACCTATGTCTATGCTTTCGCGGATGTCGCAGACCCGCGTGCGCGTCCCTCTCGCGCTCATGATCGGAGTCGTCGCGGCCTTATTCACGGTCCTCAGTCTCCCGGCCGAACCATCCCAGGCGGGTCCGAACTCCGGACCGACGGCCATCGTTTCCCTGGGAGACAGCTTCATCTCAGGCGAAGCCGGCCGCTGGGACGGCAACAGTCTCAACATGTTCGGCACCCGCGACCGCACGGACCGGGCTGCTCGCTGCACACTCGGTATCTTCTGCTCTTACGATGCCGCGCGCGTGTACGGCCCAACGGCGGCCAACGGCTGTCACCGCTCCGACGTCGCCACCATCAAGAGCGCGGCGGTCGCGGTCAACGAGAAAATCAACATCGCGTGCTCTGGGGCACGCTCCGTAAACATCTGGCGCGCCTCGCAGGGTGGCCAGGCGTTCAAGGGAGAGGCGCCCCAGGCCGACCAGTTGTTGACCATCGCCCAGCAAAAGAACGTGAAGATGATCGTCCTAACGATCTCCGCGAACGACATCGGCTTCGCCGACCGCGTCATCAACTGCACCGTCGCCTGGATCCTTGGCCTGGGCCCCTGTAACCAGGCGGAGCAAGCGGCGATCAATTCGATGATGCCGGGGGCCCAAAACGGCCTGCGCAAGTCCATCGACGAAATCCGTGCCGTTATGGCCGCCGCCGGATACAGCCCCTCGCAGTGGAAGTTCGTCATCGCAGGCTACTCATCGCCGGTGCCCGCCGCCGCCGACGTACGCTACTCGGGCAGCGACAGGTGGTGGACGGGCGGCTGCCCGTTCTACGACGCCGACTTCAACTGGGCGAAGGGCGTGGCAACTCCGTTCCTCGTCGACAGCATGCGCACCGTGGCAGCCGAAAAGGGCGTCCAGTTCCTCGACGTGAGAGACTCACTGAATGGTCATGAAGTGTGCCACCGCAGCTCATCGCTCGTCGGCGGAGGCGGACCGAACTCCGCCGTGCACGAGTGGGTCCGCTGGGTTAACACGGGCTGCTGCCAGGGAGATGCCCAGGAGTCGGTGCATCCCAACGCCTTCGGCCAGCGCGCGATCGGCAAGTGCGTCGCCCTGATCTTCGCTCAGCCCACGGGCAACTGGACCTGCCGGAATACTCCGGGCCAGAGCTACAACGCGATGACCCTATCGTCGATACCATAGTCAGACTGAAGGCAGCGAACAGACGTGCCCGGCGCTGAGCGCCGGGCACGTTTGCTGCTGGTGGCCAGAAGCGCTGATCTACTCGGGCAGCCTCGATAATCCTTCGCTGTAGACCCCGTCGCTGGCTGGCACGAATCCGAGTTCATTCACCAGGGCAGGGGTTTCGCGCAGGTAGAACCGCATGAACTCCGCCACCTCCTCGCGCTCAAGCGCACGCTGCGCGACGTACACGTAAAGGGGCCGCGACAACGGCGAGTAGTTAGCGTCGAGTATCGTCTCATGACTGGCCGCCACGCACCCACCGCCGTCATCCACCGCCACCAGCCGAAGGTGTTCCTGGTTCCGCTCATAATGTCCGAACCCAAAATATCCCAGGGCGCCAGGATCGTTCCCTACTCTTTCGGCTAGCCGCGTCTCGTACTCGCTCGACGAGTAGTCGGGGCGGCTTGATCCCTCTTCGCCGACGATCACAGACGTAAAGTAGTCGTGCGTCCCAGACCGTCCCGGGCCGTAAAGGTTCAGCTCTTTGTCGGGGAACCCGGGTCTAACCTGCGCCCAGTTCGTGATCTCGCTCCCCGGTTCCCAGATCGCCCGCAACTCCTCCACCGTGAGGCAGTCAACAAAGTCACTTGATGGGTGCACCACCACAGACAACCCATCGTAGGCTACCTGCAGCTCTGTGTAGTCGACATCGTTCTTCTCGCACAGGTCTTGCTCATCCTGGTTCATTGTCCGCGAAGCATTCGCAAAGTCGGTTCGTCCGGCGCAGAACCCCTCGAACCCTCCGATCGTTCCCGTTCCGCGAAGGCCCACCACGAGGTGAACCCCGGGGTGAAGCTCGTCGAAAGCATCCGCCACGGCCACGGTTAACGGATACACCGTCGACGAGCCGTCGCCAATGATCGTGCCACCAAGTCCACTATCTGCGCCGGGCGCGGGCTCGTCGTCCGAGCAGCCTGCGAAAAGGGACAGTGCGACCAGCCCGATCACGGAGACCACTAGCCACAAACTGGCGCTCATGTAGTGCAAACCGATCACCGTCAGCAAACGTTTCGCTTTCATCGTTGCAGCGGTCGGGCACTCACCCGATACGTGCGCTCTGCCCACCGTCCACCGGCAAGACAACGCCGGTGATGAACCTCGCCTCATCCGATGCGAGGAACAGCGCTGCGTGCGCGATGTCCCACGCTGTCCCCATCTTCTCGCCGAGCGGCACCTGGGCGTCACGCTCCCGGATCAGGCGCTCACGGTCGACACCTCTAACCTGGGAAATTGTCTCGATCGCCATTGGTGTGTTCATCAAGCCTGGCATGATCGCGTTCACCCGGATCCCGTACCGGGCATTGCCCAGCGCGAGGGAGTGAGTCAGCGCGTTTACCCCGGCCTTTGACGTCTTGTAAGCCACCATCCCCACCGAGCAAACGGCAGCAATCGATGAGATGTTGATGATCACCCCGCTGCCGTGCTCCCTCATCACGGGGAGTGCGTGTTTGCAAGTCAGGAAGACGCTCTTGAGGTTCACGTCGATGATGCGGTCCCAGTTCTCCTCGGCCAGGTGTGTCGGCCCGGCGTCGCCGAGGCCAATCCCGACGTTGTTGTGAAGGATGTCGATTCGCCCGAACGCGTCCAGTGCTGCCGCAACCAGCTTCTCGCAGGCCACCTCTTTCGACACATCGGCTTGAAACGTCTCCGCCTCCCCGCCCTCCTCGTTGATCATCGATTTCGTCTCCTCGGCAGAGTCCAAGTCACGGTCCACGAGTAGCACCTTCGCGCCTTCGCGCGCGAACAGGATTGCGGTGGCTCGCCCGTTTCCGATGGTTTCTCCCGGTGTCTGGCCTGCGCCGACCACGATCGCTACCTTGCCTTTCAGCCTCATCCGTCGAACCCCGGGACGCCATCGTCCAACTGAACTCCGAAGGTGTTTAGCGCCATCGACACGACGTGATACTGCCCGATGGTGAACACCAGGTCCATCAGCTGCTGCGTGTCGTAATGGCCCAGTAGCGCCGACCATGTTGCCTCACTGATGAACGAGTCACCGTGTAGTTCGTCGGTTGCCCGTAGCAGCGCCGCATCCTTCGCGGTCCACCCCGCGGCCTCAGGTCCCTCCTTGATCCGCTCAATCTCATCCTCCGCCAATCCCGCGGCTTTCCCGATCAGGACGTGCTGCCCCCACTCGTACTCGGAGCGACATAGCCAACCGGTCCGCAAGATCACCAGCTCGCGCTCGCGGGCCGGAATGCTGTTCTTGTACAGGACATGCGTCCCGAACACTCCCCAGCGCTTAAGCAGCTTTGGGTGCCTGGCGAGGGTTCGGTAGATGTTGAGCACGCGGCCGTCGCGGCTCGCTTGAGTGATGAACTCGCGGGCTTCGTCGTCCATCTCTTCGTCGCTGATGGGTGTGATGCGGGGTTCAGAAACTCTCATGGATAACCTCCTGGCTGCAGATTTTGCGATATGGTCACTCCCTTGGCCGGCCGAACCCGAACATGACCTGCGCGATCCGCCTTATCTGGATCTCCTCGGACCCTTCTGTAATCCGGTAGCGCCGGTGATGCCGGTAGATGTGCTCGAACGGCATGTGCCGCGTGTATCCGATTCCCCCGTGCACCTGGATCGCCTGGTCCGCCGCGTCGCAGACAAGACGGTTGGCCCGATAGTTGCACATCGCCACTTTGTCGCTGATCTCCATGTGGTGCACCTGGTCTAACTCCCAGGCCGTTTTCCGGACGAGCTGCCGCACCATCTCGCACTCGGTTTGCAGCTCG
>Ga0105347_1000756_pt1 | contig 14832 bp, 13 predicted proteins | sample EasRivMeERMLT890_FD_89677 | JGI IMG/M metagenome (GOLD analysis project Ga0105347, IMG submission 89677) | Soil microbial communities from meander-bound floodplain in the East River, Colorado, USA - East River MetaG ERMLT890 | ecosystem: Environmental > Terrestrial > Soil > Floodplain | place... | reverse complement strand
TTATCCGGTTTTCTATTCTTATGCCTATCCGGAGCCGAGCGGTTTTGCCGGCGCGCCGGTGAAGCCGAGCGCGGCGTTCTACAGTACGGATCTGCGGGAATTCATCTTGCCCTACGACGCCGTCCGCGAAGCCGCCTCACCGGATGACACCTTGCTCGATTTCCTGCAGACGACCTATGAAGCTGCGGCGAATTTGGCGAACTGGGACCGGAACTTTTTGGAACGGAAAATGTAGGCGATCCATGGAGCCCGGCGCATATTGGAAAGCAACCCGAAGTGTCCCGCAACAAGACGGGTTTTTTTCAATGCAGCATCGCGTGGGCAATGATTTCAAAGCCGACGATTCCGAGGGTCGCGAGAGACGCCGCGAGCACGAAAAGGCTCTGGCGCTTTTCCAAAGTCGTCATTGCTATCAGGTGTGGGCCGACTTTTTCTTGCAGTCTGAGCTTGCGAGCGTGCCAGAGAGTATAGAGGTTCGCCAGCGCGGCCACGCTTGCCAACACAAGAATGGGGACGCGGGCAGCGCTTTGGTCTAGGAAAACGAGCGCGCCCGCCAGGCCAAAGAGTCCGCCGGCGCCGAAGGCGACGGCCAAGGGACCGATCAAGGTCGATACCGCGCAGGGAGCTCCCAGAATGCCAAAGATGATTGCGCCTAAGCTCGTTCTTTCTCTTACCGGCGTTGCCACTGCGTCGTCAGCTGGACGGATGCCTCCCTTCCCATGTAACCGATAAGCCGTTACCGGCTCTCGGAATCCCTTGAGCACGAGCAGCTCCGGCCGCGCTTCAGGAAAGGCGGCAGAGTGCTTGGCGAAACTTTCTTCGCCGATCAGGATTTCTCCTGCGCCGGCTTTGCCTTGAAGCCGTGCGGCGAGATTGACCACATCGCCGATGGCCGTGTAATCTTTGTTGTCTTCGGAACCGAGCCGGCCGACGCGGGCATAACCGGTGGCGATGCCGACGGAGGCTTCCAGAGAAAGCCCGAAGCGATCTCCCAAGCTTTTGAGGGCAGACCCTAGTTCGCCGGCCGCCAGAATCGCGCGACGAGCGTGATCGTCATGACGAATCGGTACGTTGAACAGAGCCATGACGGCGTCGCCGATGTACTTGTCGATAAAGGCGCCGTGTTTCACCAGGGCTTCGGTGGCCATCCTCAGAAAAGCATCGACAACTTCATGGGTTCTTTCCGCGCCGAGATCGTGGGTCAGTTCCGTAAAGGATGTTAAGTCGGCGAACAGCACCGTAATTTCCGCCAGCCGCCCTTCTTCGATGTGGGTGCTGCAACGAGTACAGATGTTGGGGTTGCGCGAGCTACGCCTTATGCCGACGCTGCGAAACACGAGGCTCATGACGCCGGACAACAGCGTGCCGCAAACGCGGCATTGCGCCGAGAGGCTGGAGATGGCCGGTGGACTCATGAGCGGATTGGATACACTCCCTTGGTAAGTCTGATTATCTAGCACAAACGGAGCAAAAATGATCAAACTCTATCAGTTCAGTCCCGCCTGGGGATTGCCCAATCCCAGCCCGTTTTGCATGAAAGTCGAGACCTATCTGCGCATGGTCGGGCTTCCTTATGAAACCATCAATGGCGCGCTGCCTTTCAAAGCGCCTAAGAAAAAACTTCCTTATATCGAGGACGGAAGGCAACTGATCGCTGATTCGGGATTCATTCTGGAATATCTAAAAAAGACCTATGGGGATCCTTTGGACACGGCTCTTTCGGATGCCGACAGGGTCATTGCGCATGCGCTCCGCCGGTTGTTTGAGGAGAATCTATATTGGGTTGCGCTCTATACGCGATGGATGGAGGAGTCGATTTACGTGGAAACGCGCCAGGTATTCTTTGGTGGTATCCCTTCGATGGTGAGAGATTTGATAGCGGGCAGAATCAGAAGAGAAATTCGCAGGTCTCTAGTTGCGCAGGGGATGGGCCGGCACAGCCGGGAAGAAATCTATGAAATAGGCAAAGCCGATCTGAATGCTATTTCGCTGTGGCTCGGCGACAAGTCATTCTTCATGGGAGCTACCCCAACTTCATTGGACGCGATTGCCTATGCATTTCTTGCCAATATTCTGGTGCCGCCGCTGGAATCGCCGCTGAAGGATCACGCTATTTCGCTGCCCAACTTGCGCGCCTACTGTGAACGAATGAAAACCCAGTACTATGAGAGCCGCTGAGTTCAATTTCCGACCGATTTTGAGATCGGGTTCAGACCTTCAACTTTGAACTATTGAACCTTGAACTCCAAACTGCACCAGTGAATTTAGACTAGCTATTCACCGCGTGCTTTCCCGCCAGGCGCGAGAAGACGGCGTTTCTTGTCTGCCCGCTGCAAGACGGATAGTTGTGAAAAAATAAACCCATGATATCTCCCGATGCATACAGTCCCTGGATCACTTGAGATCCGGTGTTGAGAACTTGCGCGTTGCCGTTTACGTGCAGGCCGCCGAAGGTAAAAGTAATGCCGCCAGTGACCGCATAGGCTTGAAAGGGCGGGACTGCGATGGGCACGGCCCAGTTGGACTTGGGCGGCTGGATACCGACTGTACATTTGCCGTCGAGTTTAGCCGAGATGAAAGGAATGTCAGCGCGCACGGCGCGATTGAATTCTTCCACCGTCCGCGTCAAAGCCGCCGGCTCGATGGCGATTTTGGCGGCGAGCTCGGCAATCGTCGAGGCTTCGACCCCCTCGGCAAAATCGCGATAGTTCGACCTGAGCAGCTCGGCGCTCTTTTGATCAAAGATCTGGTAGGCGATGCCGCCGGGCTGGCGCGATACCGCCCACCCCGTCTTGGCATACGTATAGGAACTGTAGGCTTCGCCTTCGTCGAAAAAGCGTTGTCCCAACGAGTTGACGGTTATGCCGTAGACGTAGGAATAGCGATTCGCCTTCGCGCTGCTCTCGACATCGGGGGATTTATTGTCGATGGGCGTCGCGTGGGCGCCTTGCCAGTGGCCGGCGGCTTTGGCTCCCATCGCCAGGGCCATCTGCAAGACCTCACCGGTGTCGTGTCGACTGCCGCGAACTTTCATCAAATCCGCGTTGCTGCCGAGATAGCGGGCGCGCATCTCCGGGTTTGCTTGAAAGCCGCCACTGCACAGGATCACGGCTTTGCCGACGAGATCATATTCGCCCGCCGCACTCGAAACGCGGACTCCCTCGATGCGCCGGTCGTTGCCGTGAAGCGCAGAGACGCGGGACTCGAAGCGGATTTCGATGCCCATGCGACCGGCGATCTCGCGCCACTGCAGCAGCTGGCTCAGGCCGCCACCCACGCCTCCCGTCGGATGAATCACCAGACCCGGTCTGAAGTAGTGGCGGCCGTCCATCGTGACGGGGTTTTCCGCTTCCCACTTGATGCCGGCGTCGAGCATCCAATGAATGGCGGCATTGGAATCGTCGACCAAAATCTTGGCGAGATCGACATTGATACGACCCTGGGTGACGCGCATGAGGTCGCCCGTGAATTGCTCTTTCGTGTAAGGCGGGATGACCATGAGGCGAAACTCGGATTCGTCCAGGGCCGGCAGAAACTCCCGTATCTCTTCCGCGCCGCTGTAAACAAAGCGGAAGCCGGTATGCGAGAAGCGGGCGTTGCCGCCGAACTCAGGTTCAGGGGCCTTCTCCAACATCACCACCCTCGCGGCGCCGCCCTGCCGCGCAGCGACGGCGGCTTCGAAGGCAGCGCTACCGCCGCCCACTATTATTATATCGACGTGCTGGGTTTCCATTTGCCACTCCTCGAAAGTTCAATTCTGCAAAAAACGTTCACGGCGCCGGCATGACCGTGTATCTCAGCGCGAAGGTATGGGATCCGTGCCGGAAAATCTCTTGACGAGATCGATGACTTCAGGATCTCGGGGGAGATCGCGAATGACCTCCTCCTGTTCCTCCGGCATGACCGGTGTCGCATCATCGCCGCTATTCTTCTTGTACTGATTGAGAAATTCGGGATCTTTCAAAGTCTTTCGCATCGCTTCCTGGAGAATCTGCACCCGCTCTTTAGGGGTCCGGGGCGGAAGAATCAAAGGCGCGCCGACGACTCTGAAGCCGCGGAGGACGGCCAGCAGCTTTTTGTCTCTTTCCGATTTGGCGAAGTCATCAACGGGTGGGAGGTTCGCGAGGTCCCGCACCTTGTGTCCCTTGGGAACTTCGAAGGCCAGATGAAAATCCACCAGCCGGTCCTTGATCCATTCCGGCCTCATCGTCGACGTCACCGTGACTCTGGCGTCGACTTCACCGCTGATCACGACCTGATCCAGCTCCGGCCCTTCATATCCCGGAATAAACTTTGGATCTTTGAGCGCCAGCAAATAGGCGAATACGCGGGTGAGGATATACACGGTGTGACCCACAGGCGGCGAACCCAACCGTAAACCTGTTGCTGCGCGCACTTTCTCCAGGTTGTTCAGGTTTGCCGCCTTGCGGGTCAGAAAAGAGTAGTGCACAGCGCTTTCCGAAGCGCCGAGGTAGTGAAACTTATCGATGTCGTAGCGCACCCCGGCTTCGCCCAGGACGGCGTTTGCAACCATACTGCTGGAAACACGGCCGATGGTAAGCCCATCGGGACGGGCGACGCTATACATGTGGTTCGCGGCATTGCGACCGCCTCCCCCCGGCATGTACTCCATGATAACCGTTGGCCGTCCTGGGATATATTTCTGCAGAAATGTTCCAAAGGCCTTGGTGCGCAGATCAGCGGTGCCGCCCGCGGCGGAACTGGAGATAATTGTGATGGTCTTGCCCTCGTAGAATGGAGTTTGCGTCCACGCGCATGGGGCGGCAAAAAGATTCAACAACAGACCGAGAAGTAAAACTCGGAATGAGGAGCTTGGCGTGATAGATTTTTGCGTCACGGATTCTCCCAACCTCCAAATGTGTCGTCGCTGTTCATGAGAGATCAAGCGACCATATCGAAGGATCAGCGCTCCTGTCAAATTTGCAAGCTATCCAAGTAGCTTTTACATGCTCACATCGCGGAGCGGTTTTCGAGGGCCAACGTTCGAGGGATGAGGGTGAATTCGATCGCTTTTGCGATCGTCTCTTGAAACCCAGGCAGTTGATAGCGGACGTCTTAATCTACGGGTGGGGTGAGGTCGGCTGTGCTGATCCCATCCGCAAGTCGATCAATCGGCGAACCGGTTGGATGAACCGGCATGCGAGGAAAGCGATGATGATCATCGCGGCAAGCAGCGCCAAGGTGATGGGCCACAAGAACAGGAAAAGGACTTGGTAAATCTCACTGTTGACTGCGTCAGCCCAGATACCCAAATGTACGGTTCCCAGTTGCCCCTCAAGAATCGGCCCGTGGGTTTCGTAAACCGATTTTCCTTCCAACGTTAGCTTTCGCTGGGTTACCTCACGCCGCTGATCGGAAGTAAGGATTTGCTCAAGCTCCGGGGCGAAGCTTGATGAGCTATGGGCGATCACCTTTCCTTCGCGGTCTTTGATCGAGACGTAGGCAACACCGGGCGCGCGGGCGTACTTTGTCACCACTGTCTTCAGCTGCAGAAGATCTTTACTAACGACATGACCTGTGGCCGCATCACTCAGATTCGTGGCCAAGATGATCGCCCTTTGATCGATCTGGTTCCGCAGCGCCCGGGCTACGAGCTGATTGACAATGCCGGCAAAAAGCAGCCCAAAAACCAAAAGGGCAATCTTCCACTCGAGGCTGATATCATCCCAGGAGATGCGCGCGGGGCGCGTCATTTTTGCGCCTTCGAGAGAAGGTATTCTTTTTCCGGCTTTGCTCAGGGCATCATAAATGTTGCTCATAGGCGCTCCGGCGGTTGCAAGTTGTATTTGCCTTATCTCTCTGCTTTGTCCGCTTGGATTGCAGCGAAGGTAAGCCATTCGTTTCTGAGTCCCGTTTCCCAGGCTTGGTTAGCTTCGTGGAGGTCCTTCAAACCGTCGATTTCAACCCGGTGCAGCAAGAGACTGTCCGAAACCCTTTTCGGAGTAATCAGGATTCGGTATCCTTTGTCGCCCAAGAGCCGGGCGAATTCATCGGCTCCTCGTATGCTGGGGAATGATGCCGCGATAAGACGATACGAACCGTCCGGCTGCTTTCGGAGCATGGTCTCCTGGGTCAGGGACGGGAGCGAAAGCTCCTGTCCCGCGATCACTCGATTTAGATTCCTGATGTGAGGGTTGAACTCTTTGATGAGGTCCATACCGAGGAAGGTGTTAGTTCCATAGGCAGCACTGGCAATTTTTCGGATAGTGGCGCCATCTTCTATAGTCATTCGCCGGACTGGCCGTTTGAACTGGGTTTCCGCATTGACCTCTTTCGAGACGGCTTGCGGGTGAGCAACAAGGGCGAGCCATTGATTTAGATTACGCTTGACCACTTCAACCGATCCGCCTGCGATGCTGTGAAAGTCTTGGGGATTGATAACAGAGGCTAAGGCGACCACGACCAGAACTGCAAGGAGGCTTTCAATACCCACTTTTACCGTCCGTTTCATCTTATGCGGCCGAGGATTGTTTGCTGGTTCGCGGGCGGATGCTTCTGCCTCGGTCTTAAGTGTTGATACGTTGCGCGTGGGTTCCGCCTCGCTGGCCCGCGCTTCCGATCTTAACCTGAGATCGCGGGCCACTTCCTTGATACCGGCTGCAGAAACAGTTGCCTCAGACCGTGCATAGGCGTTAATTAGAACGTTATCGCAAATGATGTTGATCAGCCGGGGAATACCTTGGGAGTAAAACGCGATCTGATGGACCGCATCCGGATGAAATAGGCCTTTGCCATTGTAGCCGGCGACCCGAAGGCGAAAGTCAATGTAGGGGGCCACTTCCTCAATTTTAAGGGGAGCAAGCCGGCTCTGAAGAGCGACCCGCTGCTTAAGCTGGCGCAAGGTCGGCTGGTCGAGTTTTTTCTCGAATTCCGGTTGGCCCATCAGCACAATTTGCAGCAATTTTTCCTGATCGGTCTCCAGATTGGAGAGAAGTCTAAGGCCTTCGAGAGCTTCATCGCTGAGGTTTTGGGCTTCGTCAACCAGCACCGCGACAATGTGGCGCTGCTCAAGTTGTTTGATCAGATAGTCGTTCAGCTGCTCAAGCATCGCTACCTTGCTTGATTCTTGCGGGACCAAACCGAGATCGTGAAGAATAAGCGGGAGCAGCTCCGGAAAGCTTAAATCGGTGTTGAAGATGAAGACTGAATGGATAGTATCCCCCAGGTTGTGCAACAACTTGCGTAGCAAGGTAGTTTTCCCGGTGCCGACCTCCCCGGTAACCACAATGAAGCCCTTTTTGGCTTCGATGCCGTAGCGCAAGTTAGCATAGGCTTCCTGGTACACCGGAGTGTTGTAGAAGAAACGAGGATCAGGGGTGACGCTGAAGGGTGATACAGAGAATCCAAAGTGGCTATTGTACATGATAACCTAGACCTCCTTGCAGTGGCTGACGGAGTCGTAGGCTTCCGAATCAGGAGGACCGATTCATCCTGACTCGGTCACATTTCAAAACCGTTAAAGGAGAGCTAAAATCAATGATAGGAAAGTGTTAACACGCAAGGGTGATGCCATTAAGAAAATTGCTGTCTTTGATAGTTAGTATTGCTTGCAACACTGGCGGCGGTACCAAAAATGTAAGGATTTTTCCTACACAACGATAAGCACCCTACAGGGTTTTCCTTCGCCTCGAGCTGATAGAAAGAGTGGCCTGAGCTCTGCTGGTGCTCGACGGATTTGACGGATTTGATGGACTGAATCCTTGGCGGTTATTTTTTCTCAAATGAAGGTCGAACAAGCGGCCGAAGATTGGCACCGTTCCGGCCTGGTGATTATTCCAGAATTCTTCCAAGACCCGGAAATAGCAGAGCTCCGGCGCATCTGCGACCACGTTCTCCAGCAAGCGATAGCGGAAGCACCAGATCGTGCAAATGCTTCGAACATCGCCTATTTAACCGAGCGCCGGTACTTTCGTTCGCAGGAAACGGATTTATTGCGGTTACTGGAATTTATTGCCGACCGGAGGATCGTCTCCCTTCTTGCGCATTTGTCCGGCGAAGCCCCGCTATTTCATAACACGCAGTATTTCTACAATCCTGCGGCCATGTCCTGGGATGGAGATTGGCATCGAGACACCCAGTTTTTAGCTCTCGAGACCGCCTTGGAGCAGGTACGCTTGAAGCAACACACGGGAGTACACTTTCGAGTCGCCCTCGTGGCGGATTCCCAACTTGAATATGTCCCCGGTTCGGAGCGGCGCTGGGATTCAGTTGAAGAGCTGGAGATTCGCAAAGGTAGTGAGCCAAGTCGTCCGGATATGCCGGGGCGACGGAAAATCGAACTAAGAGCAGGTGACGCGTGTCTTTTCCACGCTTGGGGAATTCATCGTGGGACTTACCAGGCTGATGTCCCGCGGCGGACCTTGGATATTATCTATGGTTGGGGTGGGGTATGCAGTTACTGTCCTCCCCCGCCGATGTGTTTCACCGATCCGAGCTTACTGGCACGGCTCAGTCCAGCCGCACGGAATTTCTTTGATAATTTTATCAACGCCTATGCGAAATATTGGCATCAATCCTAACCGTCTCACGCCGGCGTGAGGAACACCAGCGACTGTGGGTTGAGATTGACGTCGATCACGGTGGACGGGGAGGAAAAGTTCGAGCCGGTGTCTGGCCACACGTCGTCATCGATGTGGATCACGGATCCTTCCCAGACGATCTGCAAATGCTTCCCTCTGTGGACCCTGAGATCCGGCGAGCATGGCTTACCTGCTATGCAATCGGACAGGTAGCTGTTCAACTGGTGCTGCTCGCCGTTGGCCAGCAGTGCGATATCGAGAAGGCCATCGCCGGGATCCGCATCCGGGGCAAGATGGAGGTTCGGCCCGATGGATTTAATGTTCATCGCTTCCAGTAAAACGTACTCTCCCGACAGGTCTTGACCATCGAGTGTGAGCTGCAAAGGTTTTGCCGGACAGCTGGGTAGGCGGTCCTTCAGTATCTCCAGGACGGATGTGAGTTTTTCTTCACTATCACTTGCGTGCGCGAGGTCAATATTGTCTCTGGCATCGAGCCGGTGCATCGTCGTGGTGAATAAGCCCATTCCCAATCCTTCGATGAAGCACGTAGATCCCCATGGCCCGCTTGCCACGCCGACATCGAATTTTCTGCGCCGTGCTTGAACCCATCCGTCGACAAGTTGCGTGAGCGGTTGATCCAGGACATCAAGGGTCTTGGCGATGTTATTGGCGGTTCCCAGCGGCAGGACGGCGATAGGAACGGGTTTCCCGATGAGTTTCTTGGCAACCTTGCCTACGATGCCATCGCCTCCAGCCACGGCGACGAGGTCACCGGGTTCTTTGAGCGCCTTATCCCAGTCCGCCTCCTTGGATGATTGGTACGCGGTGGTATGTCCGGCGCCTCGAATCAGGCCAAGCAGCTCATCGCCCGAGGGTTGCTGGTCATCGCCGGCGTCAGGATTGTGGATCATTGTTATCTTCACGTTTTTTCCTCCCGATGATGAAGCGTGAGACTAAATATGAAATACTAATGGTAGCACCGCGGGAGGAAATGGAAAGCTGCCAGATGCGCATACTGGTTACCAACGATGACGGAATCTATAGCCCCGGCCTCGCGGCGCTCGCAGAAATGGCTGCACAGTTCGGTGACGTGCGGGTCGTGGCGCCGGACGTCGAGCAGTCTTCCGCCGGCCACTCCATCACCGCGACGCGGCCACTGTCCTATAAGCGGACCCCCATCGGCGATTTTGAAGCTTACCGTGTCAATGGTACCCCGGCAGACTGTGTTGCGCTGGGCAGCTATCATTGGGAGAAAGTCGACGTAGTTCTGTCTGGGATCAATCTTGGCGGCAATCTGGGCAATGCCATGTGGCATTCAGGTACCCTCGCCGCCGCCAAGCAGGCTGCTTTGCTGGGACTACGGGGCATCGCTCTGAGCGTGCAGCTTACGCGCGACGAGCCCGACCTCGATAGTTTGAAGCCCTCGGTGAAAAAGGTTTTGGAGCTGCTGTTGCACGATCAGGGGCTCACCCTGGTCAATGTGAACTTTCCCGATAAAATCCCCAGGGGGTTGCGCTGGACGCGCCAGTCGGTCAGGCACTATGACGGCAAAGTCGTACCGGGCGAAGATCCGATGAAGCGGAAACTGTTCTGGTTCACTGTCGTTCCTATGGAGGAGGCGGAGGAAGGCACGGATCGGTGGGCCGTCGAGCAGGGTTACGTGTCGATGACGCCGCTCCGCCTCGATCTCACAAACGAGAAGGAATTGGCCGCCGCTATGGCGAGGCTTCCGTTGGATTGAGACCCACCGAGTTGCCGCAAAACTCGGATGGAGAGTGTTTGATACGTTCCCGGCTACTGATATGAGGCCATGACGTAATATTCTCCCGTCGGATCGGAAGGGCATCGATAATGTCTAATAGCGAAGTGGAAAACACAACCAAGCAAGAAAAGATCAGTGCCTACGCTGCCATAGGCGTAGGTCAGGCTTTGCAATCTTACGAATACATCCCTAAAGAACTCGGTTCATTGGAGATAGAAATCGCTATTTCCCACTGCGGCATCTGCCATTCGGACTTGCACTTGATCAAAAACGATTGGAGCGTATCGCTTTATCCTCTCGTGCCCGGCCATGAGATTATCGGGACAGTGGCACGGATCGGAAGCGCAGTCGGAAACCTACGGGTGGGGCAACGGGTCGGCGTCGGCTGGTTCGCCGGGGCGTGCTTTGAATGTGAGATGTGTCGTCTCGGTGAAGAAAATCTCTGCGCCGCAGCGCAAGCGACCTGTGTGGGACGCGAGGGCGGGTATGCCACGCGGGTCCGTGTCGACTTCCGGTTTGCCTTCCTCATTCCCGATAGCCTACCGTCCGAATACGCCGCGCCGCTGTTGTGCGCCGGCATCACCGTCTTCGCCCCGCTTCACCGTCATGGGTTGAATAAGGCAACGCGCCTTGGCGTGGTGGGTATCGGCGGGCTGGGGCACCTGGCGCTCCAATATGGACACACAATGGGTTGCCATGTGACGGCCTTTTCCTCGTCCGCGGCAAAAGCGGAGGAAGCAAAACGATTGGGAGCGGACGAGTTCGTCGACACCAGCCCGAAAGGCGCAGTGGCGGGCCGAGCCAACACATGTGATTTCCTGCTCTCCACCGTACCGGCGGATCTCCCGTGGGGCGATTATGTGAATGTGCTCAGACCCAATGGGCGCCTCTGCATCGTCGGCGCGCCGGCCAACGATCTAAAGCTTTCAGCTTTCCCTCTGATTGTCGGTCAGAAAAGTGTGGTGGGTAGCACGGTGGGCTCGAATTCTGAAATGCGGCAGATGCTTGCGTTTTCCGCCCAGCACAATGTCAGGCCGCAAATCGAAATGTTTTCGATGCCGGAAGTCAACCAGGCTTTGGAGCGATTGCGCCAGAACCAGTTGCGCTATCGCGCCGTGCTAGCGAATCAATGAGTAGGTCAACCCGTCGCGAAGCCAGACGAGTCAGCCTATAGCGGGATTCCGCGCGCCTTTATTCTGTTCAAGGAGGATTTGCTATGTCAGATCACTATCACGATGCCAACGACGTCAAACTCATGCGGGAAATGCGCAAGCTGGCCCCGGAAGATTTTAATGCGTGGCTGGGCCTAAACAATACCGTCGGGCGAGAAAACGGCGCCATTCCCAGGAAATACCGGGAGCTGATCGCAGTGGCGGTGGCATGTGCCGCACAGTGTCCGTACTGTATCGAAGCACACTCAAAGGCAGCGAAAGCGGCAGGAGCGAACCGAGAGGAAGTAGTGGAAGCGGCATTTGTGGCGGCCGCCCTGAGAGCCGGCGCCGCCGCTACCCATGGGGCAATGGCACTAAAGTTCTTCGATGGACAAGGGGAGCCAAAGGCGTGAGTAACTTAGGCAGAGGCTTGGTTAAGATGTTTTTTCGAAATCGGCTGTTTATATTTCTTACCTTGATCGTGTCTGCCGGAGCGAGTTGGTTCGTCGCCCCGGCCTGGGCAGATCTCGAGAGCTATGTCCGGAAGCCGGAGGCTGAGTTCGGTTGGAAAATAAAGGAAAAAATTGAGAGCGAGCAGTCTGGCGACCGGATCTATGATCTCCATTTCGTGTCACAGACCTGGCAAGAGAATCGCTGGGAACATCAGCTGCAAATTTATCAGCCCAAAGGTATCGGGCCCAATGCCAATATGTTCTTGTGGGTCACCGGCGGCTCAGCAAGACCGGCCTACATCGCCCTGGGTTTGGAACTGGCCCGAAAGATCCAGGCTCCCGTGGCCTTTCTCTACCACATTCCCAATCAGCCGCTGCTGGAAGATAGTCTCCGTGAAGATGACCTGATCGCCGAGACGTTTGTCCGTTATCTAAAGACCAAGGATGAAAATTGGCCGCTGCTCTTCCCAATGGTGAAAAGTGTCGTCAAAGCGATGGACGTACTGCAGGCGTTTGGTAAACAAGAGTGGGGCAGGCCGATTGACAAGTTTATCGTCTCCGGGGCCTCGAAGCGCGGTTGGACGACGTGGCTTACCGCTGCCGTCGACCAACGGGTTAGCGCCATTGCTCCCGTGGTCATCGACACGCTCAACATGCGCGCGCAGATGCCGCGACAACTCAAAGCCTTCGGTGCCTACAGTAGCCGGCTCAAACCCTATACCAGCCGCGGGCTTGTGCCGATACCCGAAACCCCCGAGGGAGAGCGCCTCTTGAGCATGGTGGATCCCTGGGCGTACCGCCACCGGTTGAACCTGCCGAAGTTGATCGTCAACGGAACTAACGACTCCTACTGGGCTACGGACGCGCTCAATCTTTACTGGGGCGAGCTGCCGGGGAACAAGTGGGTGGTTTACGTGCCCAACGCCGGGCACGACTTGCGGAGGCAAGACCGGCCTCAGCCGGATCAGTTGACCGATCTCGTCGATGGCCTTGCGGCTTTTTCCCGCCATCAAATGAGCGGCAGATCCATGCCCAACCTGACGTGGAAGCACGAAAGCGTGAACGGTAGTCCACGTCTAACCATCGAAGCGAATCCGGCTCCCATGGGGGCCAGACTCTGGATCGCGCAGACGCCGACTCAGGATTTTCGCACGGCTAAGTGGCGAGAGCAGGCGGTAACTTTTTCCAACGGTAAGATCATTGGCGAGGTTACGCCGCCGGAGAAAGGCTATCTCGCCTTCTACGGTGAGCTGGATTACGAGATCGACGGCGTGCGATACCGCCTGTCGACTCAGGTTGGGATGACACCTTGAAGGCAGATCGCTATCGGAATAGCGGTTCAAGGTTCAACGACGATAATAGTGAGCTTCGGGAATCATCCTGACGTGTGCTTTTGGATAAATGAAACCAGGACCTTATCGATGCGCTTGCCGTCCATATCCACGACTTCGAAACGCAAATTGTTCCAATCGATGTGATCGGACTCCAAGGGCACACGCCCCATTTGGGTGAAGAGGAACCCACCCAGGGTTTGATAAGCGTCTTTTTTTTCTCCAGGCAAACTATCTAAATGGAATAGTTCCTTGAACTCTTCCACGGCCAACATTCCATCCAGCAGCCACGAGCCATCTTCCCTTTGAACCGCCTTGGATTGCACCGGGCTTTTGCCAAAGGGCATCTCACCGGCAATAGCTTCCAGCACGTCGTGGTGGGTAAGCAGCCCCTCGATACCCCCATACTCGTCGACGACCAACACGATATGGCTGCCGGACCGCTTGATATGCTCCAGCACCTGCAAGGCGGTCATGCTTCTCGGGACGAACGCCGGTTGTTGGAGAGACGCACTCAAGTCAATAGCTTTGCCGGCGAGAGCACTGGACAGCAAGTCCTTTGTTTGCGCCACGCCGGCGACATCGTCGAGGCTTCCCCGACACACCGGAAAACGAGAATGGCCGCTATCGGCTACTTTCCTGCGCACTTGTTCCGGGGCGTCGTTCAGGTCAAACCAGACGATCTGTGTTCGCGGCGTCATTAACGCCCTTGCGCTTTTATCTCCCAGGTCGATCACGGCTTCCATCATGTCTTGCTCTGACGCCTCAAAAACGCCGGCGGCGGTTCCTTGCTCGATGAGTGATTTGATCTCTTCCTCCGTCACCGGAGGTTGATTGCTCGGGCGACTTCCCAATCGCCTCAACACCCCGTCGATGCAAAAGTTTAAAAATTGAACCAACGGGCCGGCGATGGCCGATAATAGCCGCATGGGTACAGCCACGAATCGAGCGATGCTCTCGGGAGAGCTTAAAGCCAGCTGCTTGGGAAACAATTGGCCCATGAGGACGAAAAAAAGTGTAAGACCAACGACAACAACGCCCAGGGCGATGGTTTGGCTATAGTGTTCCATGCCTGGGATGGCGCCAATGCGAGCCGCGATCCCATCGGTGAGACTCTGGCCGCCGATTGCACCGGCGAGAATCGCGACAAATGTGATACCCATCTGAACCGTTGACAGGAACCGGTTCGGTTGATTGGCAATCTCCAGAGCTGCTTTCGCCTTGCTATCGCCTTCTTCGGCCCACTCCTGGAGCCGTGACTTGCGTGCCGCGACAACGGCTGTTCTGGACAGGGCAAAGACGCCGCTTGCCACAGTGAGTAGGAGGATCGCAACTACCTCAAATCCTATGCCTGTCATTTCTCGACCTTTCAATCCTAGTTCTACACTCAGCGAGAGAGCATTTCCGAACAAAAAAGCGCCACATTGGCACCGCGCCCGCCGGTGCCCCTATGGGCAGCCGAAAAACCGTCCAGCTGGTGGCCAACAAGCGCAGAAACCTTATGGCGGCTGAGGGACCCTATTACCGGCTTACAGATGGGACTAACGTATCACAATCCAAGCCACTAACCAAAAAACCGTGGCAACAGCCAAACCC
>Ga0105347_1000755_pt1 | contig 14838 bp, 19 predicted proteins | sample EasRivMeERMLT890_FD_89677 | JGI IMG/M metagenome (GOLD analysis project Ga0105347, IMG submission 89677) | Soil microbial communities from meander-bound floodplain in the East River, Colorado, USA - East River MetaG ERMLT890 | ecosystem: Environmental > Terrestrial > Soil > Floodplain | place... | reverse complement strand
GCGATGTAGTGGTCGGACCAGGGAACAGCTTTCAGGCCGCGAAGCTGCTGGTCGATGGGGGGATGGACATCATCCAGGCACGAGTGATCGGGCACTCGACCCAAACGAATTACATCTTCCATGTCGAGAACAACGCCCTAGCGGATCTGTTCACCGTCGCGGCTGGCGGGGATGTGTTCATCAGCCAACAACTGGGAGGCCGGTTCAGCGTGGACGGGACAGCCGATCAGCCTCAGCTATGGGTGCAGGGGCACAGCACTCAAACCAGCAACGTCGCCCTCGTCGAGAACAGCGCGGGCACGGACCTGTGGACCCTGGACAACATCGGGATTCAGACCGTCCTTGGTGCGACCGAGTTCGCGGACGACGACACAGACCCGGCGTGCAGCGCGGGCAACTACAACATCAGCGCCGACACCAGCGAGACGAAGCTCAAGGCGTGCGTCAACGGCGTGCGCGGCGACATCCCGGCGTCTCTGTCCGGATCGGGGACGCTCAACTTCTCCGACCCAGCCGCCGACTCGTGTTCCACCGACCTCACGATCACCGTGACCGGGGCCGCCGATGGCGACACGGTCTCCCTCGGTATTCCGAACGGCTCAGTGGTCGCAGGTGGTCAGCTCACAGCATGGGTCAGTGCAGCCAATACCGTGACCGTGCGTCATTGCTGCGTCACCGGAGCCGACTGCGCTGACCCAGCCAGCGGCACCTTCAAGGCCCGGGTCGACAAGCCGTAAGAACCATCATCCTCTCGATCCTGTTTTTGTTCGACTCCTCACCCTCGGCCGACGTCGTCGGCTACGCCTGCCGGGTGAGCGAGCGGCACCACGTCGAGCTCGCAGCGTACCCGGGATGTCCTGCGCCCTGCATCGGGACGACTCTCCCGGCCCCGCTTGTCTGCGCCATCTTCCCGACCAACCGCCCCGACGCCCAGTACGAGGTCCACGTCGCGGAGATCTCGGTCGGATCCCTGGTGATGGGATGTGTCTACGCGATCGACAGCGAGGGGCGGGCGAGCCCCTGCATTGGCTCTTCGGATCCCCTCGTCCTGGTTGAGCCGAAGCTTCCGCAGCGGGTGAGGTCAGCGCAGTAAAGCCCTTCCGCCTTTCGAAGCGCAGTCTCGACGAGCTCGCCACCGTCCACGTTGACCTGGTGTGGGTCGTGAAGCGCGCGATCGCGCTCACCGATGTCGACTTCGTCGTGTGGGACGGACGGCGCAGCCAAGCCGAGCAGAACGGACTCGTCGTGAAAGGCGCCTCCTGGTCCGGGCAGACGGGCTCCGGCACGCTCGGCCGCCACGTCACGGGACACGCCGTGGACCTGGTGCCGTGGGTTGAGGGGAAGTGCCGATGGCACATGCCCGCGTGCCGGAGGATCGCCGCGGCGATGTACCAGGCCTCCGTCGAGCTGAGGATCCCGCTGAGGTGGGGAGGGACGTGGGCGCGGCTGAAGGCGGACGCCCTCACGGTGGGGCTGCATGCGAGGAGGCCCGACGGTCCGCACTTCGAGCTGCCCCGCGATCGCTACCCAGGGCCGGTCACCGCCCGCAGGGTCATGTACCGCAGGAGGGCCGCGTAGATCTCCAGAAGCTCTACTACGCCGTTGGGATCGCCAGCGCCGTCATCGTGGCGCCGCTGATCTTCATGGTGCGCGCCTACCGCGCGAGCCTGCGCCACGTGCACCAGAGAATCGACGACCTCAAGTCGATGACCGCCTCACGCGAGGAGCTGCGCGAGTCGGTGCGCCAGATCATCGAGCGATCCGACCAGCGGTGGTCCGACCACCTCAAGTACGGCGACGAAGTCCTGGGATCACTCAGGGAGCGACTCGAGCTCGTGCAACACGAGGTTAGAAACGGTAACGGGAAGCGCAAGCGGGCCGAGAGGCGGTCCGCCCGGCTGCTCAAATCACGAAGGAGACAACCGTAAAGAACGCAGTCAACAACAGCGAGACGGCGGCCATCGCAACCGGGCTCGCCGCGCTGCTCACGACACTGGGGAGTCAGTACCTCACGGGCGACGTCGTACCGGTCATCGGCGCGGCTGTGGAGGCCACCAACGCCTTCATCCTCGGCAACCCGGTCGTCGGGTTCACCGGGATGTACGCCGCCTTCCGGCTGTTCAAGAAGTGGCGCATGAGCCGCAAGAGCAAAGTCGCGGTCCCGGCCGCGCCGCCGACCGTCAGCCGACAGGAGTAGTCAGGGCCCGCGGCCCCGTTGAAGCTGAGGCCGCGGGCGCCTACATTGTCACCGCAGCTCGATCGTGAGGGTTAGCGAGACTCGTTTCACGATCTTGCGGATCAGCCTGAACATCGCGCGTACACGCGATCACCTCCTTTCGTCCAACGGAAGGAGAGGGCGGCCGAGGGGAGCTCCTTGTTAGCCACAGGGCAGACCAATCCCTCGGCCGCCCTTCTTACGTCCGATAATTGCCGGCGCGGGATCTGCGCCCTACACTCAACAGGCACAGGGCGGGTCGGGAGGGCTGTTTGCTTCGTCAACACTCAGTCTCCATCCCGGCCCGTCCTGTGCGTCTTTCAAGTGAGACGGGTCGTGGTGGAGCTCTGGCGTGATGCCCGATCGGCGTGGCGTGGGGGATGTTGCGGTGGGACCTTACACCTCAATCTCCTTCGGCTGTCTACTTCGTCGAAGGAGAACATAGAGAGCGCACCGCACCCGGTCAAGACGGGGGAGGTGTCAGGAGACTCCTGGCGGGGACGGGGGGCGGCCGCGCTTCTGATGTCCGATAAGGATCGAAGGATCTACTTACCGAACGCGACGAAGACCGTGGCTTGCAGAGTGTTCAGGTCGACTCCACCGACGTCGGTGAACAGCAGCAGGCGCCCCGCGAGTCCGATGCTCGCGTACCTTCCATGTCGCCAGCGGATCGATCCTGTGGCGTAGGCGCCGAGGGTCGTGCCATCGATCTCCGCCTTGTCGGCAACCGCCTCCGGCACATCGGCATCCGCATTCGATTCCGCCTTCATCACAGTCACGCCGCCGCCGACGTACCAGGGCCGCTTGCCGTCGAGCCCGTCGTGATAGCCCAACCCGAAGGCGATCTCGCTGACCGTCAGCTCCGTGTCGACGTCTTCCCCATTTACCTCGATCTCTCCATCCGTACTGGAGCGCCAGTAGGCGAACTCTCCGCCCATGTGGGAGGCCCGCTGCCCGCCTGCAATCTGGATCCCCGCGACTGAACCGGTATCGATGCCTGACTCGAAGTAGTCGACCAGGCCGAGGTGGAGGCCGACGTAGACCTCAGCCGCGGCGGAGGAAACGGATAGCAGCGCTAGGGCGCCAAGGATGACAACTCTCTGAAGCATGAGACTCACCCTCAGGCGCATTGGTCAGGCCCTCACGAAGAAGTAGCCGCAGGAGGGGCAGCGCCAGATGTTCCGGCGCTGGAGCAGGAAGCCACCGAGTGCGATACCGATGAGTCCGATGGGGCCCATCGTCAGAATCATGCCCCCGACCGCCTCGTCCCTCGTTGGGCTATCCGGCTCAGACATCAGGCTGAACAGGGCGACGGCCAAGACGACGGTGAAGAGGACGGCCCCCAATAGGACGATCCAGCCGATGCACCCGATGCTCCCGTGAAATCGGCCCACCCTGGCAGGCTCCATCGAACCGGCGTGGCACTTCTCGCAGGCCGGGACCCTGGCCGCGGCCGTAGTCGTGTCTTCCAACGCCCCACCTCCCGCACCGACCCTACCAGAAAGGCCCGGAAAGGCACTATAAAAACCTACTTGACAAGCTCTAGCCAGAGGCGTATTGTCACTCTCGTCACGGGGGCCTAATGCCCGAGGGGAGATTGCCCGTGGACGATGTGAAGGTGATCGGAGAGAGGTTGAAGAAGCTCAGGGGCGACAAGCCCCTCGAGCTCGTCGCCGGCGAGTTGTACCGTCTTTACCAGGTACGGATCACCAGGCAGACGTTGAACCTCTACGAACTGGGTCAGATCGGGGAGCACGGGAGCCGCAAGCTCGCGGCCCTGGCTGCCTACTACGGCACCAGCGTCGATTACCTTCTGTCGGGACGGGACGCACTACAACGCCGGCGAGTGGGAAGGGGCTGAAAGTGAGCGCCCGTCCTGCCATATCGAGCAAACACCCTGAGGTTGACATAATGTATCAAGAAGTCCTTGTCCGACAAGGACTTACGTCGCAACGCCTCAAGCATGGTACGAATCCTCACCGCGTAAGTGAAGGCCACTCCGCAACCTCCATTGGAACCAGCCATGGTTCCCTGGCAAGATCACCAGCAGTCGCCACCACATCGCGCGCGCAGCTTCTCTCCTTCCCGGCCGTCTGCCGCTCAGGAGGGTCCCGCCATGCGCATCTACGGCTGCATCACCTGTCGGTCTGCGTGGGCCGCAAGCCCGTTGCTGGAAGCCGATGGCTCGCACTTCTCTCTGTTCGAGCAGGAGCCCTGCAAGGGAGTGGTGCTTCCGTTTCTCGAGGAGAGGCTGATGATGTCGGCAGCCAGGGACGTGCACCGCGCGGAGGCAACGCGCGACGCGGCGATCATGCGAGCGGAGGCGGTGGCGTCGCAGGCGCAGAAGGCGATCGGCGAGTTGTACCAGGAGCAGAAGGTGACGACGCGCGCAGCGTTGAGAGCCTATCGGGCCGAGCTTCGCGCCGAGCGCGCGGAGGGGATCCTGGAGGCGAATACATCCGCCCCGGCGGCGACGATGCGGACGCTGCTCTCCTGCCAGCAGCTGATGCTCGCCTTCGCCGCGCGGCGGCCGTGCCCGTCATGCCGCGGGGGGCTGGACCATCGTCCCCAGTGTCGGCTCGATCGACTGCTCTCTCGGATCGCGCTGGTGATAGAGCCGCGCCACTCTCCCCACAAGATCCACCGCGCCGCACGCAGGAGGATGAAGCGCGGCGCGTAGCAGTCTCGGCCGTCCCGCCGCCTCGCACAGCCCTGCCCAGTTGTCCCCCAGCTTGCGAAGTCGGTGTCGTTCCGCAACACGTGATCCCCCCGTTCCCGGGCGGGACGGCCAACACCCTATCCGGGCCGGACGGGGAACGGGACGCGGCGGTACCCGCGAGGCAGCCCGAGTGTCCGGACCGGCCCGGATGTGTCTTCGGCGTGCGCGGGTGCGACTGCGCGGACGCTTGGAGGGTCGCATGACCGCCTTCGAACAGGCCACCGCAGACGGCCTCGACCCGTGCCGCGAGTGCGGCGCGCTGCGGTGCCACTGCGAACAGGAGGAACCCTCATGAGTCTCGTCGCGCTGATTGAAGACGCCGGCCTCGAGGAGATCCCGCAGGGCCGCGCGATCCCCCCTCTCGGCTGTCGCGATTGTGCTGCGAAGGCCAAGGAGATCGAGCGGCTTCGCCAGGCCCTTGAGACGGCGCGCGATGGTATGGACCGGCTCTCGATCGCCGTTGAGCGTCAGCGCGAGGCAACACGCCGGGCGATGCAGGGAGCGCACACGTGACGCACATCATGCTCTCAAGGGGCATGGTCGCCGTCGTCGACGGAGAGGACTACGACGCGCTCGCATCGCATCGCTGGCATGCGAGCGGGTCAGGACGCTACGTGAGCGCGGCGCGCTGGGAGAACGGAGTCCTGATCCTAATGCATCGTCAGATCCTGGGGCTCCGACCGGCGGACGGGAGAGTCGTGGACCACATCAACCACGACACACTCGACAATCGCAAGGCGAATCTGCGCGCCTGCTCGGCTGCTGGGAACAATCAGAACGCGCGACCACACAACCCCGCGTCCGGATACAAGGGCGTCTACCTCGACAGTCACACCTCTACCGTGAGGCCGTGGCGCGCTCAGATTGAGGCAATGAAGACGCGATATCGCCTTGGCACTTTCGCAACTCCCGAAGAGGCTGCGCACGCCTACGACATCGCCGCGAGAGAGTTACACGGGGAGTTCGCCTATCCGAACTTCCCTTGAATAAAGAAACGCCGGGGCAGTCACCCCGGCGTCTTGAGCATGAGCGATCTGCCGGCCTCGACCAAGAGGGCATCGGCATTTCACGGGGATCCTACCCCGAAAGGAGCACCAATGGCAAACGAAAAGAGCCCGGCTGATGTTCAGGGGGGGATAGTTCGATTCAGGCCGATCGATCTGCCGACAGCACCCATCGCGAAGATCGAAGAGCTGCGCACCAGGTACGAGTCTCTCTCCACGCAGGTCAACCTGGTCACACCGCTACAGGCGCCGGACTTCATCCCGGCCATGTACAAGGTGTCGCTCCGCGCCGTCGTGCTGAGCGCGGAGGTGGATCGCGGCGACGTCTACAAGGACGACCAGTTCTGCGCCAAGGGCGAGCGCGCGCCGACGAAGGTGGGGCTGCTGAAGATCCTCCAGGCGGCCGGCGGCGAGGTGGTTGCGGAGAAGTGCCGGCGGGTCGATGATCGCAAGGATCCGCGCTACGCGGAAACGCAGATGGTCATCCGTCTGCCGATGCTCGACGGGTCCTCCAAGGAGTTCGCCGCAACCCGTCACGTCGATCACCGCGACGGCTCCGATGAGATCGTCGGCTGGAGCGAGAAGAGACTCGCCCAGGCGCGCAAGTTCACCCCGGAGCTGTCCGAGACCAAGGCCCTCTCCCGGGCGATCCGGGAGGGGCTTGCGCTGAAGCAGAAATACACCGAGGGCGAGCTGGCCCGTCCCTTCGTGGTCCCGGCGCTGGTCTTCGACCCGGACATGTCCGACCCGGAGATCCGGCGCATGGTGGCAGCTAGAGGCCTGGGCGTCACGGATCAGCTCTACGGTCCGGCAAAGGATCGCCCGGCCCTCGTCGCAGCGACCGCGCCCGATGAGCCCGCCCCCGCCGGAGAGGTCATCGACGTGAAGGCGGAGCGCGTCGCCCTCCACGGCACCGACAACGTCGACGTTGCGCTGTTCGGGGCTCCTCCCACAGCACCGGCGGCCGCCCCACCGGTGAATCCGGACATCCCCGAGCATCTCTGTGCCTGCACGCACGGCTGTGAGAAGGAGATCGGCGCCGACGTCGCGGCGACCACTCTCGCGTTCACCGGCCGGAAGCTGTGCTCTGGCTGCTACCCGTGGAACGCCGCCTTCAAGATCCCAGACCACCAGGGGCTGCGCAACATGGGGTTCTCAACGAACTACGCGAACCTCACCGGCGACCAGGCGATCGATGCGCACCGGGCGTGGATGGCCGACCAGGCGAAGAAGAAAGGAGCGGGGCGGTGATCCGCATCGCGCACGCCTCAGATCTCCACTGCTCGGAGCGCCACCGGCTCGACGACTGGAAGGCGCTGCACGGAGTCTTCGTCGAGCAGATGGAGGAGGCCAAGGTCAATCTGATCCTCCTGGCCGGCGACCTCTTCCATGCGCGGTCAACGCCCGCGGAGCGCAACGCGATGGCCGAGTTCCTTATCGCCGCGTCCCGGGTGGCTCCTGTCGTGATCGCCAAGGGCAACCATGACGCCGCGGGAGACCTCGACATCTTCGGGCGGCTGGGTGGAGACGCCCGAGTCACCGTGATGGACAGGCCAGGCGTCGAACGCATCTGGCCCGTGTACGGCCGCGCAGGCGCGGCGGGTAGCAGCACCCGCGTAATCGCCCTCCCGTGGTTCGATAAGGCGCACCTGGTCGCAGGCCTCGACGCGACCCAGGATGCGCAGACCACGGCCAACGCGACCGTCGACGCTGCGCGTTCCCTCCTGACGACCTTGCGCGCACACGCCTCCGAGGCGAGGGCGGCCGGGGATATCCCGATCCTCGTCGGGCACGTCATGCTCGGCGGCTCGGTCGTCTCCACCGGCCAGGTCCTCATCGGCCAGGGAGTCGAGCTGTCCCCATCGGACATCCTCGACGTGGGCTGCGAGTACGCGGCGCTCGGGCATATCCACAAGGCGCAGTCGTGGTTCGCCGGTCGTGTCGCTTACAGCGGCTCGACCTGGCGGCAGAACTTCGGGGAGGCGGAACCGAAGGGATGGAGGCTCGTCACCTTCGACGACGAGGGGAAGTTCGCTGGCGCTGAGTTCATGGAACTCCCGGCGCGGAACATCGTGCTCATCGAGGCCGACTTCACCAGGAACGAGCGCATCCAGTATGAGATGGAGAACATCCCCGGCTCTCTCGTCCGGGTGCGCTACCTCGTCGCTGCCGAGAAGCTCCATGAGGTGGACGAGGCTCACATCCGCGAGCAGCTCCTATCCGATGGCGCCCACGAGGTCACCCTCGAGGCCATCGTCGAGCATCAGGCGCGGGTGAGGAGCGAGCTGATCGTCGAGGCGAAGGACTCCTGGTCGAAGATCGAGGCGTGGCTGACCGCCAAGGAGATCGCGATCGACGAGCCGACGCGCGAGAGGATCCGCGCCAAGCTCTCCACGATCGAGACCGCCCAGGCGCGCGACGTGACGGCGTGAAGACCCTCGAGGAGCGGTTTTGGTCGTATGTCGATCGACGCGGGCCGGACGAGTGCTGGCCGTGGAAGGGCTACTGCGCCAAGAGCGGGGGGCACGGACGGTTCTTAGAGGTTAGAAGGCAGACGACAGCTCACCGTGTGTCGTGGGAAATCCACCGCGGGATCATCCCCGAGGGGATGCACGTGCTCCATTCGTGCGACAGCCCCTCGTGCGTCAACCCCGCCCACCTCTTCCTCGGGACCCAGGCGGACAACAATCGCGACATGGCCGCGAAGGGACGCCAGGCGAAGGGGACTGTGCTGTCCCGCCCTGGCGAGTGCAATCCGAACGCGAAGCTCACGCGAGAGATCGTGCAGCAGATCCGCGCTGAATACAGACCGCGCGCCCCAGGCCGCGGTCTGCCGGCACTCGCCAAGAAGTATGGGGTCGGCATCTCCGCGATCCACTCCATCGTCAAGGGCCATTCATGGAAGGAGAGCGAGCCATGCGCCTGACGCGCCTCTCTCTCCGCGGAGTCACCGTCTTCTCCGGCGTCACCGAGATCGACTTCGGCAGCTTCTCGTCGGGGCTGATAGCCCTCGTCGGCCGCAACGGCTCCGGGAAATCCACTGTGATGGGTGCCGCGGTCGCGGCGCTGCACAAGATCCTGCCCGACCGGCCAGGTCACGTGCAGAACTATTGCCACGGGACAGACGCCTTCCTTGAGGCGACGTTCGACGACGTTGGCGACGAGGTGAAGGTCCGCGTTGCGATCGACGCCGAGCACCGGAAGTGCGAGACCTACATCTTCGTGAACGGGGTGCCGGCGACGACAGGACGATCGGCCGAGCACGTGGCAGAGATTGAAAGGCGCTTCGGCTCCCTCTCGCTCATGCTCGCCTCCGTGTATGCCTCGCAGGGGAAGCAGGGGAGCTTCCTGCAGGCCCCCAAAGCCCAGAGGAAGGAGCTCTGGATCGAGCTGCTCGGCCTGGCCGTGCTGGAAGTCATGGCGGAGGCGGCCCGTATCCGGCGCGCGGCCACCGCTGGAGATCTCGATCGGGAGCGTGACAGGGTCGCCGACGTCGAGGCCGAGATCTCCGCGCTGCCCGAGCTGGAAGAGCAGCTCGAGCAGGCGTCGCAGGACGTGGACGCCGCGGCGGCACGCCTGACAACGGCTCGCGCGGAGGAGTCGTCGGCGCTGTCCGCGCTCGAGCGGGCCCGCGCGGGCGGCGAGAAGCTCGCGGCGCTGCAGGCCGCGGCCGACTCTGCCCGCCGGGAGGTTGAAGCGGCGGATGCGGCCCTGCAAATCGCGAAGAAGAAGCCGGCCGAGGTCGACGCCGACGTCAAGAAGCGCCTGGCGCTGGTGGGGGAGACAGACGTCGAGAAGCTCAAGGAGCCCGCCCGCCGGCGTCACGCCGACGCGATGGAGCGGATCAACAAGCGGCGGGCATCGCTGGAGACGGCGCTCGCTGACGTGCCGGATGCGGACGCGGCGCGCCAGGTCCTCGCCGAGCTGCGCGACGAGCGGACGGTCTACGAGGACCAGCGCAAGGAGCTCGAGGATCTGCGGCGCAGGGCCGCCGTCGCCATGAACGATCTCGCCGGGGCAGAGAAGGCGCTCGCGACCGCCAGCGAGAACCGCCGACGGGAGGTGGAGCGGCTGACCCGGCAGGCGGCGATGCTGGAGCAGGCGCCGTGCACGGCTGCGCCCTTCTGGTCGCACGAGGAGGACGACGACACCATCACGCTAAACGGCCCCCCACCCGTGGACCTCGCCGGCACCTGCCCGCTGCTCGGCGATGCCCGGGGGGCGCGCGCGCAGATGGAGGCCTTCCGCAACGAAGGCACTCAGCCCGAGGACGTTGCGGATGCACACCGTAGGGCGTCGGAGCTGCATGACCTGCTCGCGTTCAAGGAGGCGCAGGAGTCACCCGATCGTGGACTCGCGGCGGTCGCCGCCCGCGAGCGGGACATCCACGGCGCGATCGCCAAGGCCGAGGCCGCGGTCACCGCCCGCGAGCAGCTCGCCACGATCGCCGATGAGACGACCGACGCTCATACAAGCTTCACGCGGGATCTCGCGGATGCCGAGCAGCAGGCGGCCGACGCACGAGAGCAGCGCCTCGCGATCGAGAACGACCGGGCAGATGCGCTGCTTCAGGCCGACGCCGCGTGCGATGTTGCGCAGACCCAGCTGCACGTCGCGGCCGAGCGGTATGGGCCGGCCCACCGGGCATGGCAGGAGGCCTCGCGGGACTCGGGGGACGTCGCGGCCGCGGAGAGGGCGCGAGAGGCTGCCGCCCTGATCCGGGAGCGGGCCGAGGCATCTCTGCGTGACGCCGACGTCGAGCGGGCGGGGATCCGCGCCCGCGTCGAGGCGCTCCAGAAGAAGGAGGGGACCCTCCAGCAGGTGCGCGAGCGTGTCGCCGAGATCGAGATGCACCTGGGCGACTGGTCGCTCCTCGAGCGCGCCCTCGGCAAGGACGGCGTCCAGGCGCTTGAGATCGACGCCTCGGGCCCGGCGGTGGGCGAGACGGTCAACGAGCTGCTCGCGTCGTGCTACGGCACGCGGTTCTCGATCGCCTTCGAGACGCTGCGCGAGAAGAAGTCGGTCAGGGGAGAGTTCGCCGAGACCTTCGACGTGAAGTGTTTCGACGCCGGCGCCGAGCGTCCGGTGGAGGCTCTCTCGGGTGGAGAGAAGGTGGTGATCGGCGAGGCCATCGGCCTGGCGATCGCGATTCTCAACGCGCGCAAGAGCGGTATCCGGTGGGAGACGCTCTGGCGCGACGAGACCGCCGGCGCGCTCGACCCGGAGAACGCCGACCGGTACGTCCTCATGCTGCGTCGCGCGCGCGCGCTGGGGGGATTTCACCAGGTGATCTTCGTGAGCCACAGCCCCGAGGTCACCGAGGCCGCCGACGTGCGGCTGGTCGTCGCCGGCGGGCGGGTGACGGTCGAGGCTCCGGGGGTCGCGGCATGAGAGACAAGACTCTGACTCTGTCGCCGCTTCCGACCGACACGATCGCGGTTGCTCCTCAGGGCGGCTCCGGGGTCACCGAGGCCGATGTGAACGGCGCCACCATCAAGGCTCAGCAGTCGGAGCTGAGGATCGCCCGCGCTCATCTCAGTCACGCACTCCATTGCAATAATCGCCTAGCCCGAAAGTGCCTGCCCTGCGCGCGCGCCGCGACGTGGGTGACGACGTGATCCGCTACCGTCGCGTCACGACCACGTGCGGCGCGAAGGTCTGCGGCAGGGAGATCGCCTTCCTGCGCACTGCGAAGGGCCGCCCGATGCCGGTGGACGGCGACAGCCTGACGCCAGATGACCGCGAGGCTCTGGCTCGCAAGGAGGAGCTCGCCTACCGGCACGGCGAGCACGTCACCCACTTCTCCAGCTGCGTGGCGAGGAGCCACTTCAGCAGAAAAGGGCAACAGGTGCAGAATGAGTCCAAGAGCCTACCTACGCTCTTCGATTGAGGATCGCCTCTGTCGCCACCAACGTCGATCTGTGTCCTGCCCACTCATCCCTCAACCCACAGGAGGCCCCATGACCTCAACCTCGCTTCCCCTGGCGAGCATCCGGCCCAGCTCCACCAACCCCCGCCAGAACTTCGACGCCGCGAAGCTCGAGGAGCTCGCCGCCTCGGTGAAGGAGCACGGCGTCCTGCAGCCGGTGCTGGTGCGCGCCGACGGGAAGCGCTACGAGCTGGTCGCCGGCGAGAGACGCCTGCGCGCCGCTCAGATGGCCGGCCTCGAGGAGATCCCCGCGATCGTGCGCGAGTACACCGACGTCCAGGTCCTCGAGATCCAGGTGTTCGAGAACCTCCAGAGAGACGACCTGCATCCGCTCGAGGAGGCCGATGGCTACCTGAAGCTCTCGAAGATGAAGGGCTACGACGTCGCCAAGATCGCGGCGCGCATCGGACGGTCGGTCAAGTACGTCTACGACCGGATGAAGCTCGTCTCTCTCGTCAAGGAGGCGCGCGAGATCTTCCTCGCGGGGAGGGTCACCCCCGGCCACGCGATCCTGCTCGCACGCCTGAAGCCCGGGGACCAGACGCGGGCGATCGATCCCAATGAGGCCCGCGAGAGGTATGGACGGACCGGCGGCGGGCTGTGGGAGACCGAGGGGCTCTTCAGCGATGAGGATCGCTCCGACAAGTACCACGGCCTGAAGCCCGTCAGCGTCCGGGAGCTGGCCGCGTGGATCGACCAGCACGTCAGGCTCGAGCCGCCCGACGTCGATCAGATGATCCTCCCCGAGACGGCCGAGGCGCTGCAGGAGGCCGCAGAGAAGAGCGTCAAGGTCCTGCGCATCACCCCCGACATCATGACCCCGGCCGCCGGCAAGACTGGACCCAAGCTCATCCTCGGGCGCTCGTGGGAGCGCGCAGATGGGAAGCAGAAGTCCAAGACCTGCGAGCATTCGCGGCTCGGGATGATCGAGGTCGGTGAGGGCCGCGGGGAAGCCTTCGCGGTGTGCGTCGCCAAGAAGATCTGCAGCGTGCACTGGAAGGAGAGCGTCCAGTCGGCCAGGCGCGCGAAGAATGCGGTCAGGAAGGCCGTCGCGAAGGGGGTGGACCCGGAGGTCGCACGTGAGAAGGCGCGCATAATCGAGCAACGGCGGCGCGCCGAGGACGAGGCGCGATGGAAGAAGGCTCAGCCAGATCTCGAGGATGCTTTCGTGGAGGCGATCCAGAAGGCCCCGGCCGGGGCCGCTGGCGCACTGGGGAAGATCGTCCTGGAGTCGTTCGAGGACTCTGTATCCGGCGTGGCGCTGCGCAAGGTGGCGAAGCTGGTACCGCCGGGGCGGTCGGCCGAGGACCTGGTGCGTCACATGGCCGGCGCGCTCGTTCTCTTCGGCCTGGAAGATCTGTGGTCACACGAGTTACTCATCGCGAACGGCCACGCCCTGGGCGTCGACGTCAAGGGGATCCTCGACGCCGCGGCACCCGAGAAGGAGCCGGCGAAGAAGGAGTCCCCGAGGAGAGAACGTCCCGCGGCCAAGCGCGCCGCGCGGAAGGGGAAGTAGATGTCTCGCCAGCGGATCATCGACCCGGCCTGCTGGACCAGCGACGACTTCACTTCCGTCTCGCGCGATGCCCGTCAGTTGATGATCGGGATGATCTCCCACCAGGACGACGAGGGCCGCGGCCAGGGCAGCTCCAGATCCCTCAAGGCTAAGGTCTTCCCCACCGACGTCGACGTCACCGTCGAGATGGTACGCGCCTGGATAGACGAGCTGCACCGCTCGCAGATGGCGCTGTTCTACGAGGTTGGGGGCTCTGTCTACTACTGGCTGCCGAAGCACCACAAGTACCAGCGCCCCCGGCATCCGGTGCCCTCGAGGATCCCTCCGTACCAGGAGCACCTCGACATCCGCAACCGTCAGAAACCTGACCATCCGGTGGACGAAAAGGCGAAAAGTGTGTCCGCCGTACAACAGCGGCGGTTACCGGAAGCCGTTCCGGATACCGCCGTAGGACTACGGCCCAGGAGGGATCAGGAGGGATCGGATCAGGAGGGGAGGGATCTGGAGGGAGCTGTAGGGAACAGGAGGGGAGATCCAGCTAACTCCGGAGAAAGATCGCCACTCCGGCGGGTGGCCGTGAACACATCGGGCTTTTCTGATCTCGAAAAGGTCGCGAGTCGTCCGATCGAGCTGCTGAAGTACGGCCGCAAAGGCCCACGATCGCCCCCGACCGATGGGTGACACGTCAGCGCGACCGAGAAGACCCACCACTCCATCAACGTGAGCACCGGGAGACAGCCGATGACCAGGCACAGAGATCCAGTCCGGCACGGAGACGTACTGCTTAAGCCAATCGCCCGGATCCCAAAGGGCGACCGCAAGGAGATCCCCCGCGAACATGGGCGACCCGTGCTCGCGTTGGGCGAGGCAACGGGACACCGCCACGTGATCGTGGGGGAGTGCGAGGCTGTTACCGTCGCTGACCGCGCGTTTCTGCGGATGATCGAACGCGGACAGATCGTCCACTATGCGGACCCGGCGCACTCTGCCGTCTCGACCGACCACGATACGCTCGCCGTCCCGGCCGGGGCCTACGAGATCATTCGACCCAGGCAGTACCTCTACGGGGAGCAGGTCCGTGTCCAAGACTGACCTGGAACGCTACACCGAGGCATGCGAGTACCCGGGCGTGCTCGATGTCGAGGGCGTCGAGGAGCATCTGCGGGAATATCTCCGGGTGCTCGGCGTGAAGCGAGAGTTCCGGCAGCTCACGAGCGGCTGGAGTGTCGAGACTGAGCCAGGGCTCCGGCGTTACATCGATCGGTTCCTGGCGGAGTTCACGAAGCGCCGCGACGCCCGCGCCGCCCTCGCCGCCCGCGCCGCCCGCGCCGCCCGCGACGCCCGCGCCGCCCGCGACGCCCTCGCCGCCCGCGACGCCCGCGACGCCCGCGACGCCCGCGCCGCCCTCGCCGCCCGCGACGCCCGCGACCGCTTGGCGCAATGGTGCATCAATGG
>Ga0105347_1000752_pt1 | contig 14848 bp, 11 predicted proteins | sample EasRivMeERMLT890_FD_89677 | JGI IMG/M metagenome (GOLD analysis project Ga0105347, IMG submission 89677) | Soil microbial communities from meander-bound floodplain in the East River, Colorado, USA - East River MetaG ERMLT890 | ecosystem: Environmental > Terrestrial > Soil > Floodplain | place... | reverse complement strand
TTTCGGGCCACAGCAGCGCATAAATCAAATAGCCCATGATAAAGAAAGACACGATCACACCGATAAGGTACTCCAACGCCATGACACCCTCCTACAGACGATCACATCCCCGAACATAGGCTAGTGAAATTGCGAAAAAGACCACTGTGACAACGATGAATATTAGGTCAGCCATTTGATCGCTCTGAAAGTAAGATCTATCTGCCAATGCTGCGTCGCAAGCGTAGTGCCACCCTTTTTCCTTAAAAAAACAGCGCCTTGAGAAACCATCGACGGTTAGTTGGTTGCAATTTGCAAGAAGTAAAAAAACTCAGTGTTGCAGGTTGCAGGGCTGCAAGCCGACTTACTATAGATAGGTCGGCATTTCAGGCGAAGCTGTTGAGTGGATTCGTCTCTCCACGAAAAAACTAGGGGCAGGGTTTGACGTGTCGCACCTGCGTCAGTATCGTTAAGAAACCCTTCCAAAAGAAACAGCCTACTGGGGAAAACGTTGTTCCGACAAACGTCGATATCCAGTCAAGAGATGAAGGAGACTTCGTCCCCAAGAATCATGGTTTTCGCAGTCAAATGCAGATTTCTTGGTCGGGGAGCGTGGCATCTCATTTTCGGTTTCGACTCGATTTGCGAATCTACGCACACGCTTGTTCATATACCGCTGTTTGCATATCTCGTTTCTCTTAAGGATGATCTGTCAAAGCACTCACGCAAAGGACTCCAAATGAAAGCTGCCCAATTATTCGTAAAATGTCTGGAGAACGAAGATGTCGAGTACATGTTCGGCGTGCCCGGCGAGGAGAACGTCGACATCATGGACGCTCTGCTCGAAAGTCCCATCCGATTCATAACCACTCGACACGAACAGGGGGCGGCGTTCATGGCCGATGTCTACGGCCGCCTCACCGGCAAAGCGGGTGTGTGTTTATCCACCCTCGGTCCAGGGGCGACTAATCTCATCACCGGCGTAGCGGATGCAGACATGGACCGTGCGCCCGTCATAGCCATTGCGGGACAGGGCGCCACCACGCGCATGCACAAAGAGAGTCATCAGATTCTCGATCTGGTCAACATGTTCGAACCCATCACCAAGTACGCCACGCAGATCCGCGAGCCCGAGATCGTCACTGAGATCGTTCGTAAGGCCTTCAAGGTCGCCCAGACGGAAAAACCCGGTGCCTGCTTCATCGAGTTTCCAGAGAATATCGCCGCGACGGAAGTCACGGGCAAACAGCCCATCGAGGTACAGAAGCCCTACACCTCCGCCCCGCCTAATTTTAAGATCGAGCAAGCGGCAGGGGTCATATCTCAGGCCAAGTGCCCCATTATATTGGCCGGTAACGGCGTAGTCCGCGCCGGCGCCTCTGAGTCCCTCGTCACCTTCGCCGAAGTGCTACATATTCCGGTTGCCACCACTTTTATGGCTAAGGGAGTAATTCCCTTTTCCCACGAGCTGTCATTGGGCACCGTAGGCCTGAAAGCTAAGGACTGGATCTCCTTCGGCTTCGAGCAAGCCGACGTGGTGATCTGTGTTGGCTACGATATGGTCGAATATCATCCGGAGGAATGGAATCCCGATTGTTGCAAGTCCATTGTCCACATCGATCAATCACCCGCGGAGGTGGACGAGCATTATATCGTCGAAGTGGGTGTGTTGGGGGAATTGGGCGAGGCGCTGCGCGCTATCGCCTGGAAAGCCCGGCCGCAGAAAGACTATTTGCTTCGCAAGCTGCGGCAAGCCATCGTGCGTGAAATGAGTGAATATGCGAACGATCAGGCTTTCCCAATGAAGCCGCAAAAAATCGTTTGGGACCTACGTCAGGTACTCAGCCCCGAGGATATCGTGATCTCGGACGTGGGTGCGCACAAAATGTGGATGGCGCGGATGTATCAGGCCGAACGACCCAACACCTGCATCATATCGAACGGCTTCGCCTCGATGGGAATCGCCGTGCCAGGGGCAATTGCAGCCAAACTCGTCTATCCGGAGCGCAAGATTGTGGCTGTCACCGGCGACGCAGGCTTTATGATGAACTCTCAAGAAATCGAAACTGCGCTGCGAATCGGTACACCGTTGGTAATTTTGATCTGGAACGACGCCGAATACGGCCTCATCAGGTGGCACCAGCTGCGTCGCTTCGGCCGGCCCAGCCACATTGACTTCAAAAACCCGGACTTCGTCAAATACGCCGAAAGCTTTGGTGCCAAAGGCTACCGCGTCGCTCAGGCAACCGATCTCGTACCAATTTTAAAACAGGCATTCGCCAAGGACACCGTCGCGATCGTCGACTGCCCGGTGGACTACTCGGAAAACATGAAGCTTACCGAAAGGCTTAAAACGGTGGTATCGCCGCTTTGAAGCGGGCGCAGATTTTACCTAACCCACAAGCTTTGAAATGGCGGAGAGGGGGGGATTCGAACCCCCGGTACCCTTATTAGGGGTACACACGATTTCCAGTCGTGCACCTTCAACCACTCGGTCACCTCTCCATTCACTTGTCTCGCTCGGGAATTTCAGAACAAAGTAATTATCTATCACACTGTTCTGAGGTTTTCTATAAATCCCAAAGCTTGTCCTGCGCCCAGGTTTGACTTGTTGGCCTCTGGGGACAAAGCATGTAACGAAATCTTACATTTCGATGCTGCACGTCCTTTGGGAGTCAACGAAACACTCTCCGTTGACGGTCGTTTTCTCAACCAGTCTGACCGTCTAAAACATTCGGACGCTTGGCGAAACCAGTTGCCTATGCTCATTTTAAAACATCTATATACCTGGTGGAATGTCAGCTTGCATCTGCAATAAATTCTTGCTTGCTAATTTTTTTCTTTTTGAATATAAGAAGCGGGTATTTTTTAATGCGATTATGGTCTATAAAACACCAAAGCAAGGAACTGCAATGGCGCTATCATCCAACAAGAGTAGCGGATCGAGGATTTCAGCGGCAAGAAGTCGCTCAGAGGAATTTGTCGAGCGGCTTGCACCGGCTGACGCGTTGCAACAAGACACGGTCTATCTAGGCATGAAGTTAATACCCTGGAGTGACGTCTGGAAATCTCTCAGAACCGCCAAGTTTCGCGGCAACGGCGAGATGATACAGGTGTTCTACGAAACCCTTTTCAAAGAGGCCGTCTTTGACGATCGTGGCGCCTGGTCATTGGAGAACCGAAGACTACACTAGCACTAGCCGGGTGTAGTTTTGAGTTACAAACGCTCCGCGATCAAGACAGAAACAAGGAATTCAGCCGTGCCTTATGTAAGCCTTTACCTTCACCGCTGATCGAAGCGGGCTTAAGCTCACGGGCTTTCCAATACCACCAGCCTTGAGACCCTGAATCAACCGGAAAAAAATGAGGTAGAAGGGGCCATTCCGGCCCCTTCTTTTTAGGTGACGGGGGTGAGTGTTGGCGTGAATCGCGCTAAACCTAAGCTAACTTTGGTTATCACTTTAAGACTCAATTTGTAGTAAGTCCCGCAGTAAAGGCGCCATCATCTACGTTGCCCTGTAGCTTATTGTCGAAGAAAGTAGCGGCAATACCCGATCCAGCAGCAGCGACTCCGATGTTGTTGCCCGAGATCAACGAGCTGGCGATACGAACAATCCCCAGCGGCCCGCTATACAGCCCAACGCCGTTATTGGTCACGATGCAGGTATCGACATTGATGTCAGCAACCGAGCCACCCCCCTGCGCCAAAATCCCGGTACTAGAATTGCCGGAATACACGCTCCCGCGTGTATTCACTTTGGTATTCGATCCGGCAACCAGGCCGTACGCTTGATTCTCAACTGTGGTTTTCTCGATCACCGCATTCACTAGTCCGCCGGAGCCGGCGATGTACACCCCAACATTGGAATTATTTCTGATATAGGTATTTTTAATGTAGATTTCGTTACCCGTACCGATATTGATACCGTTTTGCATACCAGAAATCACTGAGTCTTCAACGTGGAGCGATCCTCCGCTGGAAAAGAGGATGCCACTAAGGCCGGAGCCTACCCCGTTAATATCGAGTCCTCGAAGTACTATTCTGTCGCCCGCTGCGGCGTTGACATTGACCCCGTTTGTAAATGCAGCGAGAATCCCACCCACCGTATGAAGGCAATCGATGGTTAGGGCCTTTGTTATTGTGACCGCGCCAAATCCACCCGGGTCCAAGCAATTGATCTCGCCTCCGGCGGCGGTTTTGATAATCGCTCCCGCGAAAGTCTTGCACGGCGCAGTGCGGCTGCATGGATTGGCATCATCTCCGACGCCCGAGACCCACGTTCGCGTCGCCTGCGCTTGCGCGAGCGAGGCGAAGAACGCACAGACTGCAAATACTGCCAAAGCACTTAGGGCCAGTCTCGTCAGTTTCATAGGTTCCTCCTTACGACTCTTTGTCTATGAGCAACGAATGTACCGCAGACGAAAATTGCTCAGAAAGACCAAGCCGTTCCCCCAAGGGTGCCGACAAATGTCGCGGACTGGAATTGGTGACGGGTTTTGTGAAGCTTTGAAGCCAGAGGGCCAGACCGAAGCCCAGCGCCATCAATACTGAGGCTTAGAATTGGGTTAAAATGCAATCGGCGCCCAATCCAGCGCATAGACATAGCTCGTCAGCAAGGTCGTCGAACACAAGAAAAAACAAATGTGAGGGTAGCCAGATATTGCCGAAGCAGTTTTGCCATTGGAATGATCCTCCCGGTGCTGTTCTTTCGGCTGTGCCGTTATCGCAAATCCACGGCAAAGGCTAGACTTCCCTATTCCAAGGCCGACGCCATGAGGGTGCCAGGGCAGGCCGCTGAAGATCCTGAGCTACGCGAGCGCCGCGAATTTTTTTGAAGCGAGTTGAGCGGCCCTAGTTTGTCGGAGCTAAAGAGACTAAGTGGACACTCGCCGACATGAAAAAGAGAATCGAGGCCGACTATGATCGCAAAGAAACCTGATCGCCAAAGACGGTCGAGTATTGCTTCAAGCACCTGCAGGCGGCTTTTCAGTTTCGTTCGGTTATCGATATCACGACACCGGTAGTCGAGCAGTACACCACGGACGGATTGATCTAACCGAGTCCATGAATTGGGTTCACGAGCATATAAAGAAGGATGCCGAGAACCGAAAGGTTATCCCGCTAACCCAAAACACCGCGAACGTGTATCTAAAGCTTCTCGCACAAAACATGCACAAAAGGGCACTTTTCGAGGGTAGGGGCAACTTGATTTCTCTTGCACAGGCTCCTGATTACGGGGAGAAACTTACGCTAAATCAGCAATTTAAGGTTTGGCGGAGAGGGAGGGATTTGAACCCCCGTCACCCGATGGGTGAACTTGATTTCGAGTCAAGCGCCTTCAGCCGGGCTCGGCCACCTCTCCGTTTTGGATTGCGCCCGTTTTTTCTGTCGCAAGCGATGAAAAAACTCCCCGAGAGTTGACGAGCACTCATCGGCGAGCATCCCGCCGATCACTGGCAGTCGGTGATTTAGACGGGCATCATCGCAGAGCTGATACAGAGATTCCACTGCGCCGCCTTTTGGATCGAGACAGCCAAAGATAAGACGACCTATCCGTGCCTGCACAACAGCTCCGACGCACATCACGCAGGGTTCCAGCGTCACGTAAAGCTGGCAATCGGATAGACGCCAACGACCCAGATAACGGGACGCCTGCTCGATAGCCAATAGTTCTGCATGTGCTAACACGCTTTGTAGCTCTTCCCGCCGGTTGTGTTCACGCGCTATCACCCGATGATCGCGCACAACGACAGCGCCGACCGGGACCTCACCTCTGCCGGCTGCTTTACTGGCCTCCTCTAACGCCAGATTCATGTAGCGGGTATCTGCGATATCGCTATCAGCGTGAAAATCGTTCATCAAAACCACATAACAATAGCACAAAAGAAAAAAGTAATAAAATTGAAGGAGATCATGTTTCTCTGCCTACCAACAGCGCAAAAGGTCTCGGGGGAGATAGGAAAAACAAAAGTCCGGCGGCTAAAACACCCCACCGATGCTCAAGGATGCATATACTCGATGGGCGGCGGCTCGATATCGGTGGTGACCTGGGTTACACCCTCTACGGCTTTAGCGATGCGGACGATTTCCTTTTCAAGTTCCGGATCGGCAAGTATACCCGAGATGTTCACTTGTCCTCTGTCACTGCGGACATTGAGAATAATATTGCGCGTCTTTGGCGACGTTATGAGGGCTGCCTGTACACGGGCCGTCGTCGTGAGATCTTGAAATACCTTTTCGGACTCCGACGTGGGTCGAAATTCGTCGCGCTTTACCGTCTCACTGATCAAGTGCGCGGCACTCTCCGTGCCGATTCTAGAGCTGTTGATCACGAGATCGTAACCCACCGGATCTAGCCAATCGGTGTTGAACAGTGCACGCAGCCGACGGCTTCGAACGCGGTCCAGTTCTCGGAGAAAGTGTCTTCCAGTCTCCCCATCCAAACTCTTTTGGGACTTGACTGCTTGCATGCGGTATTCCATTGGGGCGACGATCAAAACCTTCAGCACGTGCCGCACCCCTGGAAACAGCTCTTGGCCCGCCCGGCCGTAGTAGATCAATCGGCCACCTTGGGCCACTTCACACATAGCCGCTTGAAGCGTGATGCGGTAGAGTCGCAGACTCTCCATCCATCGCTCCCACCAGTGCCCCTCAGCCTCGAGGACCTCTGCGTATTTGGCCTCGGAAATACCGTATCGGCGGCTGGCTTCTATCAGCACTTCACGATCGACCGACCTATAATTCAATGACGAGGCCAGTTTTTCTGCAATCTCATTACCACCGCTGTATGAAGCGTGAGAGATAGTTACAATTGACATAATAACGACCTCCTTCGTCCAATTAATTTAGATCTGAAGATTCGCTTCTTTCACGCTTAGATTCATTCCTCAGCCACTTCAGGTGTCACCAGGTACCGCGGCGCATTCTTGCACCACCAGCTTAACCTCGTCAAGGATCATTTTACCTCATGATCATTTTACCTCAGGCTGCTGGAAATCGGATTCATGCTTCGACAAAGCTCAGCAGCAACGGGGAAACCTAACATTTCAGGCATATAAGCGCGCTATTCTTGAAACTCAATCTGTCCCCCGACGCACTCAGCAAAAATTCGCTGGGCCCTCGGAAGACTCCTTGCAGTTCTTCCCTCTGCATAATAGATTTTAGCCAACGTTGGACCGGATCTTTGTTCCATGGAATTTGCAAACAATCGCCTGGCGATCGAGGAGCGGCAGCGCGACAAAGTCAATGCGATGCTGCAGGCGCTGCTGCCGGCGAATGAGTTTTACCGGAAGAAGTTTTCGGCAAATCTCTTAACCGAGATCCGTTCGTTGGACGACCTAAAGAGCCTGCCCTTTACCACCAAGAGCGATCTGGTGGAAGACCAAATCCGCCGTCCGCCCTTCGGCACCGATCTGACGTTTCCTCAGGAACGCTACATTCGAATCCACCAGACTTCAGGGACTGCTGGAAAGCCGATCTATTGGCTCGACACTGAAGAGTCGTGGGATTGGTGGGCGGAGTGCTGGAAGGTCATCTTTGCAGCCGCCGGCGTTCGTCCTGGCGATCGCATCTTTTTCGCTTTTTCTTTTGGTCCGTTTATCGGGTTCTGGGCCGGCTGGGAGGGTGCCCGGAAGCTCGGAGCCATGGCCGTTTCTGGTGGCGGGCAGTCGACCTCGCAGCGGCTGAAAGCGATCATCGACTACGGGGCGACGGCGCTGGTCTGCACGCCCACCTATGCTCTGCACATGGCTTCCGAGGCCCGAAAGAGCGGCATAGATCTGGCCAGGGAATCCAATATAAAGATCACCATTCATGCGGGCGAGCCTGGGGCGAGTATTCCGAGCACCAAAAAGCTGATCGAAGAGTCCTGGGGCGCGAAGTGCCATGATCATCCCGGCGCCACCGAGGTTGGCGCGTTCGCATTCGAGTGCCAATCCGGAGCCGTCCACGTCAACGAAGATGAGTTTATTGCTGAGATCTTGAACCCCGGTTCCGGTGAGCCCGTGCCGGAACGAGAACAGGGCGAATTAATTGTCACTAATCTCGGCAGGATCGGCAGCCCCGTGGTTCGGTATCGAACCGGCGATCTGGTGCACCCAAGCTATGACCCATGTCCCTGCGGAAGGCCGTTTTTGCGTCTGCAAGGTGGCGTGTTGGGCCGGGTGGATGATATGGTTGTTGTCCGTGGCGTCAACGTGTTTCCCAGCGCCATTGAAAACGTCATGCGGGAGTTTCCTGAGATCGAAGAGTTTCGCGTGGAGGTTTTTGAAAAGGAAGCGATGAAGGAGATCAGGATCGTTCTGGAGCCGTGCTCCGACCGGAGCTCCGTTGAGGGGCTCGAGGAACAAGTGAGCCAACGGATGCGCGAAACCATCGGTCTTCGCCCTCAGGTCGAACTGGCAGCGCCGGGAACCTTGCCGCGGTTCGAACTTAAAGCTAAAAGATTTTTCAAACTCTAGCAGGCTGAAAAGTAGGGCAAAGAGTTCAAATAGTTCAAGCCGTTCAAAAAGTTCAAGGCGTGAGAGGGCCGAAATCCAGGAAGATAAAGAACGCTGAATTCCCGCCTGCGCGGAAATGACGATAACCGGCGTGACTGCCTTGTGACTTTCTGAGACGAGACACTGGGACAAGGATGAGGAAGAGCGGAAAGAACGGAACTGACGGCAAGTTGACCAAAATTCTGTTGCGGCTACGTGTCAACGGCGAGACCCACGAAGTTGCCACGGAGATCAATAAGACCCTCTTGGAAGTCCTGCGCGAGGACATGGGCCTCACCGGCACCAAGCATGGCTGCGAGCTGGGCGAGTGCGGCACCTGCGCCGTGCTCGTTGACGGCGCGCCGGTGTTGTCCTGTTTGATGCTCGGCGTCGAGGCGGAGCACACGGAGATCATGACGGTGGAGGGCATGATGCGGGATGGAGAGCCCCACCGCTTGCAGAAGAGCTTCGCCGATCTCGGCGCGGCGCAATGCGGTTATTGCATCCCCGGAATTCTGCTCACCGCCAAGGCACTGCTGGATGCAAATCCCCATCCGACCCGAGATGAAATCCGTCAAGCCTTGTCAGGCAACCTGTGTCGCTGTACGGGATATACAAAAATTTTGCAAGCGGTCGAGCGCGCCGCTAACGAATCTGCCGGGTAAGGTAAAATGAAGCTCCGGCTATGATGCGAAAAGACGAGATTCTTCGCCTGCGGCTCAGAATGACGGCCGGGCGGTTTTTCATCCGGCGTCCTTGCTCTGTCATCCTGAGCGCAGCGAAGGATCTGATTTCACTCGCGTTCAAAGGTCCCAACTGAATTGACCCAATAGCAAAAGCGAAACGTCATGACAAAGAAGAAGCTCTCTGTAATCGGCAAGCCGCTCCGCAAAATCGACGCGATGGCCAAGTGCGCGGGCGAGACGGTCTTTGCGGATGATCTCAATCTTCCCCGTATGACTTATGCGAAACTCTTGCGCAGCCCCCATCCCCACGCGCGGGTGCTCGGCATCAATGCCGCGCGGGCGCTCAAACTTGACGGTGTGTTCGCGGTGATCACGGGTCAAGATTTGCCGGAAAAGTTCGGCATCATGCCTTCGACGCAGGACGAAGAAACGCTCGCTATTGACAAAGTGCGTTACGCCGGCGACCCCGTGGCGGCGGTGGCGGCAGCCAGCGAAAGTCTTGCCGAAAGGGCGCTGGGCTCCATCGATGTCGAATACGAAGTTCTGAAACCGATTCTCACCATCGAAGAGGCGCTGGCTTCGACCGAGGAGAGTGAACGGATTCACACGTGGAACCGGCAGGCCAATATTCAAAAGGCGGTATCCTTTGAATTCGGCGACGTCGACGGCGGGTTCGCGCGCTCGGATCATATCTTCGAGGGGACTTTTTTCTATCAGGGCAACACCCACCTGCCCATGGAACAGTATTGCGCCGTGGGTTTCTATGGCCCGGACGATAAGCTCACGGTTTGGTCTTCAACCCAGACGCCGCATTATCTCCACCGTGCCCTGGCGAAAGTTCTGAAACTTCCGGCAAGTCGCATCCGTGTGGTTGCGACTCCCGTGGGAGGCGGTTTCGGCGGCAAGAGCGATCCTTTTTCCCACGAGATCGCCGTGGCCAAACTGTCGATGATCACGCGAAGACCGGTGAAAATCACACTCACCCGCGAAGAGTCGTTCTACGTGCACCGCGGCAGGCATCCGGTCAAGATGTTGGCGAAGACAGGCGTGAGCAACGACGGTACAATTCAAGCGATGCAGTATAAGACTTATCTCGACGGCGGCGGCTACAGCAGCTATGGATTGGCGACCGTCTATTATACCGGCGCGCTGCAGACGGTTACTTACAAAGTGCCGGCTTATAAGTTTGAAGGCGTGCGGGTTTTCACCAATAAGCCGGCCTGCGGGCCAAAGCGCGGCCACGGTACACCGCAGCCGCGCTTTGCTCAGGAGATTCAACTCGATGAAATCGCCGAAAAACTCGGTATCGATCCCATCGAACTGCGGCTCAAACAGCTCGTGGAGCCCAACACAACGACCATTAACGGTCTGCACGTCAGCACTACCGGCCTGCGCGAATGCAGCGAGCGGGTGGCCGAGCGCGCCGAGTGGAAGAATAAATTCCGCAAGCTTCCCTTTGGCCACGGCGTCGGTTTCGCGGCCAGCTCTTACATAAGCGGCGCGGGCTTGCCGATTTACTGGAACGACATGCCGCACTCGGGCGTGCAGATCAAGCTCGACCGCAGCGGCGGCGTCGCGGTTTTTTGCGGTTCAATCGATATCGGCCAAGGTTCGGATTCCATTCTGGCTTACGCTGTCGCCGAAGAGTTCGGCATCGATCCCGCCGACATAAGAGTATTAACCGCGGATACTGATTTGACTCCGGTGGATCTGGGCAGTTACTCGAGCCGCGTTACCGTGATGACCGGTAACGCCGCGGTGCAGGCCTGCGGCAAACTCAAACCCATGCTGTTCGAAGCCGCAAGTAAAGCGCTGGAAGTACCGCCGGACGATCTCGAATTCGCCGAGGGCAAGATTCGCAGCACAAGCTTCCCCGAACGTGGCATAAGCTTCGCTGACGCGGTGACCAAGGCCGAGGGAAAATACGGCACGCTCGGCGCCACCGGCAGCTACTGGCCGCCGAAGAATCCGCGCGATTTTAAAGGCTCGGGAGTTGGCCCCACGCCGTCCTACAGTTTTTCTACCTCTATCGTCGAGCTGCACTGCGATAACCAAACCGGCGAAATCAAACTGGATAAAGTCTGGATCGCCCACGATTGCGGACGCGCGTTTAACCCGCTGCTCGTCGAAGGTCAAACCGAAGGCAGCGTTTATATGGCTCTCGGCGAAGCGTTGATGGAAGAGCAGACTTTCCGCAAGAATGGGCTGCATAAGATTCCATCGATCCTGGAATACAAGAGTCCGACGACGCTAGAGATACCGGAGATCGAAACTATTCTGGTTGAAACCAACGATCCGGAAGGACCCTACGGCGCCAAAGAAGCCGGGCAGGGACCGCTCTTGCCGGTCGTGCCGGCGGTAGCGAACGCCGTTTATGACGCCATCGGGGTGCGCATCCATGAAGTTCCGATCACACCGGACAAAATTCTGCGCGCTCTCGAGGGCCGGCTGAAGGCGGTGTCAATTCCCGATTTTAAATTTCCCGTGCCGATTAAATGGCAACCTGGCGAAGGGGTCGAAGTAACGCAGAAGAGTTAAATCGTGTCTCAGAATGCCCTCACCCAGCGGGAGAGGGAAAAAGTCTTACCCTCGCCCTCGTAATCGAGGGAGAGGGAAGGCGACTGTCGTGACATCATGTTGAGATTACCGGACTTCAATTACCTTCAACCCCGCACGCTGAAACAGGCGACGAAAGCATTGGCTGACCTGGGCGCCGATGCCATGCTGGTGGCGGGCGGCACGGATGTTTACCCCAAAATGAAGCGGGGTCAATTTACGCCGCGGCATTTAATTTCGCTCCGATCACTGCGCGAACTCAAAGGCATTCGCCAAAACCCGGAAGGCCTCTGGATCGGCGCCGGGGAAAGTCTGACTACGGTTTCTCATCATCGTCTGATCGCGAAACATTTTCCCGCTCTCGCTCACGCCGCCGAATCCGTATCGACACCGCAGTTGCGCAACATGGGCACCATCGGCGGCAATGTTCTCGTCGACACCCGCTGCAACTATTACGATCAGACTCTTTTCTGGCGCCAGGCAGTGGGTTTCTGCATGAAAAAAGACGGCGACATCTGTCTCGTTGCTCCCGGCAGCTCAAAGTGCCTGGCGATTGCGTCATCGGACACCGCGCCTGTGCTGATAAGTTTGGACGCGGAGGTTATCCTGGCAAGTAAGCAAGGAGAACGACGAGTCAAGCTCGAAGACTTATACCGTGATGATGGCATCGACTATTCGACCAAGGCTAAAGATGAAGTCCTAAAAGGATTACTGATTCCGAAGGAAGCATTGGGCCGGCGTAATGTCTATTTGAAACTCCGACGCCGCGGCTCCTTTGACTTTCCAATCCTGGGCGTGGCGGCGACCATGGACATCGATGAACAAGGCGAGTGCCGGGACGCGCGCCTGGTATTAACCGCAGTCGCGTCGGCGCCGAAAGTCATAGCGGAGGCAACGACACTGCTGCAGGGCAACCGAGTGACCAAGGAGTTGATTGACGTCGTCGCCGATGCCGCAGCCAAGACCGCCCACCCGCTGGACAATGCCGACTTGGACTATTGGTATCGCAAGCGCATGGCGAAAGTGTACACGCAGAGAGCCTTGGCGCAGGTGGCAGGGTTAGGGAACTGAAGTACAGGAGTGATGGAGTAATGCTTTTAAACCCAACACTCCAATACTTCATTTATCTGGACCTTTTTATCTCTGCGGGTTTGATTCCCCGCAGCTTGCTGTGTAAAGGCGGTTGTTAGGTGCGTCAGAGTCCGTCATTCCCGCATGTTTTTAGCGGGAATCCAGGCGAAACTCGGAACGGAACCCCGACCCATTCGACGTGGCTCAGGGTCGTGGTGAGCATAGTCGAACCACGATTGAAGCATTCGGGGGTGACGAATTCGGGTCATGTCATAATTGTCTATCGATCCCCCGCAGCTTGGTGCGGGATGGTTCATTATGAAAAAGCGCAGGTGGTAACTCATGCAAATGGATCTCAGAGCTTTTCTCGACGATCTTCAAGAACGGCTGCCCCATGACTTCGTGCGCATTGAGCGAACTGTCGCGCCGCACCAATTCGAGGTCACCGCTCTGCTCCAGCACCTGGAGAAGCAAAAAAAGTTTCCGGTTTTGTTCTTTGAAAAGCCGCTTAGTATGGACGGCAAGCCCTCTGCTTTTCCCCTGCTGAGCAACGTCTTCGCGACCCGGCAGCGCTGCGCTTTGTCTCTCGGCATGAAACCCAACGAAAGCGACTTGCCGCTGAGCCTGGAATACGCGCGCCGCGAGGACAGGTTGCTTGCGCCGGTGACGATTCCCGCGAGTGAGGCCCCGGTCAAACAAGTCGTCAAGCGCGGCGAGGAAGCCAATATCTACGACCTCCCCGTAGTCCGGCACCACGCCATGGACCCGGCACCTTATATTGACATGACGCCGGTGATGAAGGACCCCGACGAGGGCTTTTACAACATTGCCTTCCAGCGCAACATGGTCAAAGGTCCCAGGAAGCTTGGACTGCACATGTCGCCCCGCCACAACTGGCAGATCCACCGTAAGAACGAAGAAAAAAACCGGCCCACGCCCGTCGCCATCGTCATCAGCCATCATCCGGCGTTTTATTTGGGTTCGTTGAACGTCTCGGCTTTTGGCGTCGATGATTACGCCAAAGTCGGCGCCATCATGGGCGCGCCACTAAGGCTCACGCCCTCGGAAACCCTGGGGGAAGATTTTATGGTACCGGCCGATGCGGAGATGGTGATCGAGGGTCACGTGCTTCCCAACGTGAAAGAAGTGGAGGGGCCATTCGGCGAATTCACCGGCTACTACGGCCCGCAGCGACTGCGCAACGTTATCGAGGTTTCCGCCATTACGCATCGGAGAGATGCCGTCTTTCAGCATATCTTTACCGGCCACCGCGACACCTGGGTGCTCGGCGGGATTCCCAAAGAGGGCAGCCTCTTCAATCTCATTCGCGGCGTCGTGCCGACGGTCAAAGCCGTTCATTTCCCGATCTCGGGCGGCTGCCGTTTCAATTGCTATATCTCCATCGACAAGAAAGTCGATGGCGAAACCAAGCAGGCGGCCCTGGCCGCGCTCGGCGGCTGTGACTTCGTCAAGCATGTCGTCGTCGTCGATGCCGATATCGACATTTATAATGAAGAGGAAGTCATGTGGGCCGTGGCCACCCGCGTGCAAGCGGATCAGGACGTGGACGTCATTAAAAACGTCAAAGGCAACACCCTGGATCCTTCCCAGACCGACAACATCATGACCGCCAAGATGATCATCGACGCCACTAAGCCGGTCCAGCGTCCCTACGAAGCCCGCGTCGCGGTGCCGAAAACAGCCATGGAAAAAACCCGGCTGGAAGATTTTATTCCGCGCGCGGTGATCGACCGGCTGCCGAAGGCCTAGCCAGAGATAGATGACTCGCGTAAAGAATGGCAAGAAAACAGAGCGGCGGCGGGGCCTTTGCGAGCTTGGTGCCTTGGCGGGATAACATTCCGACTCGGAGAAGAGTATTCTCGCGCAAAGGCGCAAAGGACGCCAAGCACAAGTAAAATTACAAATTCGAAGCACGAAATCCGAAATTCGAAACAAATTCCAAATGATGAAAAACAAAACAACGACAATGTTCCAAACAGGAAGGATTGAATTCACTGTTTTGGATTTTCTGATTTTGAATTTGTTTGGCCCCGGTTTGTTTCGGATTCCGATATTCG
>Ga0105347_1000745_pt1 | contig 14878 bp, 15 predicted proteins | sample EasRivMeERMLT890_FD_89677 | JGI IMG/M metagenome (GOLD analysis project Ga0105347, IMG submission 89677) | Soil microbial communities from meander-bound floodplain in the East River, Colorado, USA - East River MetaG ERMLT890 | ecosystem: Environmental > Terrestrial > Soil > Floodplain | place... | reverse complement strand
CGACATCATGACCTCCGGCAACCACATCTGGGACCGGCTGGAAACGCAGGACTATCTCAACGCCGAGCCGCGCCTTCTGAGGCCCGCCAACTACCCGATCGGCAATGCGGGAGCGGGCGCGCAGACGTTCGTCAACGAGGCGGGAATTACGTTCGGTGTTCTGAATCTACAGGGCCGCGTGTTCATGCCGCCCATCGACGACCCGTTCAAGGTCGCACACGAGCTGGTGACGGAGCTTCGCAAGCAGACGCCCATCATCTTTGTGGACTTCCACGCCGAGACCACATCTGAAAAGCAGGCGATGGGCCGCTACCTCGATGGCCGCATCACCGCGCTGGTGGGCACGCACACGCATGTGCAGACGGCCGACGAACATATCATGGCGGGTGGCACGGCCTTCATCTGCGACGCCGGCATGACCGGCCCGTACGATTCCATCATCGGCATGAGGCACGAAGGAGCGCTGAAGCGCTTCCTCACGGCGATGCCCGAAAAATTCACCGTGGCCGAGCGCGACGTGCGCCTGGCCGCCGTGCTGGTGACCGCCGACGCCGACACCGGGCGTGCCGAGAAAATCCAGCGGTTCCAGTTCAGCATGGACGACGGCGCCACGCCGAGCCTGGCTTCGTTCAAGGACTGAGGGAAGGCAGCGTGTCCCCGATTCTCCTCGACGGCAAGGCGACCGCCGCCGCCCTGCGCGCGGAACTCACGGCGGCTGTGACCGGCCTCACAGTCCGCGGGGTGATTCCCGGCCTGGCCGCCGTTCTGGTGGGCGACGATCCGGCATCGGCCATTTATGTTCGGAGTAAGGCGAAGGCCTGTGAACAGGTGGGGATCTACTCCGAGGTGATTCGCCTGCCCGCACAAACGGCGGAGTCGGAGCTGCTCGAACTGGTGAGCGTGCTGAACCGCCGCCCCGACATTCACGGCATTCTCGTGCAGTCGCCTGTGCCCGCCGGGATGGATGAGTTCAAAGTGAATCTGGCGGTGTCACCGGCGAAGGACGTGGACGGTTTTCATCCCGACAACGTGGGGAAGGTCCTGCTCGGCCGCCCAGGATTCGTGCCCTGCACTCCGGCGGGCGTACTTGAGTTGTTGAGACGATACAACATCGAGACGCGTGGCGCCGAGGTGGTCATCGCAGGCCGCGGCAACATCGTAGGAAAGCCGCTGGCGGCGCTGTTGATCCAGAAGGCCGCCGGTGCCGATGCTACCGTGACGGTGTGCCACTCACGCACGCGCGACCTGGCTGCACACTGCCGTCGGGCCGACATTCTCGTGGCCGCGATGGGCCAGCCCGAGCTGATCCGCGGCGACTGGGTGAAAGAGGGCGCCGTGGTGGTGGATGTGGGCATCAACCGCATCAACGACAGCTCGGAGAAGGGCTATCGAATCGCCGGCGACGTGCATTTCGAGAGCGTGGCGCCGAAGTGCCGCGCCATCACGCCCGTGCCCGGCGGAGTGGGGCCCATGACGATCGCGATGCTCCTGCGGAACACGGTGGAGGCGGCCAAGCGGACGCTAGTCTGATCCACATCTTCAGGTTATCTTAGCATCATGACGGGCCGACCCTGGCTTGTGGCAGGGGCCCTGCTTCTCCTGGCGCCCTCTGCCTTCTCGCAACAGTACTCGCTGCGCTTCTACGGCAACGGTGCCAACGACATCGACCGGGTGAAGATCCGAATCGACAACCCGTTTGACTCCCTGCCCGGCCCGCCCGCCGACATCGGCGCCACCAACTACTTCACGCTGGAATTCTGGATGAAGGCGAGCGCTGCCGACAATACGGCGCCTTCAGTGTCATGCGGAGCCAACATCAACTGGATCTACGGAAACATCATCTTCGACCGCGATCGCTACAACCAGGATCGGAAATTCGGAATCTCCGTGGCCGGGGGCGTCTTGGTGTTCGGGGTGTCAGGCGACGGGACCGGTGACTACACCATCTGCGGCAGCACAAACGTGCTGGATGACCAGTGGCACCATGTTGCTGTGACCCGACGCGCCAACGGGTACATGAGGCTCTGGGTGGACGGCTCAGTGGATGCCAATGCACAGGGGGATGAGGGTCCGTATGGCGATGTGAGTTACCCTGACAGCGCCTTTCCACTCGATCAGTGCGGCGGTCCGTGCACCAACAGCGACCCCTATCTCGTGATCGGCGCCGAAAAGCACGATGCCGGAAGTTCGTATCCTTCCTTCAACGGCTACCTCGATGAGGTACGACTGTCCTCCGTGGAGCGGTACTATCTTAGCTTCGATTTCCCTCCAGCGATCCCGTTTTCACCAGACAGCTCCACCGTGGCTCTGTATCACTTCGACGAAGGATCGGGTGACTCCGTCTGGGATGTCTCCGGAGCACTCGGGGGCCCCAGTCACGGGGAGGTGAAATTCGGCGGATCCCCTGCGGGGCCGGTGTGGTCGACGGATACGCCGTGCGGCGGTGTTGACACCGACACGGATGGGTTGGCGGACGCATGCGACAATTGCCCCGCTCAGTTCAACCCCGACCAGGCGGACTCCGACCTCGACGGGTACGGAGATTCGTGCGACGTGTGTCTGATCGTGATCCCCGGCGACGTGAACGTCAGCGGAGCCGTCACTTCGGCGGACATCCTGGGGGTCGTCGGCTACATATTCAAGGACGGGATACCGCAGCCGTGCTACGCCAATGCCGATGTGAATTGCACAGGCGTTACCACCACATCCGACATCATTTACCTGGTGAACCACGTGTTCAAGTCCGGCCCGCCTCCCTGCGACATCTGTAGAATCGTGCCGCACGTTTGGGAGTGTGACGGGTCGTAGGTCGCACCAAACGAAAGGCAACCGCTACCCAAGCAACCCTGCGACGGTGTCGACCGTGAAGTCGGCGAATTCGGCGCGCGTCGGTAACAGCTGCGGATCGGATTTGCGGATGATGCCTGCCATCATCACCGTGGTGAGGCCGACGGTGCGCGCACCCTTCAGTTCGTCGGACCCTCCGTCGCCCACGAAGACTGCCTGATCGGCGGTCACCCCCAGCTCAGTCAGGGATCGCTCGTAGATCTCCGCATCGGGCTTCTTCATCCCCACGTCGCAGGAGAAGATCACGCTGTCAAAATGGGGTGCCAGGGGAGAGCCCGGCCAGGCCACAACCTCAGTGACATCCGCATTGCTCACCAGGCCGATCTTCAAACCGCGGCGCCTGAGCGCAGACACTGCACTCACTGTGGCGTCGTCCGCCTGTTCCAAAGCCAGTGCGAACCGCTTGAGCCTCGATTCGGTGGCCTCAAGAATCTTTACCTGAGGAAGGGTCGCGTCGATCCGGTGCGGCAGTTTGCGGATGATGGAGACCGGATCGCGATCGATTCCCACCACCCGGTCGTGCGTGTCGTTCCACAGCATTTCGTTCCAGCGCGCCCGGTCGATGCCGAGGATGTCCGAGGTGTAGCGGCCATTGCCAGCCTCGGGCTTCACCTCGACCAGTGTATGAAAGAGATCGAAGAAGACGGCGCGTTTGCTGTTGAGGATGGATGTCAGGGCCAAACGCTCTCCCTGACCGGATCATGCCTGAACGGGGACGCCGTTGACGGACCGTGTATCCGGTTGGTTGACAGCGGGATAGGTGCACTCATAGAATTTGGAGCGGGCGATGGGGATCGAACCCACGACGTCAAGCTTGGGAAGCTTGCATTCTACCGCTGAATTACGCCCGCTGGCTTTCAGGATGGTAAGTGCCGCATCTCCGCGTGTCAATGATACAGTGACACTGTGACTGCCGTGTCTTGTTGTGGGTCAACGGGTTGCAGGGTCTGAAGATCTCCGGACAGCAAGTGGGCCAGCACCCCGAACTTCAACTGCCGCCTTGACTTTACGGGCCTTTCGGGGTAGGATAACCCGATTATGAAGCTCAACCTGGCGGCCTTTGTGGAGGCTGCTCGGGAGGTTTCCCTGGAGGCCCGGCCCGACGAGATCGAACTGGTGCCGCCAGCGGGCTACGACGTCAGGTTTTTGGGCGACGTGAAGGTCCAGTTGAAGGTACACCGGGTAGGTGAGGAGTTCTTTGTTCATGGCACAGCCGCCACGGACGGCACCTTCACCTGCGTACGGTGCCTCAGCGAGTTCGTACGGGCGGTGGAGTCTGCGGTGGATGTGGTGATTCACCGGGTGACTTCGCTGCAGACGTCCGAACTCGACCAGGAGTCGTACATCGAAGTTCCACTGGGAACGTCGGAGTACGATCTGGCGCCCTCGGTTCGGGAGGGGTTGTTGCTTGCGCTCCCTGACACGCCGCACTGTCAGGAAGAGTGTCTGGGACTGTGCGGCAAGTGTGGCGCCAACAAAAACGAAACAACCTGTAGCTGCCGCGACACGGAACCCGACTCGAGATGGGACGCGTTAAAGCAGTTTGTAGACTAGAGAGGAACTCCGATGCCGTTACCTAAACGCAGGCACTCGAAGGAGCGCGGTCGGCTGCGGCGCACAGGCTGGAAGATCGCCGCGCCCACCGTGGTGGAATGCGAGCACTGCCACCAACCGCGTCTGCCGCACCGCGTATGCACGCACTGCGGCTACTACAACGGGGAGTCGCGCGCCGCTGTTCGGGAAGCCTAGGCGACCCGAAGCGTATCCAGAAAGACACCATTGAATTCGCAGGTTACCATCGCGGTCGATTGCATGGGGGGCGATCACGGGGTAACGCCCATCGTGGAGGGCGCCCTTGCGGCGCTCCACGAAAGCCTCAACAGCCCCCTCCAGGTCGTCCTGGTGGGCGACCGCGCCCAGATCCAGCCGGTTCTCGATCATCAGAGCGCCCTGTCGGCAGACGTGCTGAAGAAGCGTCTCCGCGTGGAACACGCCGATGACGAAGTCACCATGGACGACAAGGCCGCCGACGCCGTGCGTCGCACCAATTCGTCCATCGTGGTCGGACTCAAGCTCCATCACTCAGGCAAAGTCGATGCCTTTGTCTCCCCCGGGAACACGGGAGCGGTCATGGCGTCTTCCTTGCGCCACCTGGGCCGGCTGCCGGGCGTGATCCGGCCCGCCATCACGTCGCTCTTTCCCAACCAGAAGACGGTGACTGTGGTCCTCGACGTGGGGGCGAACGCCGAGTGCAAGCCCCAGAATCTTCACCAGTTCGCCGTGATGGGCTCGATGTTCTACCAGTACGTGCTCAAGAAGGAGCGGCCGCGGGTGGGCCTGTTGTCCATCGGCGAAGAGCCCACCAAGGGTACCGAAACCGTGCAGGCGGCGAACAAGCTCCTGGCGGCCGATCCCAGCGTCAATTTCGTCGGCAACATCGAGGGGCGTGACATCCTCTCGAGCAGCGTGGACGTAGTGGTGATGGACGGGTACGTGGGGAACATCATCCTGAAATTCGCCGAAAGTGTCATGCCCCTTCTGGAAGCCAAGCTGCGGCATCAGATCAACACCAATATCTTCTCGAAGATCGGTGTGTTCATGCTGCGGCCGTTCCTGCGCCGTACACGCAACTCGCTCGACTATGCGGAGTACGGCGGCGCTCCACTCCTGGGTGTGGACGGCGTGGTCGTCATCTGCCACGGGAAGTCCGGAGTCAAGGCCATCAAGAACGCCATCTTCGAAGCGGAACGCTGTGTCCGACAGAACGTGAACGGGCACATCAAGGAACAGTTCGAAAAGGTGCAGGCGGCGGAGACAGCCAATGCAGTCTGAAGCCTGGATCACCGGGACGGGTTGCTACGTTCCGGAACGAGTGCTCACCAATGCCGACCTGGAGCGCATGGTGGACACCTCCGACGAGTGGATCATCTCTCGCACGGGCATCAAGCGCCGGCATCTGGTCGCGGAGGGGCAGGCCACGTCCGACATGGGCGAGCAGGCGTCGAAGCGAGCGCTCGAGGCCGCGGGGCTCACCGCCCTCGAACTCGATCTCATTCTGGTGGGCACCGTCACGCCCGACATGGTGCTTCCGTCCACTGCGGCCCTGTTGCAGGAGCGACTCGGAGCCGAGAAAGCCGCCATCAACGACATTGTGGCAGCATGTGCGGGATTCATCTACGGTGTGGCCACCGCGCGTGCCTTTGTGATGTCGGGCATGTGCAAGAATGTTCTCGTCGTGGGTGCGGAGACGCTCTCGTCCATCACCAACTATCACGACCGCAACACCTGCGTACTGTTTGGAGACGGCGCCGGAGCGGCGATCGTGTCCGCCCGGCCCGGACCGGCTAAAATCCTCTCGGCGTGCCTGCGCGGTGACGGCAGACAATGGCAGGACCTTCAGATTCCGGCCGGCGGCTCGCTCTCGCGGCTGACCCCGTCCGATCTGGAGAATGGCAGCCGGTTCATTCACATGAACGGCAGCGAGGTGTTCAAGTACGCCGTGCGTGGCATGACGGAGTCCAGCGAGAAGGCGCTGTCGGATGCCGGCCTGAAGGCCTCGGACATCAAGCTGTTCATACCGCATCAGGCCAACGTGCGAATCATGGAAGCCGTGGCGAAGCGTCTCGAGTTGAGTCCGGACCAGGTGTTCAACAACATCGAGGAGTACGGCAACACGTCGTCCGCCTCCGTGCCCATCGGCCTCGATGAAGCGCGGCGCCAGGGCCGTATCCGTCCGGGCGATGTAGTGGTGCTGTCCGCCTTCGGGGCGGGCTTCTGCTGGGGCTCCGCCGTACTTCAGTTCTGATCAGACCTTCATGAAAGCAGCGCTGTTTCCGGGGCAGGGATCCCAGAGTGTAGGAATGGCCGCCGATCTGTATGAGGCGCATTCACTGGCCAGGGATCGCTTCGCACAGGCATCGGAGATCCTCGGATTCTCCCTGTCGGAGGTGTGCTTCAACGGGCCCGAAGCCGCGCTCGTGCAGACCTCGCGTGCTCAGCCGGCCCTGTTCGTGCACAGCCTGATTCTGTGGGAGCTGTGGGGCGCAGCCCGGCCGCGGTTCGATTTCGTGGCCGGACACAGCCTGGGAGAGTTCTCTGCGGTCACCGCTTCGGGCGCGATCGACTTCGAATCCGGCTTGCGCCTGGTTCAGGCTCGCGCGTCGGCTATGCAGATCGCCTGCGACAGGAATCCGGGCACGATGGCGGCGCTCACGCAGCTGCCGGCGGACAAACTGAACGACCTGCTTGCGGAAGGCGGCAGGGCCGGAGTCGTGGTGGCAGCCAACTACAACTCCGAAGCGCAGGTGGTCGTCTCGGGTTTGCCTGAGGCGGTAGATCACCTCGTGAAGGTCGCGGGCGACTTTGGCGCGCGCAGAGCCGTGGTGCTCAAGGTGGGCGGGGCCTTTCATTCGCCTCTCATGGAGCCGGCCAGGGAAGAGCTGAAGAAGGCGCTCGACCGAACCACCTTTGCGCGTCCGTCGTGCCCGGTGGTGATGAACGTGACAGGAACTCCCGAAACCGATCCCAACGCCCTTCGCACGCTGCTGGAAGCCCAGATCGTGTCCCCGGTGAAGTGGTGGCAATCGATGCAGTACCTCGGGGCGCACCAGGTGGATTGGGTAGTGGAGGTGGGATCGGGCCAGGTCCTCAAGGGGCTGGCCAAGCGGATTCTGACCGACGTCGAGTTGGTCACTCTGACCACGCAGGCCGACTTCGAACGATTGATGGCACCGATTCAGGCAGCGCCGTGATCGATCTTCAGGGCCGCAAAGCGATCGTCACGGGCGCCTCGCGGGGCATCGGGCGGGCCACGGTGCTGGCGCTGGCCGGTGCGGGCGCCAGTGTTCTGGCCGTAGCGCGCTCGGCTGACGAGCTCGCCAAACTCGCCGGAGAGGCCCCTGCGGGTCGGGTGACTCCGTTCGCATGTGATTTATTGGCCGAAGGAGCGGCGCAGGCTATCACAGAGGCCGCCTCGGCTCTGGGCGGGATCGATATCCTTGTAAACAACGCCGGAGTGACCAAGGACGGCCTGCTCATGCGCATGTCAGAGGCCGACTGGGACCTCGTATTCAACCTTAACCTGCGGAGCGCCTTCCTGTTGACTCAGAAAGTCTCCCGGGTTATGCTCAAAGCGCGTTCGGGATCGGTAGTTAACGTGGTCTCGGTGGTGGGCCAGATCGGCAACGCCGGTCAGGTGAACTACACGGCCGCCAAGGCCGGTCTCGAAGCGTTCACAAAAAGTTGTGCCCGGGAGCTGGCATCGCGCCAAATTCGAGTCAACGCGGTGGCGCCGGGGTACATTGACACTGAAATGACCCGCGTGCTGGCAGACGTTGCTCGGGACGGGCTGTTGACCCGTGTACCCCTGGGCCGGGCCGGCACTGCAGATGAAGTGGCCGCCGTGATCCTGTTTCTGGCATCCGATGCGGCGAGATACGTCACGGGCCAGGTGTGGCGCGTTGACGGCGGCATGGTAATGTAACCGGAGGAAATCATGTCCATTGACCAGAAAGTAAAAGACATCATCGTGGAACAGCTGGGCGTCAATCCCGCCGAAGTGACGGCGACGGCCACCTTCGACGGCGATCTGGGAGCCGACTCGCTCGACATCATGGAGCTGGTTCTGGCGTTCGAAGAAGCCTTCCAGGATGACAGCGGCAAGGCGCTCGAGATTCCCGACGAGGATGCCGCCAAGATCAAGACCGTTGGAGACGCCATCAACTACATCAAGGAGAAGCAGGGCGTCGCCACCTGAGGGGGTGGGACAGAAGCTTGTCCATGCGACGCCGCGTATTCGTCACGGGAATGGGGGCCATCACCCCCATCGGGAACACACTGGATTCGTTCTGGGAGGCTCTCCTGAACGGCAAAAGCGGCGCCGGGCCGGTGACGCGATTTGACGCCTCCGACTTTCCCACTCGCATCGCCTGCGAGTTGAAAGCCTTCGATCCGCTGCAGTTCATGGACAAGAAGGAAGTGCGGCGCACCGATCCCAATTGCCATTATGCCCTCTCCGCGGCGCAGATGGCCGTGGACGATGCGCACCTCGACCCCACCGGTGTGGATCCCTATCGTTGCGGCGTCGTGATCGGGTCTGGAATCGGCGGCATCGACACCTTCGAACGGCAGCACCGCGCTCTCCTCGAATCGGGTCCCCGGCGCGTGTCGCCGTTTTTCATTCCCATGATGATCATCGACATGTCCGCCGGTCTGGCGGCCATGCGATTCGGATTCAAGGGACCCAATTACGCCACCGTGTCGGCCTGTGCCTCTTCGGCGCACGCGCTGGCCGACGCGTATCACATGGTGGAACGCGGCGAGTGTGACCTGGTGCTCACGGGCGGCGCGGAAGCTACCATCACCGCTGCGGCCCTGGCAGGGTTCTGCGCCAACCAGGCGCTCTCCTCCCGCAACGACGACCCGACGCACGCATCCCGCCCCTTCGACAAGGATCGCGACGGCTTCGTGATGGGTGAGGGGGCCGGCATGCTCGTGCTCGAGTCGGAAGAGTTTGCCAAGGCTCGCGGCGCGCGCATCTACGGCGAAGTGTGCGGCGCGGGCATGACCGCCGACGCCTACCACATGACGGCGCCCGAGCCCAACGGCAACGGGGCCATCAACGCGATGCGAGTGGCGCTGTCGAACGCGGGACTTTCGCCGCACGACGTGGACCACATCAACACGCACGGGACGTCCACGGGCCTGGGGGACATAGCCGAGACCAAGGCCATCAAAAACGTATTCAACAGTCACGCAATGAAGATCGCGGTCAATTCCACGAAATCGATGACCGGCCACCTGCTGGGTGCAGCCGGCGCCGTGGAGATGATCGCGGTGATCAAGGCCCTCGAGACCGGATGGATTCCACCCACGATCAATCTGGAGTCTCCGGATCCGGAGTGCGACCTCGACTACACGCCGCGCGTAAAACGCAAAGCGGATCCGCAGGTCGCTCTGTCGAATTCGTTCGGTTTCGGCGGCCATAACGTGTCTCTGGTCGCTCGCCGCTACGCTTCGTAGGGCCCGACCGGGTCCTCCGGGCCGGATCGGTGACGGCCCCAGACAATCTCCGGCGAGCGCGCCGGGCAGGTTGGGTCGGTATGATAGGCCGCTGGTTTCGCAGCGTTTTCCCACGACGTGATTCCTACTCCGAACTGGAGGCTCGCCTCCAGTACCGGTTCGCTGACCGCGACTACCTGATCGAAGCCCTCACGCACCGCTCGTATGCCCGCGGCGTGCGCAACGACGAGGTGGACTCCTACGAGCGCATGGAGTTTCTGGGAGACTCGGTGCTGGGTCTTGTGGTGACGTCCCACCTGTACCGCCGCTATCACGGCCAACGCGAGGGGAATCTCACCAAGATCAAGGCCACCCTGGTGAATGAACGTTCACTCTCCCAGGTGGCGCGGCAACTGGGTCTGGGTGAGTTCGTCCTCCTGTCCCCCGAGGAGGAACAGGGCGGGGGGCGCCACCGGAAGTCGATTCTCGCCGATGCCTGCGAAGCCTTGTTCGGAGCGGTGTACCTCGACGGCGGCATGAAAGAGGCGACTCAACTTGTGAATCGGCTCATCCTGAGCCAGGTCGACCGCTTTCTGTCGGATCGCGGACAGATCAACTACAAGGGTGAGCTGCTCGAGCATTACCAGAGTCTGGGGAAGGGGATGCCGCGCTACGAGATGACCTCCGAAGAGGGCTCGGATCACGACAAGATGTTCTCCGTACAAGTGCGGCTCGAAGGGCGCGTCATCGGCCGCGGCCAGGGCAAATCTAAGAAGGAAGCTGAACAGCACGCCGCCCGCGCTGCCCTCGATCACCTGGAACTGGAGCCCCGCCAGCTGGGGTCAGACCCCGACCGTCAGTTTGCACACCCGGACGACGACTAGAAAAGTACCATGAAAGCACCGGCGCACCGCGGGTCAGGCGCCGCTTCTACTGACAGTAAAGATCTGAAAACAGAAGCTTGCTGTAGGTGTCCCCGCCGCAGGGCCAGTGGCCGCCCTTAAAGACAGTATTCACAAGGTAGATGATGTCGGTTGAGGTGATCGCACCGGAGCAGTCCGGGTCGGCGATATCGCAGGGCTCGGGAAGCGGGGCACCTTTGAAGACGACGGCGACGAGCAGGATGATGTCGCCCGATCTGATTTGCCAGTCGAAGTTCAGATCCCCGGGCGAGTACCAACGACAGAGACAGAGCCCTCCGTAAAAGGGCTCCTGATTCGTGTAAACGTAGTCACCTGCCGGCGTGCCATCTCCGTCGGCCGCCACACCGGCCGCGAACACCCAGGGGCAGGGTATGTCCGCGATCAGGCTCGAGTCGCCGACCGTGTAGGCAAAACGCCATCTTGGGACGGAGTCGAGTGGAGCGACACTGACACCCGTCTGCGTGTGCGAAAAATACGCCGTGTCACCCAGTGCCTGGAGCTGAACCCGGGTTGAATCCATCCAGGCCGGTTGCATGTGGTAAGCCTGGTACGGCGCGCGTTGCGTGGCCTGAAATCCCCACCGGGACCCCGGGGCGCCTTCGAAACGCACTTCGATCACGGTCGTGCGGAGATCCGGCATCCCTATCGGCCCCACGCGGAGTGCTCCGGGTCCGCTGTTGACTGGATAGGAGTCGTGGCACCCAGATGCCGCACATGTGGGCTGGCCGAGAGCACCCGCATGACCAGGAGGCGCGCTGGCCTCATGAGCCAGCGCCCAGGCCACATGAAGTGCGATCGCGAGCACTAGAAACAACCAGATGAACTTCAAACGACCTACCTCCGAGCGGGGAGGTTGGGACCGACCGAGCTACTTCGCGCCGTAGAGCGGGTAGAACTTACCCTTAAGATACGTGATCAAAGGCTCGGCCGAAAGCGGCTTGCCGGTGACCTGCTGTACCAACTCCGGTGCAGGGTAACGGCGTCCGTGCACGTGGATCTTGTCGGTGAGCCACTTGCGCAGGGGTTCGAACTGCCCCTTGCGGAACTGCGCGTGCAGCCCGCCCAGGTCGGTGTCGGCCTTGGCGAAGAACTGGGCCGCGAACAGATTGCCCAGCGCGTACGTGGGGAAGTAGCCGAACAGCCCGGCGCTCCAGTGCACGTCCTGGAGACAACCCTGCGCGTCATTCTTCACCTGCAGCCCGAAGTAATTCTTGAACTTCTCATTCCAGGCGGCCGGGGCGTCCTTGGCTTGCAGATCGCCGCGGATGAGCGCCAGTTCCATTTCGAAACGCAGCATGATGTGCAGGTTGTAGGTGACCTCGTCGGCTTCCACGCGGATGAACGACGGCCTCACGTCATTCACTGCGAAATGGAAATCGTCCACGGAGACCTTGCCCAGCGCCTCCGGGAAATGCTTCTGAGCCGCCGGGAAGAAGTGTTCCCAGAAGGCGTGGCTGCGGCCTACGAAGTTCTCCCACATCCGCGACTGAGACTCGTGAATGCCCAGCGAACACGCCTCGCCCGTGGGCAGCCCAAACTCATCGCGCCGCAGATTCTGCTCGTAGATGCCGTGTCCTGCCTCGTGCAGCACGCCGAAGAAGGCATCGTTGAAGCGCTTCTCGTTGTATCGCGTGGTGATGCGAACGTCGCCGGGACCGATCTGCGTGCAGAAGGGATGCGTGGTGACGTCGAGTCGCCCGGTTCCGAAGTTGTAGCCGATGGCCGCGGCGGCATGCTCGGAGAAGGCCTGCTGGGCGGCCTGGGGATAGCTGCGTTCGACGATCTCCACGGGCGACTTCTTCGTCCCGCCCACGATCTTCTCCAGCACCGGCACCAGGTCGGCGCGCAGGGCGCTGAAGACTCTCTCCACCTGGGCCGAGGTGGTGTTGGGCTCGTAGTCGTCTAGAAGCGCGTCGTAGGGCTGCTCCTTGTAGCCAATGGCATCGGCCTTCTGGCGGCAGAGCTCGATGATCTTCTCGAGGGACGGCAGAAAGCTCTTGAAGTCGTTCTTCTTGCGCGCCTCCACCCAGATGGGATGCGCAAGCGAAGTGACCCGCGTGATCTCGGTGACAAGCGATTCAGGCAGTTTCACCATCTTGTCGTACTGGCGCCGCAGTTCGCGCACGTTGGCGGCCTGCGGGTGACCGTTCTTCGCCAGCTCCGACGATTCCAGTTCGGACAACCAGTTCCCGATGGCGGGGGAGGTGGCCTTCTGGTGAAACATCCCGGCCAGGAGAGCCTTCTGGTTGGCGCGGTGCTCGGCGCCGCCCTCCGGCATGTAGGTCACTTCATCCCAGCTGAGAATGGCTTCGCAGGTTCCCAGGGTGGCGATGTCGCGGTATTCGCGCGTGAGTTTCTCGTACGTTTCGGCTTTGGGGGACATCTGAACTTCTCCTCAATGACTGCGGTCTAACGGGTCTAATCGGCCATAGAATAGCGCAGGCCGCCACCGGTGCCAAGCGCTTTGGAACAGCCCCAGGGAAGGCCCCGGAGCACTCAGCGCCAGTGCTCGGCCAGGCGCCGGTACGATTCGTCCACGCGCACGGAGAGCAGGCGAGCGCCCCCCACCACGGGCAGAAAGTTGGAGTCGCCCACCCAGCGCGCCACCACGTGCCAGTGCAGGTGGCCGGGCACGCCGGCTCCCGCGGCCTTGCCGATATTGAGGCCGAGCGTGAATCCGTCGGGGGAGAGAGCCTGCTTCATCACGGCAACCGACTTCTGCATGAGCTGTGCACCCTCCAGATGCTCGGCGTCGGTCACGTCTTCGATCTCGCCCACGTGTCGATACGGTATCACGAGGAGGTGGCCCGACGTGTAGGGATAGAGATTGAGCATGACCAGGGACGTGTCGCCGCGGTACAACACGAAGTGAGCAGCGTCCTGGTCGGGTGCGGCAATGCGGTTGCAGAAGATGCAACCTTCTTCCTGCGATTTGGACAAAAGAAAGTCCTCCCTCCAGGGTGCGTACACGATGTCCCGGTGTGTCATGAGCCCTTGATCTTTTCCACCAGCTTCGACGTGGATCGTCCCTTGGACAGCTGAATCCGCACCACTCTTCCGCCGCGCGCCTTCACGCCCGGCGCACCCACGATGTCCTTCTGTCGATAGTCGGCGCCCTTCGCCAGAATGTCGGGACGAACCTGTTCGATGAGCTGTTGTGGCGTATCCTCACCAAACGACGTGACCAGATCCACGCACTCCAGAGCGGCGAGAAGGTGCATGCGGTCGGACAGCGGCACCAGCGGTCTGGAGGCGCCCTTCAGTCGTCTCACGGAGGCGTCGGAGTTCACTCCCACAAACAGCGCATCGCCCAATCGCCGGGCCTTCTGAAGATACGCCACGTGTCCGTAGTGCAGGAGGTCGAACACGCCGTTGGTGAACACCACGCGTTCGCCCCGTCGCTGCGCTTTGCGCGCGGCGCGGATCAAGCCAGCCCTGGTAACTACCCGGCCCATGGCCAGGCTGTTCGAACTTCGGGCGTCACCCTTACGCCGTGGAGGTTGCGGAGACCGCGCGACGGGAGCACGTAAATTCTCACCGGATCAGCACAAACTTCCGGGTGTCCACGAAGTTCAAAGACTCGCCGCGGTCCAGCGCATGGCTCTCGATGCGGTAATAGTAGACACCGCTGGCCCAGGTCCGCGCATCTACGGTGACCCGTTGAACCCCGGGCCCCTGAACGCCCTGCACCAGCGTGACCACGCGCCGGCCCAGCACATTGTACACCTCGAGCGTCACGCGGCTTCGCGTCGGCAACAGATAACTGATCGTGGTGCTTGGATTGAACGGATTGGGTACGTTCTGATCGAGTCGGAAGGAACCCGGACGCACATGCGGCTCGTTCTCTACGCCGGTCGGCACTCCGAGGGTGCCGCTGGAACTCACCCACTGGGCATAAAGATCGACCTCGGTGGTCAGAGCATCTCGGGAATCCAGCCATGCCAGGATGCTGTTCCCATTGCCGTCTGAAACCAGCTTGGGAGCAATCTGGCCCGAGCTGGCCAGGCTCACGGCCACCCCGTTAGCGGTCCACTGCACGGCGCCGGCCGCGTTGATGCGCTGTGCATAAATGTCGGAATTGCCCAGCCCGCGGTACCAGGTGATGAGGG
>Ga0105347_1000742_pt1 | contig 14902 bp, 16 predicted proteins | sample EasRivMeERMLT890_FD_89677 | JGI IMG/M metagenome (GOLD analysis project Ga0105347, IMG submission 89677) | Soil microbial communities from meander-bound floodplain in the East River, Colorado, USA - East River MetaG ERMLT890 | ecosystem: Environmental > Terrestrial > Soil > Floodplain | place... | reverse complement strand
CGTGTTTCAGCGCGGCTCGTTTCGCTTCGGACGCGGAGTTAAGGAGTCGGAGATTACGTGGGTGCGGCCGGAGATAGTCGTGAGCGTGCAGTTCGCGGAGAGGACGACCGACGGGCACCTGAGGGCACCGACGTTCCGGGGATTTGCGGACAAGGCGCCTGCTGAGGCGATGAGGGAGACGGTGGTCTCGCCACCCCCTTCGTCGATCGCCGCAGAAATCGCTCCAACGGGTGTGGACGACGTCGTAGATGTGCTGGAACAGTTGCGGCAGGCCAAGGACAAATTCACGCTCGCGGTGGGCGACGAGAAGGTGCCGCTGACCAACCTGGACAAGGTGTTCTGGCCGGAGTGGGAGGGACGCCGGGCGCTGACGAAACGCGATCTGCTGACGTACCTTGCCGGAATATCGCCGCACCTGCTGCCACACATGCGGGACCGGCCGCTGACGCTAACGCGATACCCGAACGGCGTGCATGCAAAGCACTTCTACCAGAAGCACTGGGAGGGAGCGCTGCCGCGATATGTCAGCACGGTGACTCTGTGGTCCGGGCAGAACGAGCAAGATGGGGAGTACCTGATCAGCGACAACCTGGCGACGCTGATGTGGCTGGGACAACTGGCGGACATCGAGTTGCACACGTGGTATTCGCGCGTGAGTCCGGAGCCAGATGGGCACGATTTGCCCGAGTCGTACGCCGGGTCGGACGAGAATTTCGGGCAGTCGCGCCTCAATTTCCCGGACTTCCTGGTCTTCGACCTGGATCCGTACATCTACTCGGGTGACGAGGTGAAGGGAGCGGAGCCGGAGCTCAACAAGAAGGCCTTCCGCAAGACCTGCGACGTTGCCTACTGGCTCAAGGATCTGCTGGATTCGCTCTCGCTATCGTCGTTCGTGAAAACGACCGGAAAGACTGGACTGCACATCTACGTGCCGATCCTGAGGGAGTTCGAATACAACACGACACGCGCGGCGGCAGAGACGCTTGGGAAGTTCCTGCTGCGCGCCCATCCACGCGACATAACTATGGAATGGACCACCGCGAAGCGTGTGGGGAAGATCTTCTTCGACCACAACCAGAACATGAAAGGGAAGACTCTGGCCTCCATCTTCTCGCCGCGGCCGGTGCCGTGGGCCGGGGTTTCGATCCCGGTCCGCTGGGACGAGCTTCGGGACATCTATCCGGCTGACTTCACGATCCTGAATGCCGTGGACAGAGTGGCGGAGGCGGGAGACATGTGGGCGGACATCCTCGCGCACAAACACGACCTGCGGGGGATGCTGGAGGCGACCTAGGGCCAGTCCCAGCGTTCGTCGGAGTCACTGCTACCCTCAGAGCTGTCCGTCGAAGGCAGCTCTACGAGGAACGAGATGGCGAGGAAGATAACGGCGCCAATGGCGAGGAAGTAGCTGCCGGAGGTGATAGCGATGGTGAGCCAGACGAAGGCGATTCCGGTGTTTACCACCCACCAGGCGAAGGAGTTACCGAACAAGGGGACGTCCACTCACATCATGGTGAAGGTAACCGACGGGGGCCGGATCCGTAAATGACTTGCTTGTAGCGCCTCCACAAATTGACTCACCGAGAACTCACAGCGTTCTAACCCGCGCTTAACTGATGCTTGCGTCACGGCGCTAAAGTTGTTCTCAGCGCGCATGGTTCTCGTCGCCGCACCCCCAAACGTCGTTGAGGCCGCGCGCTTTTTCTTTGGGTGGATCTTGAGATGAAGGCTGCGGTGATGCCTGATTGGCATGTCTGGTCCCGGCACGGTGATGTTGTCGTGTTGCTCGCTCTGCGGCCCGGATCCACGATCAAGGAGATCGCCGAGAGCCTCTACTTAACCGAGCGGACGATCCGCGACACAGTCGCCGACCTGCGCCGCGCAGGCATGCTCAAGATACGGCGGAACGGACGCCGCCTTCACTATCATGTGAACCTCGATGCTCCTTTCCGACACCCCACGATCAAGGGTGTGACGCTGCGAACCCTGCTCGGCAGCCTAAACGGTGACAATGGCTCGCACGAGACTCAGCGGCAACGATCTGTCGCTAGTCACCTCTGGAGTGCAGCCTCTCCAGCCACTTCTTGATCTTCTCCTCGTAGCCCAGGTTCCCGGGATCATAGTAGCGGCGGCCGGCGAGCTTATCCGGAAGATGCTGCTGTCCGGAGTAGTGCTCGTCGCGGCCGTGGTCGTATTGATAGCCGGCCCCGTACCCCATTGACTGCATAAGCGGCGTGACCGCGTTCTGGAGGTGCAGCGGCACCGGCTCTGAGATCGTTTCCCGAGCATCCTCCATGGCCCGGCCGAAGGCTTCCCCCACGGTGTTGGACTTGGGTGCTGCAGCCAGATAAATGGTGGCCTCGGCCAGCGGGTAGAACCCTTCCGGCATCCCGATGAAATGGACGGCTTGCTGCGCGGCGACGGCAACAGATAAGGCGTTCGGGTCCGCCAACCCGACGTCCTCCGAGGCGAGAATCACGAGCCGCCGTGCGATGAAAAGCGGATCTTCGCCGCCTTCCACCATGCGGGCGAGCCAGTACAGGGCGGCGTCCGGGTCGGAGCCGCGCAGCGACTTGATGAACGCGGAGGCGATATCGTAGTGCCAGTCTCCTGCGCGGTCGTACATGGCGGCCCGGTGCTGGAGCGCTTCCTCGATGTGGGCCACTTCGACCGTCCGATCTCCGTTGTCGCCGGGCTCCGCTGTTTGAGCGGCCAACTCAAGGGCGTTAAGCGCAATTCGGGCGTCACCGCCGGACGCGTTCGCGAGTGTGCCGAGCGTATCGTCTGAGATGGCGACGCTCATCGTCCCGAGCCCGTTCTCGGTGTCCGCCAGGGCGCGGCGGAGGATGGCGACGATGTCGTCCGGGGTGAGTGACTCCAGGCGGAAGACGCGGGAGCGGGAGAGCAGGGCTGAGATCACCTGGAAGGAGGGGTTCTCCGTGGTCGCGCCCACGAGGGTGATCGTGCCCTCCTCGACGAGCGGGAGAATGACGTCTTGCTGCGCTTTGTTGAAGCGATGAATCTCGTCGATGAACAGGATGGTCCTGCGGCCGTGCTCACCAAGCAGGCGACGGGCCTCGTCGGCGACGCGTCGGAGGTCCGCGACGCCCGCCGAGACGGCGGATACGGTCTCGAAGTGGGCGCCGGTGAGGGCGGCGACGATCCGGGAGAGGGTCGTCTTCCCTGTGCCTGGCGGGCCCCAGAGGACCATCGAGGGGACGCGGTCTTCTTCGATCGAGCGCCGGAGCAACGTGCCGGGACCGACGATCTTCTCTTGTCCGATGAACTCGTCCAGGGTGCGCGGCCGCATTCGCGTGGCGAGCGGGGCGTTGCGTTCCGCCCGCTCGCGCGCCGCTTCGGCGAACATATCTATAGAGTTGCCATGCCGCTTCATGGTGATTCGGCTGGATTATCTCACGGCCGTTTGGAGGTTCTTGCGAAAACCCTGGTGCGAACGCTGGTATCCGAGACTGTCGTAGAAGCGGTGCGCATCCGTCCGCTGTGCATTGCTGGTGAGGACGATCTTGTAGCAGCCGGCTTCAGATGCCATCTTCTCGGCGTGCTCCATGAGCAACTTCCCGTACCCCTTGCCGCGATGGGACTCGTCGACAACGACGTTCTCGACCAGGGCGAAGGGGGAACCCCTGTGCGAAATGTTGGGAAGAATGTAGAGCGCCAGTGTCCCGACAATACTCCCTTCCGATTCGACCACGAGGATCTTAGTGCCGGCGTCGATCATGCGGACGTAGGCCGCGTGGTACACGTCAGCGAGGGCCGTATCTTCGCGCCGGGGATCGTCGGGGTCGAGCTGAGCGAGGAGTGGGACCGACGCGGTCAGATCGGAGGCTTCGGCTTCACGAACAATCACATTCATAGTCCGTAATCAATCGTCATGCATGTTGTTAGTGATTATGACACCGACTCGAAGTGGCCGGTGATCCCGAAAGAGGGACAGAGCGTATTTATTAGCGATGGTTCAGCAACTACAGAACATCCAGTCCTTCCCCGCCCCCTCGTTCTCCCGCCGCAAGGATGCGAGCCCCTGGGTAAGCGACGATGTGCTCCTCGGTCTCTCGATCTGGTGGGTAAAGATGACTCACCCCGGCGCGACCGACTTCGGCGGTGAGGTCGCGCTGACGTTTAACGGTCTCCAGCGCGACCTTCAGTAACTCCTCCTCACTGCGCGGCGTATCATGCTCTTCATGGCCAACCGTGCGTCCGTATTTGACGTCTCCACGATGAAGAAGGCGGGAGAGGGACGTGAGGCGGAGATGTACGAGATGGACGATGGCCGGATCCTGCGGCTCTATCGCCCGGGGTTCAGTGCGCAAGGCGCGATGACTCAGGTCCTCAAACAGAGATTGGCGCATGAGGCGGGCGTGCGCGTTCCCGAAATATATGGCGTGCAGCAGGTTGATGGGCGGTTCGGCGTCATCATGGAGAGGATTGACGGCACGGACTTCCTTACCGAGGCAGGGCGCAAGCCGTGGCGCATCTTGAGTATTGCTTCGCAGTGCGGGCGTACCCACGCCCGGGTCAATTCGGTCCTGGCGCCCCCGTCGTTGCCGACGGTGAAAGACCGCTACGTTTCGACCGTGAACCGGTTGGAAGGCATCCCCGAGGACGTGCGTGTCGCGGCGCTGGAGCGGCTTGGGAGGTTGCCGGAAGGGGACACGCTGTGTCACCTGGACTTCCACCCGGCTAACGTTATGGAGCAGGACGGCAAGGCTGTTGTCATCGATTGGAGCAACGCGTCCCGGGGACCTGCTGAAGCGGACTTCGCACGCTCGATCCTCATCCTGCAGTTGGGCGATCCACCGCCTGGCACCGCACCTACGCTCAGGATGCTGGCGCTCGGCGGACGGAAAATTTTCAAGGCCCTGTACTCGCGGGCGTATCGCCAACGCCTGAAGCTGGACGCGGAGCAAGTCGAGGCGTGGGCGCTGCCAACGGCAGTGGCGCGGATTGGCGACGGCATCGAAGCGGAACGTGAGTCGCTGCTCTCGCATATCCGCTCTTTGATGTAAGTCCGTGACGAAACGGCGACCGCGCGCGTACTCTTGGTGTAGTGACGAAAATACTCTTCGCGGTTCTCGCGCTCCTGTTGCTCGCCGCCTGCGGCGATAGCGAAGGAGCTTCGGATGACACTCCTTCCCCGTCCCCCACGACACGATCCTCCTCCACGCCAGGCCCGGGCACCGACACGGCGTCACCGTCAGCGGCGCCAACGGCCGCCCCAACGGTGCCTCCGGAAGGGTTGAGCTACACAGTAGTGTCCGGCGACACACTGGGCGCCATCGCGGCGAGGTACGGTGTGACGGTGGATGCGATAGTCGCAGCGAACGGAATAGCGGATCCGGCGGCCCTCCAGGTGGGGCAGGTCCTGATCATCCCCGGCGCGGATGCGCCGACTGTAACGGCTCCGCCTACTTCGGGATCGAATCCGACGCCACCTCCGACGAGTGCTCCTCCGCCCGCGGGCGGCGTGGGGTTGCTGACGCTCGTAGACAAGCAGCACGCGCTCCCCAGCGACTACTTACCGCCGGGGCTCTCCGGGATTCCGGGAGGCTATCTCGCCCCCGGCTACTCCGCCAGCCTTCGGGGAGATGTGATCGCTGCATTGACGCAGATGATCGACGCCTCTGGATTCGGCATTCGTGTGGTCTCCGGATACCGGTCTTACTCTCAACAGGTGGCAACGTTCAACTACTGGGTGAGCGTTCTAGGTTACGACGAGGCCGTCCGCGTGAGCGCAATGGCCGGACACAGCGAGCACCAGCTCGGCTCGACGGTAGACCTGGGGACTGCAGAGTACGGCTGGGACCTGACGGAAGGATTTGGCGCTACGGCTGCGGGCCAGTGGCTGAAGGCGAACGCGCACAGCTACGGATTCGCGCTGAGCTATCCCGCCGGAGGTGAGCCGGTCACGGGGTATTCGTACGAGCCGTGGCACTTCCGCTACATCGGGGTCGCAGAAGCTACCGCCTGGAAGGCATCAGGATTGACGCTCAACCAGTACCTGGGCGGCTGACCGATTGCCCGTGCAGGCGGCCACAAGCTATCTTGGCTTCAGTATGCAGGGAATAATCGAAGTCAGGCCCGAAACGCTGGAGTCCCTGACGCACGGGGACCGGGAACTGCCCTACGTGGAGTACGGAGAGATGCAACCCGGGATCAAGCTTGTCCTTGATGGTGAGGAGTACTGGTATTACAAGACGCTGCCACTAAAGGGCTATAGCGCTGTGTTGGGCGGGTACATCCGCGGGCTTGAAGCCGAGGGAAAGACCCCGCTGCTGGCGCGATTTGGCACTCGCATTTACATCTACGCGACTGGTATCACACCGATTGGCGCGGGCAAGCCTCCGGGAGGCTAGGTTCGTTCGAAACGTTCGACGGGCAGAACGAACACAATCGCGCCCCCGACTCGAACCTGAACTGGCTCGGCCGGATAGATGCTCTCCGGGAACGGTAGTGCCTGGGCGGGAACGTATTCAGTGCGAGCCTGACAGTGGTCGCGGATGATGACCATCACATTGTCGAGGTCGTTAGCCTCTACGCCGGAAAAGATCGTGGCGTTACCGCGTCGCAGGAAACCACCAGTGCTGCTTACCTTCGTGGCCGGATAGCCCCGCTCCACGAGTTTGCGGATAAGCTCCTCCGCATCGTCGTCAGAGGTGATGACGACGATTAACTTCTGTTCGCCTGCGCTCGCCAAGGACGCCGGCTACTTACTCGCTACGGCCGCGACTTCCGCTTCGACCTCTTCCAGACCTTCGATCGACTGATCCGTGTTCTTGCGCAGGCGCGTCGCCAGGGCGTCGCGTGTGTCCTTGCCGGACTGCGGGGCCGCAATCAGGCCAAGGGCGGCGCCAACGGACGCTCCGATGATGACTCCTAGGATGAATCGCATGATCACCTCCTGAACTGCCAAAGGGCGGGGAAATCAGGGAAATACTAGCACGGCAGAGGGCGTGTGGCAGGAGATTGGGGCGGCGCGGTGGTTACGTTTTTGTTGAAAGATTCAGTTGGTGGCAGTCGCAACTTCTGCAAGCTTGCGCTCGGCGGCGCCTGAATCAATCGCTTGACGCGCCGCGTCGATACCATCGCCGATCGTTGGCGCGCGTTCCGCAAGCCAGATGCGGATGCCAGCGTTGAGCAACACGAGGTCACGGTGAGCGCCGGGATCGCCGGCAAGGATTCCCCGGGCGATGGCGGCGTTGTAGGTGGCGTCGCCGCCCTCCATCTCCTCCTTCGAGGCCGGCTGCAGGCCGTACTCAGAGGCGTCGATTCGGATCTCGCTGCGCTCGCTGTTCTCGCAGAAGAAGGCGCGGCAGGGACGCGAGGTTGGGGCATCCTCGTTACCCTCGATTCCCTGGACGATGAGGATGCGTTTGAAGCCCATCTCGGCGGCTGTGGCCAGCATCTTGTCGGCGTACGGCAGGTGGGCGAGCCCGAGGATGCTGTAAGAGGCGCTCGCAAGGTTGTAGATCTTCTCTACAGTGCTGAGTACCGTTCTCAGCGCCACTTCTTCCCTCAAACCCTTGAGTGCGTATAGCGCCGGCACGAAACGCTCCTGGTGCATGTAGCCTAATCCAGTAGCCTCCAGTTGCCCGACGACTTCTGCGGGTTCCTGGTCGACCGGTAGCCCAAGGGCCTCCAAAACGTCTCCGATGGGCACACCATGCTTGGGGCCGAGGTCTTTCTCGCCGTGCATCACGACGGGCACGCCTGCGGCCGCGGCGACGATGGATGATGCTGGTGAGACGACGATGCTCTTCTTCCGGCCGTCGTAAGGGCTGCCGATGTCAAGGAGACCCTCGACTTCCGGTGTCTTTGTGATCGCTTCCGCACGGATGGCCTCGGTGAAACCGCGAAGCTCATCCGGTGATTCGCCCTTGTAGCGTTGGACCAGGAGAAAGCCACCTGCCTGGGATGGCGCGATTTCTTGCCGCAGGATCATCCCAATAGCGTCCCCCGCTTCCTCGCGCGTCAGGTCGCGGCCGCTGCGGGGCCCCTGGCCGATCTCGCGGAGGTAGAAGCGCATACGTTCGAAGGGGGAGTCGTCCTTCGGTCCAGGGCGAGGAGGATACTGGGTCATATCTAGATTCAGTGGTGGGCTCAACCCACCCGCATCGACTCCGCCTCGACCCCCATCTCAGTGCACCACTCCGCGTAGGCCAGCGGGGAGATCTCGCTTGGCTTGATTTCCGAGCGGCCGCCCCAGAAGACGTTCGTGTAGGTCACGGGAATGTCGGCCTCCGCGAGGTGGGCGTCGATCGCCGCCTTGTGGGAGAGGACGACGTCCTTGTCCGTGCCGTGCGCCACTCCCATGACGTTGACGTTCTTGAATTCCGGGCCGCCTTCGCGCCAGTACGCGTGCGTCATGATGTAATGCCGCCCCAACTCCCGCCCAGCATCCAGCACTTGCTCGGGCGCCACAGCCCAGTGGAAAAGCGCGTTGTACCGCGTGACGCGCTCGCCGGAAGCCGTCGGCTTGACGTGCTCCAGGAACGTCGAGAAGCGGCCGATAAGCTTCCGCTCGTGGAAGGATTCGGCGGCGCTGAAGAACTCCTCCGGGGTGACCCCGGCCTCCTGGGCGCGCGCAGACCACGCATCCTCCCGGATTTCATCGGGTGCGAATTCGCGCTTGAGAGCGGTCAAGACTCGCCATTCCTGCTCTGATAGCTCCGCCACGGCCGGGAACATCGCATCTGCAGGTTCCGGTGCGCGGTCACCGGGTGCCATGTCTTTGCGCCGTGTATGTCCGACGCCTAGCACGAACAGCGCCTTAGCCGGCATGATCCGGTAATCCTCGGCGCCGACCCTCGAGGCAAGCAAGTCGCAGTGTTTAACCATGTCGTAGCCCTGTGGCACCTTAACCGTTGTCCAGAGCCGGTAGCGAGCGCCCGGGTTCGCCGCGTCGGTCGTGCGGATTACGACGTGGCCGCTGAATGGGTCGCGCTGAAACATCCAGTCGAAGGACTCACTCAGGCGGTCCTGCGGCACGCGCCATGCGACGAGTGCGCCCTCCGCCAGGTTCGTCGCCAGCAGCGTCTGCCGCACCCGGCGGATTGTGCCCGCCTCCAACAACCCTCGCACTCGTTCCAGCACGGTTTGTAAGGGGACGCCGGACCTCCGGGCAATCTCACCGAAGGGATCGCGCTGGAAACCTTCGAGGCGATCCTCGGAGACGGCGAGGATGGCGGTATTGACCGGGTCTGTAAGTTCGAGGGGAATCGTTGGGCTCGTCATGAGTAGCGCTCTTCCTTGAAGGGGTCGCCACGCAGATGGTAGCCGTAACGTTCCCAGAATCCCGGCGTGTCGCGCGGGACGAATTCCAGGGCGTTGAGCCACTTGGCGCTCTTCCAGAAGTAGAGGTGCGGCACGAAGAGCCGGGCGGGGCCGCCGTGTTCTTTCGGCAGGGGTTCGCCCTCGTAGGTATGGGCGATCAGGTTCTCCGGCCGGACGAAGTCGTCGAGGGTAAGGTTGGTGGTGTAGCCGCCGTGGCAGTGAGCGATAACGGCCTTTGCTTCGGGCATCAACCGCACACGGACCATGAGGTCCGGGATCGAGACGCCCGCGAAATTGGTGTCGAATTTGCTCCAGGTCGTGACGCAGTGGATGTCGGTGTGGACATCGGTCACCGGGAAAGCGCGGAACTCTTCCCAGGAGATCGTGGTCTCCTCTTCAACCAGTCCGAACAGACGCAACTTCCACGTCCTGAGGTCGATTTTCGGCGTTCCTCCGTACGTGAGCACGGGCCAGTTCTCGACCACGTGCTGGCCCGGTGGGAGCCGATTGCCGTACCTCTCACGTTCTTTCTCGCGCCGTTTGAAAATGTCCAGCGTCATACACAATCGAGGATAGCACGCAGAGCGCCGTCTCCAATACACGAGGTCCGTCGTACCATAGATCCGTGGAAGCTACCGAGGATTCGCAGCCGATCGGCGCTTCGCCCCCAGCTGCGACGCACGCCCGGGCCTATCCGATCCTCTTCTGGGGCGCGGCCGTCGGCGTCGTACTCCTTGACCAGGCTACAAAGGCCATCGTCCGTACGTCGCTTGACCGTGGAGAGTCGTGGCCGGACTGGGACATGCCGTTTCGGCTCACCCACGTGGTAAACAGCGGCGCAGCGTGGGGGATCCTCCAGGACCAGACGGCGTTTCTAGTCATCATGGCGACCATCGGGATTGGGGCAATTTACCTCTACTACCGCAATCCGCCCTATAACCACTGGACCGCGACGCTCGGAATTGGGCTGTTGCTCGGCGGCGCGCTGGGTAACTTGATCGACCGCGTCCGCCTTGGCCACGTGACGGATTTTCTCGACCCGGACAACTTTCCCACTTTCAACGTGGCGGACTCGGCTATCAACGTGGGAATTGCTGTGTTGGTTATTGGGTACCTGGTATGGGGTGTGAGGGAGGACCAGCCATCCAAAACCGATACCACAGAACCAGATGCGACGTCACCAACTGACGGCTGACCGCGCAGGAGAACGCATAGATGCGTTTGTGGCCCGGCGACTGCCGGAGGTTTCTCGCAGTCACGTACAGAAGCTAATCGACAGTGGACACGTCACGATGGATGGCCGCGTACCGAAGGCATCGGAGAAGATCGCGGACGGGCAAGAGGTGATAGTGGTCGTGCCTCCTCCCGAGGAGACTGCTCTGGTGGCGGAGGCGATCCCGCTGACGATCGTGTACCAGGACGCGGACCTGATCGTTGTCGACAAGCCGGCGGGGCTAACCGTGCACCCGGCGCCCGGCCACCCGAGCGGGACGCTGGTGAACGCGCTGCTGGCAGCCTGCCCGGACCTGCAGGGGATCAGCGGCAGTTTGCGGCCAGGGATCGTGCATCGGCTGGACAAGGACACCTCGGGGCTCCTCGTCGTCGCAAAGAACGACCGGGCGATGCAGTCGCTCCAGGCCCAGCTGAAAGGGCGGGAGGTGCACAAGACGTATCTCGCGCTCGTTGCGGGAGTGCCTAAGCCCGCGGAGGGCCAGATCGAGGCCCCGATCGGCCGCAGCCATCGCAACCGCAAGAAGATGGCAGTGGTGGACGGCGGGCGCGAATCAACGACCCGGTACAGGACGCGTGAGGTGATCAACGGGCGGGCGTTGCTGGAAGTGGAGCCCGTGACCGGGCGGACCCACCAGATCCGTGTACACCTGGCGGCAATTGGCCATCCGATCGTGGGCGACTCGCTCTATGGCAAGCGCTCGCCGCTGGTCGGGCGCCAGTTCTTGCACGCCGCGAAGCTTGGGTTCCGGATGCCTGGCGGCCGCGAGATCGAGTTCGAGTCGCCGCTGCCGGCGGATCTAAGGGAGGCGCTGGAAGCGTTGAGGGCTGAACGGGCGTAGGGGCGCAGCACTCTGCGCCCCTACGAGAGTGCGACCGTCCTGGCGCTAGTTGCGGCAATCAAGTCCGCAGGGGAAAGGGCAAGGTCGGTGCCGCGATCGCCTGCGGACACGTGGATGGTATCGAGGGCGAGGGCGAGGGCGTCGATGAAGATATCGAAGGCGGCGAGGCGCCGAAGGCCGAGCGCGGAGATACCGCCCACCTGCATGCCGGTGAGGTTTTCGGCCTCGCGCTGCGTCGCCATGCGCAACTTCTTGTCGTTCGTGGCTGCCGCGAGGCGCTTAAGGTCGAGCTGCGCGTCGGACGGGATCATGACGAGGATCGGTTTGCGCCGCGGGTCTGATTCGGAAAGCACGACAAGCGTTTTGTAGATGGCGTCGGGCGGCTGGCCCAGGAGGGCAGCGGCTTCCTCGGCTGTGTGGAAGGCGCCCGAAGCGTCGTAGCCGGTGGCGGTGTAAGCGATGCCCGCGGCGTCTAGGACGCGCATGGCGTGAGTCTTACGGGGCGGCCTGGTCATGGCGACCAGTCTACTAACGCGAAGGGGTCAGGCTTCAAGCCTGACCCCTGGGTCTCGCTATGGATTGGGTTTAAGGGATGAACAGTGGCGCCATCACCAGCGTGATCGTCGCGAGGAGCTTGATCAGCACGTGGAGCGAGGGGCCGGCGGTGTCCTTGAAGGGGTCGCCGACGGTGTCGCCGACGACCGCCGCCTTGTGGGCGTCTGTACCCTTGCCGAGGACGGTACCGTCATCGTCTTTCAGTTGACCGGATTCGATGTACTTCTTGGCGTTGTCCCAGGCGCCGCCCACGTTGTTGAAGAAGGTGGCCATCATAATACCGGTGATCGTTCCGATCAGGAGGAAACCCGACACGGCGAGCCAGCCGTCGTGGTGGCCCGATTCGAGGCCCAGGTACTCGGTTTCAGGGCGAAGGTAGCGGAAGAGGAGACCGACGATGATCGGAGTGCTCACCGCGAGGACGCCCGGCGCGATCATGTTTCTTAGGGACGCCTTGGCAGTAATGTCTACGGCGCGACCATAGTCGGGACGTGAGGTGCCGGCCATGATTCCGGGGTCTTCGCGGAACTGGCGGCGTACTTCTTCGATGATGTCGCCAGCGGCGGAACCCACTGCGCGGATGGCGAGCGAGGAAAAGACAAAGACGAGCATCGCGCCAAGCATTCCACCGGCGAAGACGTCGATGTCCGCGAGGTCGATCGGAAGTTCTTCGTTCAGGGGAATCTCCAGGCGCTCCTTGACCTTGTCGAGGTAAGCACTGAAGAGGAGGAACGCCGCGAGACCGGCGGAGGCTACGGCGTAGCCCTTGGTGAGCGCCTTGGTCGTGTTACCTACGGAGTCCAGTTCGTCGGTGATGTGGCGGGCGCTTTCCGGGGCGCCAGACATCTCCGTTATGCCACCGGCGTTGTCTGTAATCGGTCCGAAGGTATCCATCGAGAGGATGTAGGCCGCGGACATGAGCATTCCCATCGTCGCGACCGCCGTGCCGAACACGCCGGTGCTAAAGCCTGTAATGCTGCCGTTCTCGCCGGTGACTTCCGCGTCGAACCCAAGGGCGAACGAGGCGACAAGGGCGATGCTGATAGTGATCGCGGTGGCGGCGATCGTCTCAAGACCTACCGCGCTTCCGATGATGATGTTGGTGGCCGGTCCGGTCTTGGACGCGTCGGCGATTTCCTTGACGGGCCGCCAGCCGCCCGAGGTGTAGTACTGGGTGATGTAGACGAAGGCGATGCTTGTTGCGACCCCGAGGCAGCCGCAGATGAAGAAGCGCCACCACTCGTCGCCCAGCATCACGTACGTGACGATGCCGAGGCCGAGGACGGAGAGAGCTGAAACGATGAAGTAGCCGTTGTTGAGCGGCGTCATGGCGTTCTGCTTACCGTCGTCGCGAGTGAAGAACGGCACGGAAGAGAGACCGATTATCGTGGCGATGATTCCAAAGGAGCGAAGGACCAACGGGAACATGATCCACTCCAGGTCGCCTGTCACAGCGTAGATGGACACACCGAGGATCATCGCGCCGATGTTTTCGGCTGACATGGACTCGAAGAGGTCGGCGCCGCGGCCTGCGCAGTCACCGACATTGTCACCGACGAGGTCCGCGACCACGGCTGCGTTCCGAGGGTCGTCCTCGGGAATGCCGGCTTCAACCTTACCTACCAGGTCGGCGCCGACGTCGGCCGCCTTGGTGTAGATTCCACCGCCTAACTGAGCGAAAAGAGCGACGAAGCTGGCTCCGAAACCGAAGCCGACGATGAGGAAGGGCGTGATCGATTCGGGGTATCCGAGGACCTCAGTGTAGACGACAAAGATCGTGGAGATGCCGATGAGGCTGAGGGCCACAACCAGGAAACCGGAGACGGCGCCACCTCGAAGGGATACCGTGATCGCCTCCTTGAGGCTGCGCGTGGCAGCCGACGCCGTCCGCGAGTTGGAGCGGACCGCGATGAACATGCCAATGTAGCCGGCCAGGCCAGAACAGAGCGCACCGATGAGGAACGCGAACGAGGTCAGGGCACCTTCTTCCCAGGGCTCCACCTGTTTCGCGCCGTACTCAACGACGCTGTCGGTCGCGGTGATGTCCTTCACGCCTTCCGAAACTCCGGCAACAATGGCGCCGATCGCGATGGCGGTGACGATGGAGAGCGCCGCGATCGTCCCGTACTGACGTCGCAGGAAGGCCATAGCCCCCTCGAAGATCATGGACGCAACGTCCTGCATCTCTGGAGTGCCCATGTCGCGCTTCAACACATCGCGCGCCAGCCAGATGGCGTACAGCACTGCGGCCGCTCCCGCCACTGGAATCATCCAAACTAGTTCCATTTTTCACTAACCTCCGAAGGCGGAGTCTAGCAGTCGCCAATCCTTAGAACAATTGGATTGCCGACATAAGGTCTTCGGCGTTTTCACAAAGGTCTGGGGTGAAGGTCGGACTTAAGCCCGACCTTCATGGACGTCATTCGCTGTTACTGAATCCGCCCAAAGGAGGGCGGACGCTTCTCCATGAACGAAGCGACACCCTCCTTGAAGTCGGTGCGCGCGAGGCTCTCGGCCATAAGGCGGTTTGACTCGTCCATTGCTTCATTCAGCGGACGCATCATGTGCAGGTACACCTGTCGCTTCATCGTCATGATGGATGTGGGGGAGCAGGTTTGGGCGAGGTTCTCGATGTACTTGCGCGCTTCCTGGACGACGTCACCGTCAACGACGCGGTCGACGAGGCCAAGCTGCAAGGCTTCCTCGGCGTCGACCTTACGGGCGCTCCAGAGCAGGTCGAGGGCGCGAGATGGACCGAGCAGCCGCGGGAGGATCCAGCTCAGGCCGTGCTCGGCGATTAGTCCTCGCTGGGAGAACGACGTAGTGAACAGGGCCTTGTCGGAGGCGAAGCGGATGTCGCACATAGCGGCGATGGCCGTTGACATCCCGGCACATGGCCCGTTGACTGCGGCGATGACGGGTTTCTTGAGCGAGGGGATGAAGCTCCAGGTGACCGCGAACTCCGGTGCGACATCGCGACCCCT
>Ga0105347_1000739_pt1 | contig 14921 bp, 17 predicted proteins | sample EasRivMeERMLT890_FD_89677 | JGI IMG/M metagenome (GOLD analysis project Ga0105347, IMG submission 89677) | Soil microbial communities from meander-bound floodplain in the East River, Colorado, USA - East River MetaG ERMLT890 | ecosystem: Environmental > Terrestrial > Soil > Floodplain | place... | reverse complement strand
TCAAACCCAAGGGCCCGGGCCGCCGCCTGGTCGTACACGTTCTCGGGGCGAACCACCTGCACTTCCAGGTAGTGATTGCCCGAGCCCAGCGTGCCCAGCTGGTCGCGTCCGCGCTGAATGGAGCGCGGCGACAGACCCGACGGATCGGCCGCCTCGAGCCGGCCCTGCTCCTCCATGTGCGCCAGGTCGGCTCGCGTCCCGAAGCCCTCGGCCACACACCAGGGGGCGCCCCCCACGGCGGCTTCTTCAAAACGACGGTCGTCCAGCCGCACGAAGCCGCGCGTGCCCACACCCGAGGGCACAGCCTCGAACAGGCGCGTCATCAGCTCTTCGAGCCGGGGACGTACCTGCGATTCGGTGAGATTGGTGCGTAGCAGCCTCATGCCGCAGTTGATATCGAAGCCGATGCCACCGGGCGAGATGATGCCTGAATCCAGGTCAAACGCCGCCACGCCACCGATGGGGAAGCCGTAGCCCCAGTGGCCATCGGGCATGCAGAGGGCGTGCTCCACAATGCCGGGCAGGCAGGCCACGTTGGTGATCTGGCGGAACACGCCGTCGTCCATGGTGGCCATGAGGTCGTCGGACGCGAGCAGGCGGGCGGGCACGAGCATGCCCTCCTTCGCCTCTATGGGGATTTCGAAAACGCCGGGAGCGATCTTGTAGGGTCGCACTCGCTCAGACGTCGAGCACGACCTTGGCGAACCAGCGGCCGTTCTCCTGATGGATATCCATCTCGTGGTACGTGGCCGCCTTCACGTCGACGTTCATTTGATGGCGTCGGCGGTCGATGGCCTCGCCTTCCACCAGGGCCTGCAGATGGAAGCTCGGCTTGTCGGGGCAGCGCACGCGGAAGCGGCTGGCCACGAACTCCTCGGTGTCCTTGAGAAAGATCAATTCGGAGAGCCAGTCGAACAGCAGATCCTCGAGCGCATCGGCCTGCACCGTGACGGTGTGGCGCTCGACCGGCTTCACCAGCTTGGTGTCGGTCATGGCGGCAAACGTGGCCTCGCCGCAGATTTCGAGCAGGGACGTGAGCGAGTCGGCCTCGGCTGTAAAGGCCACATCGGCCTGTGCGCCGTCCTCGATGAACCGGTAAGTGCCTGCCATGGCTGGATGCCGAACGTGCCCCGGTGTGTCGGTGGGGCCATGTGGCCGCACGATGAGAATGCCCGGGAGGCAGCGCAAGCGAAATCTGCCGCGGGCGGCCCGCGGCGGCTGGGTGCGAAGGGAAGCGCGGGGGCCGCTTCTCCCGGAGCTTCGGCCTACTTCATCATGCTCACGCCGCTCACGGGGATAGTGAGTCGCGTGGTCTGTGCGCCCTCCAGAATCAGGGTGACGGCGCCGGAGAACTTTCCGAGAGGTACGCCGTCGGACTTGGTCTTCACGATGAGATCGGCCGACTGTTTGGGTTCGAGGTGCGTCCCCGAGAGCCGGGCTTCAAGGTAGGAGGGCGGATCGCCCAGGATCTTTATGGACACGGCCGTAGGACTGAAGTTGGTGAGCGCCACCCGCGCCTCATGCGACTCGTCGGCGGCAAAACGTTCGAAGTCGATTCCTGTTTCGGGTGCGATTCCCACCGTGGGAGGCGTACTGCCGACGATGGCCGCGAAGTGCAGCTGCTGGTTGGGATTCTTCTCGTCGGACGACACCACGGCGACGCTCTTGCGCACCGGGCCGGTGTACTTCTTGGTGCTGAAGGATACTTCTACCGGGATTTGTTCGCCCGGCGCGAGCTTGTCCTTAACTAAGGGCGCGGAGGTGCATCCTCATGTGGGTTTGATGCGCTCGATGAAGAGCGTATCAGACCCCACATTCTGCAGGATGAACTCGTGCGTGATCTTCACGTCCTGCGCCACGTACCCGAAGTCCCAACTGTCTTCCTTTACGAACAGGCTGCCACGCCCCTTCTGTAATTCCGCTACGCCCTTCGGCATGGCGGGCTGCGCGGCAGCTTGAGGCGGCACGTCGGCCTTTTTGACGGGCGGCGGATCGGAGTCCTGGGCAATCGCGACGGATCCGGTCAGAATCGTCGCCAGACCCAGCACCATTCGCAACGTTCGGCTCACTGCATCTCTCCTCATGGTGGCTCTATACATAGGTTCGCAATTCGTATTTGTCATCACATTTCGTGGATCGGTCATAGCAGCTGTGCGCCAGACTCAATCGGCCGTGCTCTCCCCGGTGACCGGGATGGAGAGCCGCGCGTTGGCGCCGCCTTCGAGCATTACGGTGACCGAGCCTGCAAAGCGGCCCACGGGCGCGCCCTGCTTCGTCTTCACAATGAGGTCGGCCATCTGTCGGGGTTCGATGCGTGCCACCGAGAAGCTCGCCTCCAGGAACGCCGGCGCCGTGCTCACGACTTTCAGATTCGCCCCCCCCGTGCCGAGATTGGTGAGCGCCACCTTCCCCTGGGCCGAAGCGGCGGAGGCGAAGCGGCTCAGGTCGATTCCCCCGCCGGGCTCATAGGTTACCACGTTGGGCAGTGCGCCCACGGTGGCGGTGAAGTCCAATGAGGTCTGAGGTTGCTTGCCGTCGGATGAGTAGATCGTCACCGTCTTGCGAACGTGACCCGACATCTTGCCCGAACTGAAGGTGACATCGATCGGCACGCGTTCGCCGGGCGCCAGCTTGTCTTTGGTCAACGGCGCAGAGGTGCAGCCGCAGGTGGCGTGGACCTTGTTGATGAAGAGCGTATCGGTGCCCGTGTTCTTCAGCACGTAAGAGTGCGTGACCCTGGTGTTCTGTGCCACGTGCCCGAAGTCGAAACTCTCCTGGGTGAGCTGCAATGTTCCGCGATTCCTCTGAGCGGGCGGAGTCTGCGGTGTGCTGACCGGGGGATTGCCTGCCACTCCGAGTGCGGGGAAGATCCCCAGGAGGGCGACCGCACACACACCCACACTTGTCGCGATGCGGCGATCGGTGATCATGAAACCGTGATCGAAGCGTGCCATGGTCAGTTCGCCACGCCGGTGCCGGTAATCGGAATGGTCAGCCGGGAGGTTTCCTTGCCCGACATCTCGAGCGTGAGAGAACTCTGGATCGGCCCCTCGGGAGGCTGGGCGGCCGTCGCCACGGCCACGTCGATGGACTCCTGCGGGGCGAGCCTTGCATTGGAGAGCGTGGCCTTGAGGTAGGGCGGAGCTTCCGCAATCTGCACCTGAAGAGAGGCTCCGCCGCGGTTCTTGAGCGACACCGTGAGACTGCGCTCAACGCCTGCGGCCACCCGGCCGAGATCGATCCCCGTGGCCGACGAAAGCTCGAGATCAGGCGACGGTCCCACGTGCGCAGTGAACGTCAGCGGGTAGCGCGGAGTCTCCTTGTCCGAGGAGATGACGTGAATCTTTTTCGAGAGGACGCCCGAGAACTTCTTCGTGCCTACGGTGATACTGACAGGGACATGTTCGCCTGGAGCGAGAGTCTTCTTGTCGAGTGAGGCCACCGTGCAGCCACAGGTGGGCTTGACGTCTTCGATGAACAGGGTGTCGTCGCCCGCATTCTGGATGGTAAATCGATGCGTGATGTACGCATCCTGCGGCACGAAGCCGAAGTCCCAGGTGTCGGACGCGACCAGCAGCTTTCCACGCCCGCTCTGAGTGACGGAGACCCCTTTGCCCAGGTCCACCACCTGCATCTCGGCGGGAGCCGGGCTGAGCGTGCGGGGCTTGTATTCCTCCGACTTCGTATCGGTGCTTTGCGCCCGTGCGATCGAGGCGGTGACAGCCAGGGACAGAGCCAGAGACAGGATCGTGAGGCTACGTGAGCGCATGAACTACTCCATCTGTCCCACGCCTGTGACCGGCAGACTCATGCGTGACTTCACCGAGCCTTCCACGTCAAACGTGAGCGAAGTGTTGAACTTCCCGAGGGGAGGCACGCCGCGCGTGCCCAGTGTGAGCGACAGGGTGTCGCCCGGATCCACGACCTTCTCCGTCCAAGCCAGAGCCAGCCAGCTCTTGGGCCAGTCGGCGACGCGCAGCTTGTAGGGCTCCTGGCCCAGGTTGACGAAGGCGATGGAGGTCTGCCCTTCCATATTAGGGGCCAGCTGTCCCAGATCGGCCGGCTCGATGAGCGGTGCCACCCTGCTTCGCTGTGAGGTGACGTCGGCTGAAAACTGGAACGTGGCCTGCGGGTTCTCCGGGTCGTTGCAGAACACGGCCACAGACTTGGTGACCTCGCCGGAGAACTTCTTGGTGTTGAACGTGACGTCGAGCCAGATCGACTCGTTCGGAGCCACCACGTCGCGGGTGAGAGGCGCCGACGTGCAACCGCACGCGGGCTTCACGCGACTGATGAATAGGGTGTCCTTGCCCGTGTTCTTGATCTCAAACTGATGGGATACCGACTGATCCTGAAGCACCTGGCCAAAGTCCCAGGGGGAGCCGGGGAAGGCGATCCGGGATTGAGCCAGGGCGGCAGGGGCTCCGGATACCGAAAGCGCCAGAGCCAGACCTATGCGTATGCGAGTACGGATGGGCATCTCCTTCTTTCCTTCGTGTTCGAATCCAAGACGTTCATGTGGCCTGAAGTGTTATACAACTAGTCTGGACGGTATGACGCTGTCAAGCCCGGCCGTGGGAGGCTTCACGGTGTTCCCATTGTCCGGCATGCGGTTGCGGGAGGTATTCAAAGTGCCGGAAGAAGCTGCAGGAGACGCCGGGCGCTACGCGGGGAGGACTGCGAAGCGAATTCCGGGGCAGGTCATGGCCGGTTCGAGTGATCCCCCGGCCTCACGGAGGGCCCTGTCCACGTCCCTGCGGCTCAGGAGGTTCGGCAGAAAACTTGACTGAATCTGGCGATTCGGTAAATTAGTCGATGTGGTTCGGGTGCCGACCCGCCCAACCCACCAGCATTCACCTCGCGTGCGGCAGCCCGTGTCGCCGCGATGGGAACTCATACTCGCCTCCTCTATACCCGCTCGGGGGGCCTGCGATCTGAAGGGATAACACAGCTATGCGCAGACAGTTCCTGGTACTTCAGATTCTTCTGGCCTGCATCCTGGTGACCACCTGGACACCTGCTTCCGGCGGGCCGCAGGATGAATCGGCCTTTCACCTCATGAGCATCATGGAGGTGTTCCCGGGCACCGTGCTTCAACCCAACGCACAATACGTGATGCTGCGTGCGTATGCGGCAGGGCAGAGCTTTGTCTCCGGTCACAAACTGTACTTCTTCAACGCAGCCGGCGTGAAAGTCGATTCGGCGAATATGCCGGGAAATGTAGCCAGTGGCGCCAATCAGATGTCGATTCTCTTCGCGACTCCCACGGCGCAGGTGCTGTTTGCAATCGCTCCCGATTTCCCTATGCCGGCCGCCATGAATCCCGCGGGCGGAAAGGTGTGCTTCGACGCCTCCAACATTGATTGCTTTGCCTGGGGCAACTACACGGGCTCCCCTGTGGGCATCGGCACTCCCTATCGCAAGGACTTCGGCCTGTCCCTGGGTGAATCGGCCATTCGCCGGATGGATGTCACCGGCGGCGCAACGGTTCTGGACGCGGGCGACGATACCAACAACAACGACAACGATTTTAATCCGGGCACGCCTGCCGGGCGCAACAACGCCGGTGGCAACGTGGTGCTCCCGCCGTCCACGTGCGGCAACAACACGCTCGAAGGACTGGAACAGTGCGACGACGGCAACACCGACCCCAACGACGGCTGCAACTCAGCCTGCGATGATGAATTCTGCGGCGACGGCGTCGTTCAGCCCGGCGAAAGCTGCGACGACGGCAATCTGACATCGGGCGATGGCTGCGATCTCTTGTGCCAGAGTGAACCGGAATGTGGCAACGGGATCGTGGAAGCGGGCGAAGCCTGCGACGACTCCAACCTGGTGGCCGGCGACGGCTGCGATCCTTTGTGTCAGCTCGAGCCTGTCTGCGGCAACGGAATCGTTGAAGCGGGCGAAACCTGCGACGACTCGAACCTTGTGGCCGGGGACGGGTGCGATCCCTCCTGCCAGATCGAGCCGGTGTGCGGCAACGGCATCACCGAGCCCGGAGAGGACTGCGACGACAACAACACCACGTCAGGGGACGGTTGCGATTCGCTGTGTCAGTCGGAAGGTTCTTGCCCCGTGGTCCTCACGGGGGATTTGAACCAGAGCGGGACCCTCACCTCCGCCGACATCATTGCGCTGGTGAACTACGTCTTCAAGGGAGGAGCTCCCCCCCAGCCGTGCCCGGCCGCCGGCGACGTGAATTGTTCCGGCACCATCACCTCATCCGACATCATCTCCCTGGTCAATCACGTCTTCAAGGCGGGTCCCGCCCCGTGCGACGTGTGTACCATCGTTCCGTCCATGTGGATCTGCCCGTGAGGCTGAAAAAGGGCGGGGCGGCCGGCATCTCAGAAGAAAACTTCTTGCGGCCCGGGATCGGGCTGCGATATTGGGTTCGTCAACTCACCAGACCTCTATCCCTGCAGGAGCCCACAACATGAGAACCCGTCTTTTTGTCGTGGTGATATCGCTGATCGCTGCCCTGGTGGTCGTGGGTGCAGCCAACAAGGATACTCGCAAGGCACCCACTGCAGAGGCTCCGGCTCCAGCAGAGGTGAAGCAGACCTTGCCGCAGTTGGCACCCGCCACGGTCCCTGAAGTGAAGGCCACGGCGCCCGAAGTGACGGCCACCATGCCTGAAGTGACGGCCACCATGCCCGAAGTCTCGGCACCAGCGGCCGCCGCCGCCCCCGCGGCCTACCAGATGAACTGGTACTCCATCAATGGCGGAGGGGCCATCAATGCCTCGTCCACGAACTACCAGATGGGTCTGTCGGTGGGCCAGTCGGTGGCGGGCGCCGCGTCCGGCACCAACTACGATATGGGCATCGGGTTCTGGTATGGAGCGTCGGCTTCGGGTGGGTGCCCCATCGTAGTCTCGGGTGACCTGAACAACAGCCTCACGGTGACGTCGGCCGACATCATCGTCCTGGTGAACTTCGTGTTCAAGGGCGGGCCGGATCCCCTGCCGTGCGCGGCCAATGGCGACGTGAACTGCAGCGGATCGGTGACCTCGTCCGATATCATCGTGCTCGTAAATTTCGTATTCAAGGGCGGCCCGGCGCCGTGCAACACGTGCACCAGCCCGCTGGCGGCTTCCTGCTGACGGCTTAAGAGTACCATCAGGGCTTGAATGGAGGCGGGTTTCGGCCCGCCTCTTCCTTTTTTGGGTCCCCGAGGCAGGTGCTCCCCGCACTGGCCCGCAGTGTTGCCGTCTCGTGGAAACTTCCTCCAACTCAGCTCCGCAACCGCGGTACTTCCCAGGTCATGAGGGATCGGCGCTCCAACCCCCCACCGGGGATGGGGTTAGATCCGCACGACCCGCCGCTCATGTTTTTCTGTCATCTGACCGAATAAAAGGACTATGGAAGTGCGTGGCAAAAACCGCGGTCCGGCCAAGCGCAGCATGGGGCTGGCTGTGTGGCTGTTGATTCTGGCGGCGTTTGTGGCGTTTGCAGTGTACAGCGGCATGAACGTCGATCCCAGCCGGTACTGATCCGGCCGGGTTCCAATCCTCGGGCCCGTGCGTTCGACACCGGCCTCTCGACTCAGGGAGTGATCACATGCTCAAGACGGGTGTCCTGGCGGTGAGCCTTTCATTCTTGGCCGGCAGCGCGTCGGCCGAGGTGCCCACTTGCATTCACATACAGGGTGTGCTTACAGACACGGCAGGCGCGCCCGAGCCGGCGGGCCTGAAAGTGTTCACGTTCAAGATCTTCGACGCCGACACCGGCGGCGTGCAGGTTTGGCCCCCGAGCGGCGGGGAAGACCAAACGCTGACCTCGGCGGCGGATGGGCTGTGGAATGCCTGCGTGGGCGAGGACATACCGCTCTCTCCCGACCTTTTCGGCGATCAGCCCCGCTGGCTGGAGATTGCAGTGAACGATGGGCTCAGCCCCGTGGAAGTGCTGGGGCGGCTCGAGCTACATACGTCGCCCTTCGCTTTCCAGGCGGCCACGAGCGAGGCGGCCGACAGCCTGACGCCTGCAGGCCTGACGCAGGTGGGCTCCGCCTTCGTACGTATCACCGGCGATACCTTGTCGGGTCCGCTGGCCCTCGATTTTGCTTCCGATGCCAATCTCGACTTCGAAGTTCGGAGCGTGGCGGGGCCCTCCGCCAATGTCGCGCTCTACGACAACGACACCCTCAGGACGTTTTTCTGGGGCCAGGATTTCGGAGAGGTCAACTTGTTCGACGCCAACGGCAGTCTGGGTGCAGCCATGTCGGGCGGAAGCGTGTCGGGCGGAGTGTTGCGGTTGAACAAGGAAAGCGGTGCGTCCGGAGCCCTCTTCAATGGCGGCTCCACGACGGACGGTTCCACCTTCAGCATGCGCAACGGCGCGGGTGCCGTCACCTTGAGCGCGGATGCCGACCTCACGGGCAACTCCGCGCTGGTCGTGCCGCAGGGCGCGGTGGCGGCCGCAGAGATTCTGGATGAACCGGGCGTGGCGTACATCGCCGCGCCGGGAGAAGTGGCCCTGGCTGCCTCCATCAGCACACTTACGTCGCGCACGATCACGGTGCCGACCTCAGGATACGTGCTCGTGGTGGCCACGATGTACTTCAGGCTGCGGCACACCAATGGCAATGCAACGATCGTCTTTTTCGATGCGCCCGACCTGTCGGGCACTTTTGTGGACGCCGACTGGCTCCTGTGGGACCCTGTTCTGCCCACCGGCACCCGGATCATTACGCAGACGATACATCGCCTGTACACGGTGGCGGCCGGTGCGCACACCTACTATGTCACGGCGCGCGTCTCGTCGAACGCGGCTGATATTGGGGACATTCGTCTCACGCCCATTTTTATCCCCACGGCCTACGGAACGGTTGCGGCTGCCGCTGCCTCGAGCCCTCTGCCGGGGCAGGAGCCGGCACGGGCGGCGGGTTCGGTGTCCCCGGCCGAACTTGCTGCCGAGCGAGCGGCGTCTGAGCGGGCGGTACTCGACCGGCTCGAGCGCGAATTGGCTGTGATGCGCGAAGAGCGCTCCCGGCTTGAAACGCGTGTAGAACAACTTGAAGGTGCAGTACTGGGCGGCGAGACTCCGGTGCGCGTGGTGGAGGAACCCCGGCCGTGAGGAAGGGCCAGCGCGGAGTTTGCTTTGGCTGGCCCTGGGTGGTGGTTTCACTGGGGAGTGTCTTCCTTCTCGGAGCGACCAGGGGCCCCCAACCTGAATCGGCCGCGGCAGCCGGCGATCGACTCAACGCACACGTTGTAGCGTCGGGCGGAACTCGAAGGCTGGTGGGTACGGACAAGGCTACGGGTGTTACCGTTGGCGAGCCAGCGGGCGGTGTGCTGGCAGGCGACCGCTACCAGGTGAAGGTCGGTTTCTGGACGCATGCGAACCCTGCAGCGGCTTGTCCCGTGGTCATGACCGGTGACGTGAATCTCTCGGGCAACGTCGCGCTGTCGGATATCGTCTATCTCGTCAATTACGTGTTCAAGGCCGGCCCGGCCCCTCTGCCCTGCTTGATGGCGGGCGACGTGAACTGCTCGGGCGGCGTGGTGTCATCCGACATCATCTACCTGGTGGGCGCGGTGCTGAAGGGCGGACCGTCCCCCTGTGACGTTTGCACGATGTGGCCGACCTCCTGGTCGTGTCCCTAAATGGGGTCTGACCCCAATTCTTTGTGACGCTTCGCGTCAAGAAAAGGGGCCAGCACACTTTTCCCAACAGCGGCATGCTCCGATCCCTGGCTCACCAGTGAAATGTGTGCTGGCCCCTTTTCCGGCCGGCTTGATTTGCCTCTGACCCGATTTCTCGTTTCTTGATTCGCATGTCGGGTGATGGGACGTGGATCTGACGAACCAACAGTCGAATCATGCGGCCGGCCCCGACGTCCCCTTTGGCCTGCGTGGCAGGGCTCGGCTGGGATTCTGGCTCGCCGTCTGGACCTTCCTTGGCACCCTCCAGGCCATGCGCCTGTACATCGCCTACCACTCCGGCGGCCAGCAGTATATCTCGCTGGCGCAGGCGTTCACCTGGGCACTCGCGGATTGGTACATCTGGGGGCTGCTCAGCCCGGCCATTTTTGCGCTCACGCGCCGAACCGCATTTGCACGGGGCCGGCGGGCTCTCGACCTCGCCACACACCTGGTGGCTGCGCCGCTGTTTGCCGCTGCACAGCTGTTTCTGTATTCGCTGGTCTATCTACCGTTGGGAACGCTGTTCTGGCACGATGTGGGGACGAGTAATGAATGGACCATGTGGACTCTGTACCTGGACCTGCTGCACGGCAAGATCCACGCCGGAGTGATCACCTACTTCCTGCTCGCCTTCCTGTACTTCACGCTGTACTTCAACGAACGCTATCGCCAGGCCGAGGCGCATCGCGCCCGCCTGTCGGCGCAACTGGCCACGGCGCAGCTCAACGCGCTGAAGATGCAGTTGCATCCGCACTTCCTGTTCAACACGCTGAATGCCATTACGGCCCTCATTCACTCGGCACCCGAAACAGCCGACCGGATGACCACGCGCCTCGGTGAACTTCTCAGGCTCACCCTGGAGATGGAAAGCGTTCAGCAGGTGCCGCTGTCGCGCGAGCTCGACTTCCTGGGGAAATACCTGGAGATCCAGACCCTCCGGTTTTCCGACCGCCTGAGCTTCCACGCAAATGTGGATGCACAGGTTCGTGATGCGCTGGTGCCGGTGCTCATCCTCCAGCCGCTTCTGGAGAACGCCGTGGAGCACGGAGTCGCCCCGCGGGCTGGTGACACCAGAATCGAACTGTCGGCCCGCCGCGAGGGTGACCGGCTGGTGCTGTCGGTGGTGAACCCCGCACCCACGGAAGCCGACTCGACCCGCAAACGGACTTCCGGTGGAAGGGGCCTGGCGAACACCCGGGCGCGACTACAGGAACTGTACGGTTCGGATGCCAGCCTGGATCTCGAAGCTGGCCGGGAATTCCGGGTCACCGTGAGGATTCCCTTCCGCACCGAGTCGGGACACACGGGATGACGCGAAGGGTGCGGGTGATCGTGGCCGACGACGAGCCGCCGGCGCGCGAGCGCGTGACGCAGCTCCTGGCAGGAGTCGACGGCCTCGAGGTGGTGGCACAGTGCGCACACGGGGAAGAGACAGTGAGGGCTGTGCGCAAGTTCGCCGCGGACCTCTTGTTTCTGGATATCCAGATGCCGCGGCTGGATGGATTCGAGGTGGTGGCTGCTCTGGGCACGGAGCGGTTGCCGCCCGTGGTCTTTGTGACCGCGTACGATCGGTACGCACTCAAGGCGTTCGAAGTTCATGCGGTGGATTACCTTCTCAAGCCGTACTCGAAGGAGCGTTTCCACGAAGCGCTGGCGAGGGCTCTGCGCGAAGTGCAGCTGCGAAAGAGCGGACTGAGCCGCAACCTCGAATCGCTCGTGGCTCAGCTTCGCGCCGAAGGCCGGCTCGAAGATCGCATCGTGGTGCAGGCCGGGCGCCGTGTGGACATGGTGAAGCTGGCCGACATCGACTGGATTGAAGCCGCCGGAAATTACGTGGCCCTGCATGCGGGAAAGTCGAAGCATCTCCTGCGCGAAACGATGGCGGGCCTGGGCCGACGGCTTCCGGCCGGTACGTTTGTTCGCACACATCGCTCGTTCTGGGTGAACCTCGGGCGCATCGACCATCTCCGAAAGCTCGACTCGGGCGACTTCGAAGTGCACCTCAAGGGCGGGAAGGTGCTGCCCGGCAGCCGGAGGCATGCGGCCGCGGCCTTTGAGCGCTGGCGGGCGTAGAAGTCTGGCCGGCCAGGGTGTCGGCCCACTGTCCGGCCCTCCGATCCACCGCTCGTCCCAGATTCGGGCATAGATACCGTCCGCACCCCGTCCTTGGTCCATGGCGTTGCCTCCAACGCCGAACCTACCCCGGTATCCGAAAGGTCAGGCCATGAACGTTGTGAACGATCCGTCAGGCAGTCGTTGGTCTCTCATCTCAGCCCTCCTCTGTCTCGCCCTGTGTGCAGGCGCGCTGGCAGGAGGCGCTCACGCGGCTGTCTTCACTGCCATCACCACGGGTGACCCCGTGACGGACGGCAAGGGATCCCGAAGCGCCGGCTGGATCGATGTGGACAACGACGGCGATCTCGACTTGTTCATCACCAACGGCAAACAGGGTGGTGAGAACAACATGTTCTACCGCAATGACGGGGCCGGCGGTCTCGTCCAGGAGACCTCGGTTCTGATCGCGCAGGATGCCAAAAGCTCCGACGGTGCCACATGGGGCGATTTCAATAACGACGGCTTCGTCGATCTGTTCGTAGCCAACTGGTACAACCAGAACGGCCTGCTCTATCGCAACGACTCAAGCGTAGGCTGGACGCAGCTGGTGTCCGAACCTCCGTCGGGGCCGGGCTTCTCGGAGGCCGGCAGCTGGGCCGACTACGATGGGGACGGCTACCTCGATCTGTTTGTGGCCAACAGCGGCGGCAGCCTGCGCAATTACCTGTATCACAACGACGGGGACGGCACCTTCACCAAAGTCGACACGGGGATAGTGTCGACGGACGCCTTCGCCTCGCGGCACGGATCGTGGGCCGACTTCGACAACGACGGCGATCTGGATCTGTACGTGGCCAACGAGTCGGGCGCCTTCAACTCGTTCTATGAGAACGTGGGCGGCAGTTTTCAGGCCATCAGCACCGGCCCGCCGGTGTCCTACGTGGCCGAGAGCTGGAGCGCTTCGTGGGGAGACATGGACAACGACCTGGATCTGGACCTGTTCGTCACCGCACAGCAGGGCGACTTCAACCGCCTGTTCAGAAACGACGGCCTGTCGGGCTTCACGCAGATTCTGGTGGCGCCATTGACACTTTCGGTGACCTGGTCGGCCAGCGCTTCGTGGGTGGATTACGACAACGATGCCGACCTGGACCTGTTCATCGCCCGGGGCTGGGGATTCACAAACGCCACCAAGCAGAAGAACCAACTCTATAACAACGACGGAGCGGGGAACTTCACGCTGGCCACCGGACATGCTGTGGTGACCGACTCGGGGTGGTCATACGGCTCTGCCTGGGGAGACTACGACGCAGACGGCGACCTGGACCTGGCCGTGGCGCGCTGGCAGTTCGAAACCGAAAGCAACTCGCTCTACCGCAACGACACGGGGAGTTTCTACAACTGGCTGCAGCTCGATCTGCTGGGAATTCAGTCGAACAACACGGCCATCGGTGCGCGCGTGTGGGCTCTGGCCGTAGTGGACGGGCTGCCGCGCTGGCAGATGCGCGAGCTGTCTTCTCAAGATGGATACTGCACGCAGAACAGTCCGACGGTGGAGTTTGGGCTCAAAGGCGCGACCGTGGTGGATTCGCTGAAGGTGCGTTGGCCGTCGGGCGTGGAGGAAACGTATGCAAACGTCGCCGCCAATCAGCGTCTAAGGGTGGTGGAGGGAGTGGGCCTGTGCGGCGGTCTGGATTCAGATCGCGATGGCGCTGTGGATCCCGGGGAAACCGGTCTGGCGTGCGTGGAGGACAACTGTCCGGGTGTGCACAATTCCGACCAGGCCGACGCCGATAGCGACGGGGTGGGCGACGCCTGCGACAACTGCCCCGACGATCCCAATCCTGGCCAGGAAGACGAAAACGGCAACGGCGTGGGGGATCCCTGCGACCTGGTCATCGGCGATGCCAACAACGACGGAGTCCACACATCGGCAGACATCATTTACCTGGTGAACTACGTTTTCAAGGGTGGGCCGGCGCCATTGCCTGTGGCTCAGGTAGGCAACGTCAACTGCGACCTGCAGATCACCTCAGCGGACATCATCTACATGGTGAACTTCGTTTTTAAAGGCGGCCCTGCGCCCTGCGGGTGAGAATAGGGTCAGACCCCAGTCGTCAGTTTGCACACAAATAGCCTGATCTTGAGAGTGTGCAAACTGACGACTGGGGTCTGACCCTACCGGTAGTTCGCGAAGTCGATGTGGAAGTCGTATTCGCGTGACTTGAGCAGGGTCATGACCTCCTGGAGGACGTCCTTCTTTGGGCCGCTCACGCGCACCTGTTCGTCCTGGATCTGGGCCTGCACCTTAAGCCCCGAGGCCTTGATGTCCTTTACGATGGTCTTACAGCTTTCCTTTTCGATGCCGGTCTGGATCTTGATGTGCTGGCGCACGGTGCCGCCCGCGGCGGGCTCGATCTTCTCGTACTTCAGGGCCTTCAGCGACACGCCGCGTTTCACCAGTCGGCCCTGGAGGATGTCAACGACAGCCTTGAGCTTGAACTCGTCGTCGCCCACCACCACGAACTGCTTCTCTTTCTCCTGAAGCTCGATCTCCGACTTGCTGCCCTTGAAGTCGTAGCGCTGCTGCATCTCCTTGCGAGCCTGCGCCACTGCATTGTTTACCTCGTTGTAGTCCACCTTGGACACCACGTCGAACGAATAACTCTGAGCCACCGGATCCTCCTGACCGGGAATGCCCCGGACGCGCCCAAATTGCGACAGGTGGAAGCCCGGTGCAAGGCCCACCCGTTGACCGTAGCGTCCCCGACATGACATGCTGCGATGTGCGACTGCTGGAGATTCATCTGGAGTGCGCCGACCTGGAAGCCTCCATTCGTTTCTACCGGAGCCTCCTGCCGCAAGCCCGCCTTCTGTGGGATGGCGTGGACGATCCCCAGGCCTTCCTGGTCCTGCCCGACGGCACTGCGCTCGGTCTCTGGAGCACCGGCACGCGAGGGGTTCATGAAGGACAGGGGGGATCCCATGTTCACTGGGCCATGCAGGTGAAGCCCGACGAACTGCCTGGGATCGCCGACCGACTCGCATCCCTCGGAGTCAAGCCGCTCGAATGGGCGTGGAAGGACGGCGCGCGAAGCGTGTACTTCTTCGATCGCGACGGACACCAGGGCGAGTTTATGAGCAAGGACTGGGGCCGGTCCGAACCGTCCGCCTCCACGCCCGGGCAGGCTTGACCTGGAGGTCCGCTTTTCCTATG
>Ga0105347_1000736_pt1 | contig 14942 bp, 22 predicted proteins | sample EasRivMeERMLT890_FD_89677 | JGI IMG/M metagenome (GOLD analysis project Ga0105347, IMG submission 89677) | Soil microbial communities from meander-bound floodplain in the East River, Colorado, USA - East River MetaG ERMLT890 | ecosystem: Environmental > Terrestrial > Soil > Floodplain | place... | reverse complement strand
GGTGAAAGATTCGGCGTTGGATTCGGCCGCCGATCACGCTCCTGATATGAGAGACGCCGCTCAGCGACTCGCGCTCTACGAACGGATCTATCGCGCCGGCTCGCTGCGCCACCCCAGGAAGGGGGACCTCGGGCCGTACGGCGGGCAGCTTACACGAGACGATCCGTTCGTAGATTTCCTCCAGGCCAATGCGCCGGTGCCAGGCTTCCCGATCGGACCGCCCCGCGTGCTTGACGCCAGCTGCGGGCGGGGGCACCTATCGGAGCGGCTGCTCTCCCTGGGCTACCACGTCGAGGCGACGGAGGTCAGTCCGTGGCTGGTTCAGGACTTGAGCCGGAGGCTACCGAAGGTCCGGCTCCTGGCGTACGCCGATCTCGGCCAGCTCGAGGCGCGATCGTTCGACGCCGTGATATCGAACGATGTCCTGGAGCACTTGCCGGAGGCCGAGGCGCTGGCTGCGCTCGCTGCGCTCCGGCGCCTAACGCGCAGGCACCTCTTGATCTCCGTCGGCCTTGGTCACGGAGCAACGAACTATCCGGAGGCTCTCGGCCTCGGGCGTCTGGATCTCCACCTCTTCTGCCCGGGCGCTACGCGCTGGGAGAAGGAGCTGCAGCGGGTCGGCCGGATCGTTGATATCCGTCGTACGCCGAAGACGCTCTGGGCATTCATGGAGATCACGCCGTGAGGGCGCTCGTCGTCGGCGGCGCCGGGTTCATAGGCCGGCCAATCTGCCGGCGGCTGCTCGCTCTGGGCTGGGACGTCTGGGTGGCGGATAACCTGGCGATCCGGCCAGAGGAGCCGATCCCGGACGGCGTCCGGTTTCACTGGGCGGACGTCCGCTACTACTCGCAGATCGTGCTGGCGCTGGAAGTATCCAAGCCAGACGTTCTCTTCTGGCTCGCGGCGCACCAGGGGTACGGCCCGGACTGGAAGTGGTTCGGATCAGTCAACATCGTTTCGGCCTACGCGCTGGCCGAGGCGCTGCGAGAAGCCGACGCAGCCGGGAGACCGGTTCGGCGTGTGGTCCTGGCCTCGAGTCAGGCAGTCTACGCGCCCGGCATGCAGGTACACGAAGACCACCCGAAGGTCCCGACGTCGGTCTACGGCCTATCCAAGTGGCAGCAGGAGCAGGCGTTCGAGCACTTCGCGCGCGCTGGAGGCCCGCCTACGGTCGCCCTCCGGCCGTCGATCGTCCTCGGCCGGGGCCAGGCCGTCCAGTCGAGCGAATCGGGTGTCCTCCGGAACTGGGCTCGGGCGGCTCTGGCCGGCCGTCGGCCGGAGATCTACGGGACGGGCGAGCACGTCCGGGACTTCGTCCACGTAGAGGACGTGGCCAGGGCCTTCGTCCGGGCGGCCCAGCAGGCTCCAGGAGGAACGCGGGCGCCGTTCGTGGCCCTGAACCTCGGGGGGCCGTCCATGTCGCTCCTGGAGCTTGCCAGGCGTTTCCAGGTGGCCTGGGGCGGGTCGCTGGAGCCGGAGGTTCTCGGGCGGGAGATCCGGCCGGGCGGGGAGTTCAGCATGACGAGCGACCCGTCGGCCGCGTGGGAGGCCTTGGGCGGTTGGGTGCCGGGCCTGGGGATCGAACAGCAGGTCGGGGACTTCGTGGCGGGCGTTCGTGCTGCCGGCGATAGCCGGTAGCGCAAGGGTGGAGCCCAGCCGGAGGCTGGTCGACTGAGGCACAGCCGGATGCCCGTAAGGTTTTTCGGTTGACTTCGCCTTGGGCCTTGTTGTAAGGTTCGCGCCATGTGCAAGCCACCGGGCCGTTCGAGTTTTCTCTCTTCAGTCGGCGTGCCGTTTCTTTCTCGGCGGCCGGCACTCCTTTTCGATAGGCAGGCGCCTCGGGAAGCCGGGCGGGCGCGCGACGCTCTTGGGTCGTCGGGCCTCGTTCACAAGCTTGCACATACCCGGGGCGTCTGCCGTTTTTTGAAGCCATGAAGAAGAAAAAGCCGATCCGCGATCTCACGCAACGTGTCTGCAGCGGCACCTCGAAGGAGGCCAAGGAGGAGGATCGTATTTTCAAGGAGGCCGAGAAGGGCTTCATGCGGGCACTCCAGCACTTGGCTCGTATTTCTGGGCATGATCCGCTATGCCACCTTTGCCTTCGTGCGACGGCCGAGAACGAGATCGTCTGGTGGAATGCGAAACGTCTGGTGCGATCGAAAAAGAAGAAGGGAGAATGACCCATGCGATCCTTGCTTACGTTCTTGCGGTTTTCGCGGCCGTCGCCGTCGCCTGCGCTCGGCCGGACGGCGAACGAGGTGATCGACGAGGTGCTGAACGACGTCCGCCGTCGCCTTGATCAGGCGCCGGCCGAGGAACGCGAACGCCTGCTCATGCTTTCGGCGATCGGCCTCGTGGCGTACGTCAAGAGCCGGACGAGAAGACGCGACTGGGAGGAGATCGAGTCGGGCATGCTGCGCGCGGCCGACGCCGTCGCGGGGAGGCTGCGGTCGTGAAGGCGAAACCGAAGAAAGAGAAAATGGCTACCGGCTGGCTCACGTATCGCGAAGATCGGATTGGCCAAGTGTTGATCGAGGCCATGCTGGTGACGACGCTCAAGCTGCCGGCGCGCGTCGCATGGCCGGAGTTCACGAAGTACAAGGCACGGCTAAAGCGCGCGATCGATTCGGCGCTGGTGAAGTACAAGAGGCCGTCATGAACGCCAAGACCGCGAAGCTCGTCCGCCGATTCAACGCCAAGCTCGGCCACAACCCGGCGCTCGAGGCCGGCCTGAAGCGCATGTGGTATGCCATGCCGTGGAATCGGCGCGCGGCGCTGCGCTCGCACATGAGGCGCGCGATCAAGGCGGCGCCGGAGGACGTCATGAAGGTGTTTGGGGGCGCGCCATGAGGATCGTCTGGCAGGTCGGCATGGATAGCTGGCTTTTCCCGCCCGACGTCCCGGGGCCGTACGCCACGCTCTATTGGCCCGGTGGGGTAGGGCCGCTGGCTCTGGCATTCGACGATTGTGTTCCGGAGGTCTTCTGCTTCCATGGATCATGGTGCGAGGCGATCGAAGGGAGCGCCGTCGAGGTGGATCTCACTTGGAGGCCGGCGACCGAAAGCCCGGGTGAATTCACTTGGCATGCGGCGATCATGGACGTATCGGGGGTCAACGGCTATAGCACGATCGTCGCGAGTCCCGGCGGCGATAGCATGCGATTTCACCGAACGCTGCTGAGTGTCGAGTGCCAGCGCCCGATTCTGTTCGGGGAAGATTTTACGCTCGTTATTACTCGGCCATGCCGCGAGATCACTGATACGGGCGTCGGCGACGCGCTGCTCTACGGCGTGGAGGCTGACTTCAATGAGGACAAGCCAAGAGGCGATCGCCCGTCCGATGCGATCTCCGACGAGGAGTACGCGCGCCGTGCCGGGATCTATCGGGGGCCGAAATGAGGATCACATACCTCCGAGTCGTGATCACGCCGTACCTTAGCGCGGCAACCGACACTCAACGTCACCTCGAGATCAGCGTGCGCGTGGACGGCCAGGAGTACGCGTTGCAGAGAATCCACGAGGAGAATGACCTCGAGCGATTCTGGGACGCGATCTTCGATACGGCGAAGGAAGAGATCAGGAATCACATTCAATTTGAACGGAGGCGGCAATGAACCGTCGTTCAGCGCTCAAGTCGATCATCCTCGCGGGCGTCGCACCTTTCTTTGTGCCGGCCGAACACCTCATGCGGATCAAGCCGATCGTCGTGCCGACGCTGGCCACGAGTCAGAACTTCTGCATATGGCGCTTCTACAAGAACGGAGCACTGTACTCGGAGGAGAAGATCCCGCTTGATGGGTTGACGAAGAATGGCACCTTTAATCTGGTCGATATCAGCAAGCCGATTGATGCCTTCGTTCACGACGAACGGCCTGCACTCCACGCGACTATGGATCCAATTCTCCAGCTCGGCGCGTCCCCGGACGAGACGAATTGGACAGCGACGACGTTTACGGTGACCCCCTCATGATCCCGCCAGAGCGCACGCCCGAGACCATGAGCCAGGCCGAACGCCTCGCCGAGTGGGAGGCGCGGAAGCTGGCGCAACTCGTTATGAACGCCGCCGTCGGAATTGAGAAGACGGCCGGCGTCGGATCACTGGCGATTGTCTGGGATACGATCGTCGTGCTTCTGGCGATCATGCGGCGCGAATCGGAGAAGCGAGGCGAATCGTGGGAGCAGGTTGAGCACCGGCTGAACCTCGACAGCTCCGACATGCTGGAGCAGATCCTCAAAGACGGTGGGCTCAGGGACGCGAAAGGGAACCGAGAGATATGAATCCTCTGAGATGCCAACTATCAGAGCCATTCTTTGAGCGCGGGAACTGGTTCGTAAAAGTTATTGATCCTGGCAAGAGTAGCGATTGTGCAGAGCAAAGATGGCGCATAGAGACGCTTGCAAATAGGGTCCTCTGGAATGTCCCGTCGCGATTGATCCCGGATGGCCGCGACGACGATAAGGCGGCGTTCGAGCTATTCGAAGAAATCAAGAGGGTCGTCGACGGCGTGGCAACCGGGAATGGCATGCCAAGGCCGACCTATTGCGAGCGGATAAAAACCGAGCAGGAGCGGCATGAGTACGTAGAGAGCCTGAACCAGCTCGTCAATGGGATGGCTGCGTTCCTAAGCGATATTCGGAACTGCCTGCACGGCCTGGGGAAGGATTTTTCTTCCGGGTTCTACCCACAGTGCGAATTTTGCGAGGTCAGGTTCCTATCCGAAAGTGAGGACTCGTTCCAGTACTGTTCCAGGGAATGCAAGGTCAACGGAGAGATCAAAATAAAGAACACGCGAAAGAAGTTCGCCTGTCTCGTCTGCGACAAGGTTACGGACATGACGAATGCCTTCTCGCGAGACGTCTCGATATTCCCGCATGTGGCGATTCTAAAAATAGAAGACCTTATTAACTGCAGGATCTGCTCCGTAGATTGCGCTTCTGAGGTGCCACAGATGCTCCGTGTTGACGGGAGAACCGGCCAGCTCCCTGCTCATGCAATGAAGATAGAGTGGCCGCAACGTGCAGGATCCGGGTCATTCTGCCCACTGTGCCACGAGTTGATAGATTACTCTGCTTACAGTCTTAAGAGAGAATTCGATCTGCCGGTTGCTGAGTACATACACGGGCGGGGAGGAGAGACTAGGGCCAGGATCTTCTGCTCTAAAAAATGCGTCGACGAATTGGTTGTCGGCAAGTGTGGTATTTGCGCGAAAGAGATGCGTAGCTTGGATCCAAGGGATTTTTGCGGGCGCAAATGCGAGGCTGAGTTCGAGGCTTCAAAAAAGGCGGCTGGTTCTCGCGTAAAAAAGAAATACGATCCTTCAACTTTTTCTAAAGGAGTGTCCGATGGACTTCAAGGCGAAGAGCTTCGTCGATACGGTCAAGGGGCTTCTGGTGGACGGGGAGGGGGCGTTGCTGAATCTGGTTGACGCCTATAACTGGGGCAATGTCAACCTCAAGGAGGTCCACAAGTACAACCCCAAATACGAGCAGCGGTGGCTCCAGCGAGAGATTCAGCGCGTCTTTAACGTGGACCCGCAACTCTGCACGAGGGTGGCGCATCAACTCGGCGGCGGGAGAACCATTACTGCATTCGAGAAGGGGCGGAAACTTCTCAAGCGATTTGGGTTCTTCGAGCTATATAGGGCAGTCAAGCTTCTCTCGCGCAAGCAGATGGAGGAACTGCCGAGCAAGATCACCCCCACCATGACGTCCGATCAGCTTCACGAGATGGTGGACGACATGGCCGAGGTGCTGAAGAACAAGACCGATCAAGGGGAACCGGAGAAGCTGGACTATCGCCGCGAGTACCACCGGCTGCTCAAGGAGAACTCCGAACTCAAGGCGCAGGTCAAGTTGCTGAACGAGTGGAAGGCGAAGTTCGAGCGCATGGTCGAGAGCCAGGGCGCTCGGGTACGCTGAATGGGAATACAAGCCTAGGCTTGGCATGGCAGGTCGTTTTTTGTCGAGGCATGGCACGGTACGGTACGGCTGGCGGATCTCTTTTCAAGTGGCCGGCGGCTCTCCTCGCCGCCGGCCTTTCTACGTTTGATGGAGTAGGTAGGTGAGTCGAGAGAATCCGGACGTCATAGGGACGATCAGGAAGTGGTTCCTCGATCGCAGAATAGATCGCCGCGTAAAGGAGGCGTTCTGGCGCAACGCTTGCACGGAGTTCTTCTGCCCATGGTGCAGGGCGTGGAAAAGCAGGTCCTGCATCGTAGGCGTGTTCGTCCCGGATAATAGCGCTGCCAGGAAGTTCGCCGAAGTCTTGTTCTACGCCATTTGTAAGAAGCACGAGAAATGCGGAGAGCGCATGCGGACTCTAATCCAAGACGCGGCAGAAGATATATTCTTCCAAATCATTGGCCTTGAATCTGAGAAGTGGTCTGCGCCCGTGACAGTGTTCGTTGACGACAGCTACGTATCGCTCGGGATGAATACGCTGGTTGGAGATCCTGGGTCAAGATACGTTTTATGCTCATGCGGCAATAGCGATTTCTACATTAAGGCTGCACCTGGGCAGAATGGCACCAAGGATCCTGATATAGAAAAGAAATGCACTAAGTGCAGGAGCATTTCTTTCTCGTATAAGGCTATGGGAGAGAATGGATAGCCCATAATGAAACCACGCGTCGCGCTTCTCACGAGCCTCGTCGATCTGAGCCCTGGATACTCCTTGTGCGGAGTGATCAGAGATCATTGCCGAATGCTTGCCCGTGCAGGCTGGCAGTACGATCTCTTGACGATCAAAAATTTCAACTCCCGAGATCTTGCCGCCGCGCAGGCCGAGGGCCTGTCTGTCAAGCCGATCCTGCCGCAGACGGTTCTCGTTGACTACGGCACGCACGAGGAGCCGAGGCCGACGACCGACAAGGAACTCGGCTTCGAAGATCAAGTCGCGCTCCACCTGAACGGCGACGAGCACACGACCGGTTACTTGAAGGCCGTCGAGCCGTACGACGTGATCGCGACGCACGATCTCATGTTCTTGAGCTGGCACCTGCCGCAGAACGCGGCGATCCGAAAGTGCATTGACGCCTACCCTGAGAAAAACTGGATCCACTGGATCCATTCTGGCCCGAGCGCACGGCCGGACGGTACGTGCTACCCGTCCACGCTCCGCTATCAAGCGGCGCCCGAATCGACGTACGTCTTTCTCAACGAGACTCAGCGCCACGACTGCGCGCTCATGCTCGAGTGCAATCACGATCAGATCGCGGTCGTTTATAACTCGCGAGACGGGCGCGACCTCTACGGATTCTCCGAGGAGACATGCGCGCTGATCGACGCGTACGACCTCTTGAACCACGAGGTCTTCCAAGTCTATCCATTTTCCACTCCGCGCTGGAGCGCCAAGGGCGTCCACAAGCTGGCTGCCGTCTTCGGCCAGTGGAAGGCGCTGGGCGCACGCGTCAAGCTCGTGCTGGTCAACGCCCACGCCAACAGCGAGTGCGACAAGGCGTACGTCGAGGAGATCGAACGCCAGTGCCGAGCCTTCAACCTCGACGTGGGGAAGGACGTCGTGCTGACGAGCCGCTGGGCCGAGGAGCGCGAGGCTGACGCCAAGAAGGCGAAGGACAAGGACGCCGAGCGCAAGTGGCGCGAGTGGCGCCATTGCGTCCCGCACCGTGTGGTGCGCGAGCTGACTATGCTCGCGAACGTCTTCGTCTTCCCGAGCGAGTCCGAGTGCTGCAGTCTCATCCAGGCGGAAGCCGCGCAGAGCGGGAAGTTCATGATCTTGAACAGCGAGTTCGAGGCCATGGGCGAGTTCGCTGTCGACGGCACGCTGTCGTTTCCATTCACTGGCAACGAGCCGGCTGCCAACCCCGAGTTTTACGCGTGCGTCGCGCGCGAGGCATGGTCGAAGCTCCAGACGGAGACGGCGATCCTCAACGCGACGAAGGCGCGGACGACGGTCTACAATCGGGACTGGATATGGAGGCGGCAGCTCGAGCCTCTTCTATGGCGCAAGTACTCGTCGCGCCTGGCGCGCGGGTCACGCAGACCAACGCAGGCTTCTCCGCCGGTAACCGTCGAGGTACCACCCGGCGGCGCACGGCGCCACCCGGCCGGCGGGGAGGCCGTTATCAGGCTGGAGACGAGGCCGACGCCGAGGCTGATCCTGCCGGCGGGGGTAGCCGAGAGTCGGAAGGCCGAGGAGGCAGCTCCGGCCGATCTCCACGGGTTAACGCTCGAGGGCGTGCTCAAGGGACGCCAGGAGGCGGCCGAAGGCAAGACGGTCAGCATCGAGGATCTGAAGGCGGAGTTGATCCAGTCGAACTGGGACGACCCGCAGCCTGGGCAGGAATGCCCGATCTACGGCGAGTGCTCGACGGATCAAAGAACGAAGTGCTACGAGATCGGAGACCATTGTCTTATGAAGGATGAACAGAAGGTGGAGGTGAAGGCTTGAGTTTCTCTGCTATTTGGCACCGTCGGCTGAAGTACATGCTGACGCCGCAGTTCGATCTCTACAAGAGAATCGGCGAGCGGTTCTGCACGCCTAAGGGACTCGGGCTCATGGGCCCGACGGTCCTCGATTACGGTTGCGGGACTGGCTTCGGAACGATCCAGCTTCGCTATGGAGAAGTCCCGGACGTCTGGGGGGTGGACTGCGACGGCGACGCGATCGAGTTCGCGCAATCCGTGATCGGGAACTTTGCGCAGTTCCGTTGCGCCGATGTTCTCATGGGTGGCACCAAGGGGGCGCTCGGGACGGAGTGGACGAACGTCGCTATTGCGACGAACGCTGAGGGTTTCCATGTTGTCACGCTGATCGAGGTGATCGAGCACATGGAGAAGAATCGGCAAGAGGAGTTGATCGAGACGCTCTCCGCGTACGTCAACGATGAGGGAGTCCTGATACTTTCCACGCCAAATAAGCGTAGCCAATTCAGGAAGCATGCTGGACATGTTGGCATGCATGATCCTGGTTCTCTCTTCGTCCTCCTCTTCAAGCACTTCGCCGACGTGTCGTTCGAGGACTACCTGGGCGAGGCGCTGCCGGACGATACCAGCGTCTCGCCGCTCGTGGCCGTATGCCGGCGGCCGAGGCGGCCCTAAGTGAGACACCCATCGTGGTTCAGAGGGAAGCGCGTCAAGGTCAACCGCCCCCCGCTGGTCCAGGCACGGAACGTCTACGACCTCCGCAACCGCCACAGGGGCGAGGCGATCCTGGTCGTGGCACCCGGGCCGAGCTTCGCCAGCTTCCCGCGCGAGGAGCTGGCGCGTCACACGTCGATCGGCGTCAACGCGGCACTCGAGCTATTCGACCCGACGTACTGGGTATACGCCGAGCCGTTTTTCACGAGGGAGTATCGGGCTCTGTACATGGATCCGGATCGCGCGCGGCGGATCGTCACGACGCGCTGGCAGGCTCTGGCAGCGCTCGAGCTATTGCTCCCAGCGGGGAAGGATCTCTACTGGTTTCGCTACGGCCATGCGCCGAGGCTCGACGAAGGAGATCGGCGCGAGCCGTTGAGCCCGAAGGCCGGCCTGAGCGTCCTCAAGGCGACAAGGCCGAGCGATGGCCGGCGTCCGTGGTGGGCTCTGCCCGACGTTGGATTTCTTCCCGGTCGATGTTCGGTAGCGACGCACGCCGTATCGCTGGCTGTGCTCATGGGCGCGCGCTCCGTGCTTACAATCGGGATCGACTTTCGATACGAGAGCGAGGACTCCTACTACTCCCCAGGCGTGGCGATCAACCCGGGCCCCAGGCGGAAGCAGAAGGCGTTGTCGTGCGGGCGGAATTGGGCGATCCTCGCTGCGAGGAAGGGTGTATGGGATGGTGTCGATCTGGTGACAATCTCGCCGGCCGGCGGGCTGCCGGGGGCGAGAAGAGTTTCGTTAGACGAAGGGATCTCGATTCTCAGGAAAGGAGAATGAATCATGTCGACCGAAGACGTACCGGGCGCGAATCCGGCGAACAAGGATGTACTGGCGGCTGGTTGCTGGGCGGAGCACGAAGACGGGTCGCTTCTCTACGTGAAGGGCACGGAGAACGATCAGGTCGTGTACGAACTATACGACCTTGATCAGGATCCACCGGTCAGCTATCAGGACGCCATGCGCGAGGAAGCGTTCAAGAAGGCGTTCAGCTACCCGCCTGTCGGGAGGTCGAAGGAGAAGTGGACGTGGCACGACAAGACGCCGTTCCCATGGCACCGTGTCATGCGGACATTCGACAAGCCGCGCCCCGATTACGCCGACGTCCATGATCGGCTGTCGGCCGCCGAGCGCACCGCGCGGTCCCTACGCCTACGAGCCCAGAAGCTCACGCCCGAGGGCGTAGCGCCCATGACGCCACAGAGCGTGCCGGCCGGTGGGCGCGGGATCGTGGCGAAGCTCAAGAAGGCGATCGCCGTTCTGAGGGAGTAGATCCATGGCCAAAGGATACAGCCCCATGGAGGGTGGCGGGATCCAACGGACGGAAATGAATTGCCACAACTGCAACAAGAACTTCGTTGCGGAGTTGGACCTGGACATTTCCGGCGATTACACGATCGAATGCGCACACTGCGGCCATGAACACTACCGAAGGATCGACAAGGGGGAGATCACCGAGGCTCGCTGGCAGAACGGCCAAGACAACACGCCGAAGCTCAGCCCGCGAAGCGTCTGGAAGTCGAGCGTAATCAAGGCGCAGACGTCGACCGTCGCGCACTTCCTCCGCGATCGGTGGCTGAACAGGAGCGACGTCCATGCAGCAATTTAATACTTGGACGATATCGAATGCGACCTCCTCCGCGACGACCACCGGATATGCGCTCAACTGGGTGCCAACCTCGCCGTCGATAACGATCAGCCAAGCACCCACATACCAGACTCAGTGGATTGCCAAGGACGACAGGATCCCCGACAAGCTGCTACCCGAGAAACGCTCGATCGAGCTGCCGGACGGTGCGCGCCTTGAGGTCGACGATCAGGGGAACTATCGAATCGAGGACAAGGACGCGAAGGTCACGTATCGCGCGAATCGCATGCGCGAGTTCTCGCCGCACCTGAACGCCTCGGACATGTTGGCCCAGTTCGTGAAGTACGTCGGGTTGCTTGGCGTACGGCAGAAAGAGGTGCTGGGGCTCCCGATCGAGCTTTTCATAAGCTGGCTCATTATCGAGGCAGCGGAACGCGACAAGGATCCGGTTCCGGACGACGTCAAGAGGATCGAGCACCACCCGCAGATCATTGAGGCGCAACGGCCGAAGTGCTTGGCCTGCTGTAGATTCATTCCTCGTCTCTACTATCGCAATCGGTTCCCATTCTGCAGGCCGGAGCATGGCGTGAGATACGTAGGCCAGATCCAGCACGCGGCGCAAGCATGAAGAAGATCTCGATCGTCGTTCGCTTTCGCCAGGAATGGCCAATTCTGGCCTCCACAATGTACTCGCTCATGGAAGACGCCGAGGCATCAGGCCTGGCCTACGAGTTCGTCATGGTCGACAACTTCTCAGACGACCACGCTGCCGACGTGCTTGATGACAAGTTCCGGCGCTGGACGCGCGCCGGGCTTCTCAAGGTCGTGCGCTACGACGAGAAGCCGTCGACGTGGTGCGCGATCAACGCCGGCTGGGCGCAGGCCACCGGCGACGTCCTTGTCGTGGCCGACGCCCATATCTCGGTCAAGCGCGGGACGCTCAAGGCTCTCGTCGGCGGGGCGTTGGATCACGGAGGAATCTGGCACCCTGCAGTTCAGCTATGGGGCGACAACGAGGAGCAGGTCAACGGCTTCGGCTACGACCTTCGGCTTTCCGAGCGCTTCTGGGGGAACCCGTGTAGGCACCTGCCGCCTGGCCGTACGCGCGGGGAGTTCTGGAAGGTGCCCATGGCCGGCGCCTGTCTCTACGCTGTCCGGCGGGACGAGGTCGAGCGCTTCGGCCTCTACCACCCAGCGTTCCGCGCCTACGGCGGCGGCGAGCCGTATCTGGATCTCAAATGGTGGCTGCGCGGCTCGGCCGTCTGGTGCCACAGCGGGGCGCTCTGCCGTCACGCGTTCGGTCTCAAGGCCGAGTGGCGTACGGACAAGGAGGGGGCGAAGCCTCATAGGAACGACGTCTACCTACAGGACGGTCGGTTGACGAAGGCGCCTGGCCCGGGCGAGGAGTATCTGAGCTATCGCGCTGGTTACACGGCGCCGTCGTCCTTCGACTTCGCGTTCAACTTCGCGCTGGCGGCGTTCCTTCTCGGCGGGCCGTTCTGGTGTACCTACACGGCCGAGAGGCTGGCCGGGAAGCAATCAGAGGCCGTGCAGCAAGCGATCATAGCGGAGAGCCAGCCGGAGTTTGAGATAGGGCAGCTCGACGATCTGATCAAGAGGGCGCCGTGGGAATCGTGCGACGTCCACCAGAAAGAGAAAGGATTGGAGCCATGAAACCTCTTTGTATCTATCACGCCAACTGCATGGATGGGTTCGCCGCAGCGTGGATTGCCATGGAGGCCGATCAGCTTCAAGGAGGTACCCATGAGTACGTGCCGCACCAGTACGGGCAACCTTTTGATCCGTCCGTGTGCGAAGGCCGTCTGGTCTATCTCCTCGACTACAGTTTCAAACTGCCGGTAATGCAGGAGATCCAGCGGAGAAGTTCCGCGCTCATCGTGATAGACCACCACAAGACGGCCGAAGCCGAGATAAAGCCCCTCATTCCACGGGAAGGCAAAGACTACTTCAAGTTCGACATGGAGCGGAGTGGCGCTGGATTGGCCTGGGATTACTTCTTCGGCGGCCAAGTCCCCGAGTTGATCCGACATATCGAAGATCGCGACTTGTGGCGCTTCGCTATGCCGAACACGGAGGCGGTCATGGATTGCGTGGCAAGTTGCCCGTACACGTTCGAGGCTTACTCGGACATGTCCAGAGCCTTTGCGAGCCCTACTGGCAGGCAGCGGATGATCGACGAGGGGCTTGCGATCGGACGTTACAAGGCGCAGCAGGTAGCTACGTCGGTGTCTCAGGCACGCGAGGTAGAGTTGGACGGCCACAAGGTCCTTGCCGTTAACATGTCCGTAGCGAACCTGCTATCTCAGATCGCGGGAGAGTTGTCGAAGGGCCGTCCACTCGGGCTCGTGTACTTCCAGGCGAAGGAAGGCCATTGGGTCTACTCGCTCCGCTCCCAAGAAGACGGGATCGACGTGTCGGAGCTGGCGAAAGCCCACGGCGGCGGAGGACACAAGCACGCGGCTGGCTTCCAGTCGGAGAAGCTAATCCTGTGAAGCTCTCCGTAGTGCTCGCGTGCAGGAATGAATTCCCGACGCTCCTAGGCACGATTTACAGCTTCTACGAGGACCTCCTCTGGCTCCGACCCGGCGACGAGTTCGAGTTCGTCGTCGTCGATAACTGCAGCACCGACTCGACGGCTGCGATCCTACGCGATCGCATGCGCCGCTGGATCAAGCACGGCCTCCTCAAGGTGCTGATCTTCGACGAACGACCTGGGAACGTCGTGGCTCGGAACGTCGGCGCGCAGGCGGCGTCCGGCGACGTCGTGATCTTCGCCGACGGCCACTTGTCGATCGCCGAGGGCCTGACATATCGCCTCTACCACGGCGCGAAGCAGGGCGGCGTCTGGCACCCCGGGTTCCAAATGTGGGGCGACACGAACGACATCCGCGCCTACGGCTACGAGCCGAAGCTCCACGAGAAGTTCTGGGGGAATATCAGTGGTAAGGTCCCGGCCGGGGTCAAGAAGGAGGGAAAACGCCCGACCGAGCCCTATCTGATCCCCATGGCCTCGCACTGCTGCCTGGCCGTCAACCGATCCGAGTTCCTGGATCTCCAGGGCTACGGAGACCGCCTGCGCGTTTACGGCGGTGGCGAGCCACTCCTCGACATGAAGTACTGGGTCTGCGGCTCTACCGTCCACATGGAGCCTCGGGCGCTTGTCCGGCACTGCGCCTTCGGCACGAAGATCGGCTGGCAGCCGGCGAAGAAGGCCGAGACGAAGAATCAGATCTACGTTCGGAGGGAGGGCGAGAAGTCCGGAAGATTCGTCCCCGAGCGCGACATCCAGCCGGGCGACGTGCGCCTCAAAAGCTCCCGCGACTACGCCTGGACGAACGAGCACAAGGACCACAACTTCATGGCCGCCGCCTATATCGTGGGTGGCTACGAGTGGCTTCAGCGGATCTACAAGGTCTTCTGGGAGAAGCGCGCGCCGACGCAGCGATACGTGGACGACCTGAACGAGCTACGCCGGCAGGTACTGTCTGGCTGCGCCGAGGAGCGCGCGTTCGTCGAGGCGCGGACGGTGCGGACGCTTGACGATCTCCTTGCCTCGCCGCCGTGGCCCACGTAGGATAGGCAGCGTTATTACGGGTGAGCGGCTCTGCCCCGTGCTTAGGGAAGGCAGGATTCTCCTTTTAAGGTTGATCAGCCAGCGGATTCGTCCCCCGCTGGCTGATCGCTTCTATAGACGCTTTCGCGGGCACGCGATACCATTTCACCGTGCGTCGACGGGCGGTTCAGACGGTGGACATGGAGGTGCCCTATGCGGAGTGTCCTGCGCTCGGCCGTTGCCGCTGCGCTCCTCGTTGTTTCCGGATGCTGCGGACCGTCGAAGTTCGCGGCTGATTCCCTGATCGAGACATGGGACTCGCCAGATGTCTCGATCAAACGCTATGCGGAGGCCGGAGTGGCCGCCGACGTCATCTTGAAGGACGACCCGGCGCTGCCGGCGTCCGAGCGCGCGGAGCGCACCCAGGCGCGCGAACGACGCCTCCGGACGATCGAGGAGTTCGGTCTCCTCCTGAAGGAGGTCCAGGCCAGTGCCCAGTAGTACCGAAGAGGTAGCGGCGGCGCTCCTGGCGCAGGCGAAGCTCGAGGCGACGAACGCGCTCTGGCGAGCCGTCAGCGAGGTGGTCGAGGATACGACGGATGCCAGGCGTGCGCTCGCCCGCGTGTCGGCCGACCTGGAGAACGTCTGGCGCATGAAGCTCGCCGGCAAGAAGACGACG
>Ga0105347_1000735_pt1 | contig 14944 bp, 16 predicted proteins | sample EasRivMeERMLT890_FD_89677 | JGI IMG/M metagenome (GOLD analysis project Ga0105347, IMG submission 89677) | Soil microbial communities from meander-bound floodplain in the East River, Colorado, USA - East River MetaG ERMLT890 | ecosystem: Environmental > Terrestrial > Soil > Floodplain | place... | reverse complement strand
TAATCGGATCTAAGTCGGCGCGTATCATGACGAACTTGCCGACGTTGAAGTACTTATCCGCTTGTGTGATGAACGTCTTCGCAGTTAGACCAATTGTGTTCGACGATGTAGATGTGCCGAATAGCTTCTGTGCCTGCGCAGCACTTTCAACCGCGCTAGCCTGTGCATTCGTCGCGCTCGTTGCTGCATTCGACGCACTCGTGGCAGCTTGACTAGCACTACCAGCCGCAGCAGTCGCACTAGCATTCGTGCTATTCACCGCAGCAGTAGCGTCAAACACCAGTGCCCATTTAGTACCATCAAACGTCGATGTGGATTTGTGGCTAGTTGTACACAGGTAATACTGATAGGCGTTGATGAATACGATCTCGCCCAACGAATACGTCGTGTTAACTTGCCATTGTCCTCTAAACACAGGCACGCCTAGTGTCTGCACCACCCAATACGTCGGATGCGCAAGACGATCAGCTTCAAACGTTCCTGATGCTGCGCTGGTGTGTTCAACTAGACAACGATACAACAACCCATTGACGATGTCATAAACACGATCGCCGACAAAGTACAGCGTACTATACGCCCATTCACCACGTATCTGCGGAATGCCTGCTTGCAGCAACATGCCATCAAGCTGCGTCCAGTTCGCATACTCTAACGTATGCCACCTGGGTGTGTCGAAGTTGACTAACTTGAATGCGTAATTAGGTGTATAACCGCGTATGTTAGCGACCATACATCACCTCATAAGCAGGCAATGTAGCCGCTGCGATTACTGTATTACCTCTCCACCCGCCCCATCCGGCCACCCCAATTTTAGGGTGTAAATTGGAACTGGGCAAGATGCATAAACCTGCATATTCCTGCACCGTTTCCATCGATATGTCAAGGGTGATATACACTGTATAACTCATCCACGCACCAAACTACCGCGCTGATACATGAAGCTAATGGCGCTGATAGACAACGGACCTGTTGTCTCGGCGTTGATACCTGCTTTGAGTATCTTAAACTTGACAGGTACTTGCCACAGCTTTTGTTCGCGTGTTCTACGTCCTGCACCATACACCTGCGCACCCGCGCCGTAGGCGCCAGCTTCACTAGGCACGAATGTGAGTTGTCTAGCTGGCACGTGTTTGCCAGTTGCGGCGTCTTTGTAAATGTTATCCACAGATACGCAGAATGTGAACTGCGCAGTACCTGTTGCATCTACATGCACAAAGCGCAACGCCTTCGTCGCTTGTCGTGAGCCGAAGTCAGCCCACGGTAGCTCCCACTTGAGTACAATAGGCTCGCCTTTGTATTCCTCCCACGCATCGGGTTCGATAGCACGTGCGGCTGCGAAGTTGGCTGCTGTTGTCTGGACGTTCTCTAGACACTTATACACTAACCCATCAGCATTGTCGAAGATGCGTGTGCCTGCTGCGTAGAGTGTGTTACTAGTCCACGATGCTAGATCGTACATCCCGTACCAATCAGCGTGTATGAGATGATCTGATGAACCATAGCGCATCATGTAGCCGTCAGGCGTGAATAGAAACGAACGACCTTCTACCGTCCCACAACCGCAGTTGAATATGAGTGTGTTGACTGCGTTAGGCTTCGATGTTTTGAACCTACTCCATGCGTAGAGCTTCAACTGCGGCACGTAGTGATAGATGTATCCAATAGAGCCGTTGTTGACTGGTCGCACTTGGATGTTATTACCACCACCTGAGATGTTTGTAGCTGGTGGCGTTGTGGGTAGGTCCTCACCTATTGATACCAAGATGTAATCTTCGTTGATAACGCTAATAACTTCGCGTCGGCCGTTGATGTTAGCTGCGTCTACGTCACCTACTGCTAACGAGCCGCTAACGTCTACTAAGTCGCCTTCTTCGAACTGATGACTGTCAATGCGCATGATCAACGTGCGCTTCGTGACGTCATCGTAACCCATATCACCGTCGAAGAACAATGGATCAGCAGTCAACCTGCGCACATCGCTAGCATCGTATTTAGGCAGGTAGAAGTGTACAGACTTATTCTTGCTATCGTAGAAGCCGAACACCTTCAGACGCATTGTCTCCTTACGCAGCCTACCAATGTGTGCAGACATCATCGTTTCGACGTAGTTACTCACTCGCTCAGGGACGACGGCATTTGAGACAGTTGACAACTTGGCACTAGGCACACCATTGAAGTCAATCATGAACACGTCGCTACCGATTTCAACAACACTACGTGGCGCGTTGCTCCCGAAGCCGTTGAGTGTGTCGAGCGGACTAGGATCGTGTAGCGACACAGCACTACCACCCGGCTCTGTCATCACTCCTAACTTCATCAGCGTCGTGGCTGTTGGTGTGATTACCAACAACGCATCCTTGATAGTAGCAAACGCACGCACAGCTTGTTCAGGACTAGCGACGATCTTCGACATGTCGATGTCAACAGCGTCCATAGGCGTTGGAGCGGTTGAGAACACCACGCATGTGTCTTTGGCGGCAATGCGAATGTTAGTGACATAATCAGGCATATCGCGTAGGTCTGTATCATGCACAGTGAAGTAACGAAACGCTGACTTGCATGCGTCGAACGCAGGTATCTCGATGTTACTACTTGCATTACCCGGATCGACCAATGGCATGACCCAATCAACACGTGTGAAGTCTATCGTCAACGGCTTATCTCTACCGTTGCTGCATATCAACTCTTTGCCGAAGATGTCACTCGCAACGATGTCCGTCTGTGTCCAACCAATACGTGTGTTGTTCTGTGCGAACGCTATTGCATGGCTCAATATACGCTGTGCGTTTTTATCTCTATCAACGCGTATGATCTCGCCTGTGGATGACCAGATGATGACGTAGTTGGCGAAGTACTTAGCCTCTACAGGCTCGCCACCTAGCATGAACGTGTCGTGCGTCCAATTGATTGTATCTGCGCCGCTCGTACCACTACCTGATGGTGAGTTAGTAACGACGATTTCGAATTGATTGGCGTTGAGAATACGACGCACACCATGCACACGGTTCATCATCTCAGGTGAAACGCCGAGGAATGATGTATCCCATCCGCTGATGGTGATATGCGACATCGCCGTGGTGGCAGGATGATTAGTCCAGTTAACTGTTACTATTTTGTTCTCTAATATGGTGGTGATAGTGATGCTAGCTGTGCCTGACGTCGCCGTACCTTGTTTCAACTTCAACCACATCTCAAAGCCATAGCGCGGGCCTACACGTCGGTCTGTGTATGTGACCATGTTGTCGAATATAGGAGCGAACTTCGATGTGAGGTTCTGCTCACTATCGACCACGTTCAACCCACCACCGAAGTCTCGTATAGTAGTGTTCTGTAGCTTCGCAGTAGGTCGCGGCTTCTTAGGTCTACCTAATGGTTTGTGCGTGCGAATAGACATCTGCACCATTATCAGGTCCACCTGTTAACAGTCGAACGCGTTGACGGGATAGTATCTAGTGGGATGTTGAATTGACCACGGTTGTATTGACTGAGTGCATCTTGGAACAGTGCTTTGAATTTATCACTATCACCCGGATTAGTGCCGTCGCCTTCTAACACATCCCAGCATGTGCCGAGTATCAGCAACTGCGTATCCATGTATATTTCATCGCTATCCTCTTCGAAGTCTTCAGGCTTTACTCTATACGTTACATACACTGTGCCAGTTGTAACAACCGGCAAGACCCTGAATAGCTTCGGTGAGTTCATACCAGCGGGACATATGCTGGGATAGCTGATGTCTGTATGTCTGACGTTCATAGGCGCGAGAGGCATCGGCTTATGCGAGTTTTCATGAAACACACTATGCAGATCACGCCAATCTCTAATCGTGCCTGCTAAGTCAGTAGTGATGAAGCCGTTCACGCCGTCTAATACATGCGGCTCCTGATATACCATATACTCAGGTATCCAATACTCTCTGAACAGCAGATCGAACTTGTGTTGTATAGCTAGCTGTATGCGTGGCTCTGCGTATATCTGTGCATCCAACCCCTCAACCAACGCTAATCGCTGTAGAACCTTCGTCACAAGATCGCCGAATGTGATCATGATTTGTTCCACACCTTATATATAGCGCGTAGTTAGCCCCCACGTTGCTACATGCGTGAGGGCTAACTCGTTAACAACGTTACTCTTTCTTGCTTTGATACCCGGTAGTCTTCGCACCAGCCTTGTCAGCAGGCGCGGCACTCGTCATCTGGCTCTTCTTGATTGTCACCGTCGTACCATCTGCAAGTGTAGCGACGACACAATCACCGTCCTTCTCGTAGCCAGGATCAGTTGCAATAGCATCACGCACTGCAACGATGTTCTGGCCACCGTATTGCTGCGCATATTCCGCAGTCATGCTAACCTCCTAGTGTTGAGTTGTTAGTTGCTTTACGCGTTTACACGATTACGTGTGCAGAGCCGTGCAAGTTACTGCGATCAACGAAGCACGAGAAGCGATAGGTACGCACACCATCCGGCGCCGCTGCTGGCGTATACGCACCACGCGGATCACCAGAGGTGAGTGACTGTGTGACTACACCAGCCAACAACGCGCCTGCTGCTGCTGCAACGTCACTCGTCATCTCACCACTCATCGAGGTATGGAGCACCTTATAAGGCACACCCAAGATAACACCAACGCCGATGCTGAATGTCCCAGACGCAGGCACGCTAACATACGCAACGTCTTTGAACATCTTCTTACTGACAACAGCACCTGCGATGAGTGTGACGTTCTCTTTGATAGCCTGACCGAGGTAGTCATAGCCGTAGATCACACCAGCACCACCGGCGCCAGCAGTAACAGAGATGCTACGACCATAACGGCCCATGAGGAAGTCAGTCTGCGCTACTGCTGGCACGACATTGCCTGCTGCTGCGAGAACCTGACCGTTAACAAGCACACCCGCGCCTGCCGTAGCAACAGCGGGAATGTCTACAGTCGTGATACCGTCAGTGCCAACATCAGCCGCGTAGCAACAATCCGCTACACGGTGATTAACACGACGCATGCTAGGAACGGCGACTTGAACAGCCATAGTTATTTATCCTTCTCATCTACCTGCTCTACATCTGGCATCGAGTTGAGCAGCTTGTTGACGATATCAGGGTCACCTTCAAGCAGCTTCGTCACTGCTTCCAGTGCCTGTTTCTGTCTATCCGATAGACCACCACTAGCCTGCACCATACCCACAGGAGTATCATCGCCACCTTCTACCAACATCGGCACAAGGTTGCGATCTAAACGCAAACGCAATGCATCTTCATGTGTGAGGAACACACTGTCGCCGCGCAGAGTGCGAACCATGTATCCTTCAATCTCAACAACAGTAGGCACGATGCGAAAGCCGATCTCGTCTTTGACGGTGCGATTGACTGTAGTCGTTCGCTTCACCGGCTCAATCGTGTACGCAGGCACAGGACGTTTGCGCTCGTCCATTGACATCGCCTGCATAGGACGATTAGCGAAGCTCACTACTGGTGTTTCTGAAGAAGCCATCGTGTTGTAACTCCTGCTATACAGCGTATAAGCTAGTTAGTCTTAGTCGTTCACCACTGCATGCGTGCGGTATTGCTTCCACGTGCAGAACTGGCACTGCGTAATAACGCGCTGCCCGTAGCCGTCGATAGTCCACGGTGCTGTGAGATCGACGTTCTTCATGTTGTTGTCGCCGAGGATGTGCAGACGCAGGTAAGTGTCGTTGAGGAAGTATGCACGATCCACAGGACAGCTTTCGTCGTAGATGATAGGAACGCCGTTGTGGCTTACACCATCAAACCCAAGATCCATCATCCGCTTACCGGAGGATGTGTTGGTGAGAGGGATAGTAAGCTTTGCACGCACTGCTGCACGATACAGGCGATAGTGATTGCGCCCAGTGATGATGACCTTCGGACGTTCTGTGCCCTGCTTGAGGTCGAGAAGTACGTCATCATAAGCTTCTTCGATGTTCGTGCTGTTGAGAGTACCCATGAAATCGTAGGAAGACGATCTCCACTGTACCTCCGCTGCACGATCCACACCAGCGAGAGAGCCGGTAGTAGGGTCATCAGGGACAAGTAGTGATAAGCCGTTAGGATCGTTGCCTCCACCGAAGCCGTAGAGGTACATGCTGAATTTCTCTTTAATGCTGAGTTCGAGAGCTTCCAGCTTGCCCTGAAGCAGCTTAACAGCAGCTTGTTCACCCTTATTCTCGTCTTCCTCCTGATTAGAGATGATGACCGTGCCAGCAATGCGCGACCACCGATATTCGAGCTTGATGAACTCTTGCGTCTGTTGCACCGGGAGTGCGTCATAGTACTGATAGCTCCCCACAGTAGGGTTACGACCAGTGAGCAGTGGATTAGTGATGTTATACCCACTGCTTTCGTTCTCGATACGATCACGTGCGAAGCACCACGCCATGAGTGCATTCGATTGCATCGCAGCGACGATCAACTTCTTCCTGCTACGCTCAATCGTCGTAGCGAGGACGTTCTGGAGTACAGGCATCTGCCTTATGTCCTATTTGGAGTTAAGTTCCGTGAAGACAGCCGATGCAATGTCGCGCCAAGGCGTGTTGCTGCGGAAGTCTCCACCCTGATTGCCATTCATACGTTGAGCACTTCCGCCTGATGGACTAACACCGCGCATATCACCCGGTGTTGATTGTCTACGTCCACCACCACCGCGTTGGCGCCTCATAGCAGCCTCAATCTGCGGCCTGAGTGGTGAAGTAAAGTCCATACCACGACGTTCTACCCAACTACGTAGCTCGAAGTAAGCACGTTCAGGCGTCAAGCCATGATTGCTCACCAAGTTTGAGATTTCCACACCATGCGTTTCAGCATGTGGGTGTTGTTGTACGAATTGCTCCATCTGCACCTGAGCAGTTTCAGCAATACGTTCCTGTTGCTGCCTTTGTTTAGCAGCTTGCTCGACTGGACCTAATCTGCGGTCAAGTTCGTTCGTAATGACGCGTGCATTGATCTGCGGTACGGCGTCATTGCCGAATATGTCCTCCATCGTAGCGCCTGCTGCAAGAACACGCGCAATGATGTCACGGACGGCGAGAATTGGGTTACTCTCAGCCATAGCACGTAGCTGCAAAGCCTCGCGTGCCATAGTTGGTGATAAGTTGTGCTGCTTCATCACCTGATCGATGCCTTGATAGGCTTGCAGGTGCTGTTGCATCGCCTTAATCTGGCGAGCGGACTGGTTAGCAGCGTACTGAGCGCGGTTTAGGTTATAAGCTAGCTGCTTTTCACGCCGCGTTGCTGCAACAACCTCACCATTGCGACCAAGTAGCTCGCCTTTAGGCCCTTTACGCGGTTTATCTGTGAAGAGTTGGTCTTCTTTACTTTCACGTTGCGACGGATGACGATCACTGCCGGTTTCTTGTCGCTGTTCGCCTGTCTGATCACCACCTTGGTCATCTGTAACACCCTGCGGATGACTAAGTGGCAAGTCTAACTGACTTTGATCACCACCACTGTCGCCTTCTTGACCCTGCGAGGGTTGATCTTTGATGCCAAAGCTGTCGCCAACAGCAGTCATCAGGTCTTTATCTTCGCCAGGCATTATAGCCTCCTATGCTGCTGCGCCTTGTTGCAGTTGTTGCACCACTTGCGTAGCTATTTCAGCCATACTCTTGCCGCGTGCTAGCTGTATACCGACTTGTTGCTTGATTTCAGGCGGCATACCGTCGATAAGTTGCGCCACCTGTTGCACAATCTGCGCGATATTGTCAATTTCCAAACCACCGCCTGCCTGTCCACCACCGCCACCTGCCTGTTGTCCACCCTGCGCCTGTGCGCGTGCTTTCATAGCCTCAATCACCATCTGCTGACGACGATCTTGGCCTTGTTGTGCGCCTTGTTGGTCTGCTTGTTCACTCTGTTGTTCTTCAGGTGTCGGGCCTGATGTTTCTTTCATGATGCCTTTGTAGATAAGCTCCCAGTCTTCTCTGCTGACGACGACGTTATCGAACGCCACCGAAAGAACTTTGAGGGCAACAACAGCAGCAATAGGAGTAGCACGAGTAAATTGACCAATGATTTGGGAAATCTGTAAGGCTTGTTCCTTCTTTGCGCGTGATGTAGGCTTAAGAGTACTACCACCGACAACACGCGGAGTAAACAAGCGGCGAATAGATCGCGCATCCATCTGTTCCCAATCTGCCGCGAGTTTGTCACCTAGTATGATAGCTACTTCCTCTTTGCGCATGAACTGCAAACACATCTGCGCCGTTAACCACAACACAGTGCCCACGCTGTCTTCGATAGCATCCATCTTCTCATCAGCGCGTGTTTGTACTTGCGACTCGTAACTCTCAATCGCACGATTGGTGGTGTTTGTTTTGTACTCTACACCGCGTTGGACGCTAGCGACACCTGACAAGCGGTCGATAGCTTCCATGACAGGTTTCTTGTCGAAGAACTTCATCGCATCTGCGGATGGTGGGAGTAGCGGGCCTATGATGTCGCTGAGCTTCTTACCATCAGGTAGATCAACGCCAACTAAGTTGGTGTCAGTAGTACCGTTGATTAGCGACTCAAGTATGCTGCTATCTTTGATGCTGTTCTTGTCAAACACCACCTTGCCTGCTGCGAACTTGCGTACTTTGGCCCACTCGTTATTTATGATGTTGATGTCGTCTTGTTGGTCCAAGTAATATGTAACTTCTCCTTTGGCGTACATTGTAATGGGATCAGTGTGAAATTCCATAGGAACAACTGTGAAGAACTGATCGAGAGAGTATGGGTCATCCCAGACCCACAACGGATAACACCAGTCATTGCAGTTGTAGAGTTCAACTCGTCTAGTAACTTTGTCCCAGACATAGACCACCTTTGTCATCTGTGCGGCTAAGAACGAACGCTGATCAGAGTAGCCGTACTTGCTGTATTCGGCGGTGCTATAAGAGAAGAGTTGAAAGTTGTCTGTCTGACCACGTTCACCTTGATCAGGTGATACGCCAGCCTTGATGACGTTGGTAGGTGAGAACACGCTCTCCCACTCATCACTATCGGGCTTCTTGCGTCCGAAGCGCGCGCGTATGAGTGATGTATACATCAAGTCTTCAACCATGATCCAATTGCACTGACCACTGAGGTCGAGGTCGGTAGCTGTAGTATCGACAATGATCTGATCAGGACGACGCACCTTCACCCACGGACCTGATGGTGTGAGCATGTCAATTGTTTCTTCCAACGCAAGCAGCTTGCCTTCACACTCCTTGATGTCCTTCTGCGACTTAGCCTGTTCTAGCTCCGTTGACAGTCGCTGTATTTCTTCTAACGCAGCTTCACTGCTGTTCTCGCGTAGGGTGTAACCGACTTCGAACCAGCCTACATTCGTTAAAGTTGTAGATACAATGTTACGTTTAACCTTGCGCTTGAGATTAAGACCCGGCTGCGTCTTTTTAGATGCTAATGTATTAACGAGCTTTTCCACTACGCGCGCACGGGGTTCGTCTTCTTTGTCCTCAGTGCTAAATTCAGCTTCGGGGTTTTTAGTAAATAACATCGGGACAAGTGCCGACACATTAGCGAAGACGACGTTCTCCGTGCTTTCCATCGTACCTTGTAATGGTTTACCAGCAGCCATCTCTTCGTCACCGCGCGACGATGCGTTGTCACGTGTGTGATCATGACGGTAGTAGCGATATGCTTCATTCCACGCATCGGCGTTCTTACTCATCGCGCTTTTGCCTTGATCGTAGCGACTACGCCACAATGGGCCGCGATGTTTAGACACAGGGATCTTACTCTCACCAATGACACGATACATAGGTGACGCGTCTTCAACAACCTCATCTGACGACATCACACCTTCATAGGTGTTCACATCGGCTGGAGAAGCTGATGGACGATTGTATTCTTCGCCGCGATCGTATTCGTCAGCCATATCTGTGCCTGCGTGGGTTCTCTGTGTCTTTGTCGCGTTCCTGCCACAGCATCCACGATGGTATGCGTTCGTTAGCAGGCACTTGATACTTGCCTATATCAGGCATCTCACTTAGCAAGTACTTTGTTGCGTCCATAGCGTGATCGTTGCGGTCAATAGGTTTGTCAATACGTTCACCGCTGGTAGATTGCTGCCAGAAATATCCAGCGACCTCATCTGTCCACCAGTCGAGTTTAGCGTTAACAAATAGACGCGGGGAGCCTGCAACGCGCTTGATGGGATGTAGTAGCTGGCGATTGATGTTGAGATACGCACCCACCTTGACAACACCGTTGTTGATGTCACTGTTGCCTCGCTTCATGTAGATGTTGTCTTCTTTGAACATATCGGCAACTGTTTTACCAACTGTGCGACGATTGACTGTTTTACGACCGAAGATGCTAGGATCAGCTTGCACCTTGTGCATCTCGTCTAAATCAACACACCAATCTTGTCTTATACGGCGTATAGCTGAAACTTGTTCATCAATAGACATCTCTTTGCGATAGAACCCATCGCAGATGATGACGTGTTGTTCAGGTGTGACGAAGCCTAGCATATAGCATGAAGGCTGTGCTTGCCCGTAGTCGTATGCTTCTATCCAGTTTGTTTGGTAATGTGTCTCAGTATAGCCGTCGAGCAGCGCATGTAATTCACCTTCTTGCAGTAGATGTACAGTGGCGTCATATTGTGGATATACCAGTCCTTCGTAAGCCACCCACTTTCCAAGTAAGAAACGGTCACGCTGCTGACCTGAGTACATCGTCTCCAGTGTTTGAATGAAGTCGCCACCTTCAGCCTCATGAACATGACGCAGTTCATATGTGCTACCCTCGATGACTTCAATCAACAACTGCGCTTTACCATCGTGAGTGAGAACAGGTTTGCGGTCAACGTCACGTACACATATGAGGTCGTCTGTGATTATACCCGTGGCTTTGTATTGTACCAATGGACGAACTAACTTTGTATACACCCAGTTGCCAGTTGGATTGCATGTCAACATCATCCAACGCGGACCAGTGACAGGCATTGCAACGTCGTCACCTGTGTAACGTGCGCGACCACGCAGACGACCAAACAAGTCTAGGAAATCTTTGTGTGTTATCTCTGGGTCTTCGACTTGATCGACGATGACCCAATCGAACGTAGCTGACAAGAGATTTGAAGAGCTGCTCTCTGTCTTTGTGCCTTGCTGCGCGATATATCTGAAGTAGATAGTAGTTCCGTTCTTTAGGTGGCAGATGTTGTCCCCATTCTGCCCAACTGCGAATGACACTATCCATGTCGGGGGGCACCACTTTAGGAACTCCTTACGTATAGTATCGTTGAGCTTAGGATACGTGCTACGTGATATGAGACCAGTAGAACCTGGGTACTTGTCAGCTAGCTGTAGCGCCTTGATAACAGCGGCGGTAGTCTTACCATTACCAAACCCACCACCGTATATCTGCACCTTAGCCATAGAATGCAGAAAGCGATCCTGAAGACTGCCTTCCTTCAGCAGTAACTCAGGACGCTCAGCGACATTGACTGCACGTGTTCTAGCCATACATCACTATTGTGCGTCTACCCACTTTGTGCCACCGATGTTGCGATACAAGTCACCTGTAGCGGTGTCTACACGGAGTTCGCTAGGATAGCCTGCTGTAGTAGGAATGCCCGCTGCGAACACAGTAGGCGTGCAGTAGCTAGGATCAACAACGCCGTAGAAACCGTTGGCGATGATACCTTGGCCGTCTTTGTTAGGAACGATTGCCATAGCTATTTCACTCCTTTAACATTAGGCGTCACATCTATCGTGGGCATTTGTTTAGGCTGAGCTACTTCACGAATATGACGAATGATTAGACCACCTTCCATCGAATGACGATGTTCCATCACCTGCTTAGGTGAGAAGCCGCCTCGGTCGAGCATGTTCATCAACACGCGTGCCTTCGTAGCGGGGCGTGTTTCTTCGTCTTCAACAAGATCTTCGAGCTTATCAAGTGCAGACGCAGACATAGCGTCGATGCGCTTCTGCACGCTGTCAGATGTCAGTGCGGCGATGTTGTCTTTGAGTAATGTGTCGAGTTGCTGGAAGAGTTGCAAGCCTTTAATCATATCGACTTGAGACAGCTTCAACCCGGTGGCCTCGGCGATCTCTGCGTCGTTAATACCGAGTGTGAAGTACAACCACACAACGCCGCACGTAGTCACAGCTTTACTATCAGCAGGTAGATCAACCAGACCACGACGCACAGCGCGATTGTTACGATCACGTCCGCGTACTGTAGTAGCCTGTGCTGATTGTTTGTATTTCTTCGCTTGCTGATTGATGACTGCATCAGGCGACGTTGACGGTAGGATTGCCTGACCCGTCTTTGTATCAATGACTAATCCATTGGCGAGCGGCAGATCGGACATTACGCATTCTACCTACGACGCTGCTGTGGACTAGATGGAGCACTGCGATATATAGATTGCAACATAGCACGCATGCGTGGATCGTTACCTGCGGCAGGTGTCGCCTGCGGCGATGCGACGCGTGGAGGTGGCATAGCGCCGCGTGGAGGTGGCATCGACTGCGGATCACCTTGTGACATGGCTGCACTAATCAATGCATCCATATTAGCATTACCGCCGCGAGGACTACTACTCCTACTAGGAACACTACCAGCTTCCTGTCCTTCTGCTTCCATTTCTCCATCATCAGCTTCACCATCACCGTCGGCGTCAGTAGGTGCGGAGGATGCAGGAGGTGTCTCGGCGGGAGCAGCTTCACCTTCACTCTCATCCTCCGCTGCAGTGGCGGGAGTACTTTCACCACCGCTAGCCTGTTTACCTGCTGCGTTCTCCACCCACTGCTCAGCAGCAGCGGCGAGTTGCTGTGGAGGAACGTTGATGCCTAGTTGTTGGAGTGCTTGCGACACTTCATCAGGTGACATCTGTGCAAGCTGCGCGAGGATAGCGGTAATGTCCATACCGCCGCCTTGCTGCTGTTGTAGTGCTTGCAACGCTTCAGGAGGAATGTTGCCGCCTGCTAACTGAGAGGCATCCATCTACTTACGTCTCCGCATGATGTCGTTGTATAACTTTATCTCACCAGCGCGACGCTGTTGTTTCTGCTTCTCAGTGAGACGTCCCCAATCATCATTCGCATCGATGTTGTCAGCTTCAGGTGGACGCGGGCGTGGTTTAGGTACACCCTTGCCCATGATCTGATTGTACAGTTGTATCTCACGCATACGCTGTTCAACAGCGCGCGGATCAGTAGAACCTTCAGGCGGGATGTCGATGGGTTCGATCTGCTGTTGTGCAGCTTCATCGATCCATTGTGCATCATCAGCCATTGAGTGTTCCGTTCTTGCCACCACCTCCGTTGCCAGACTTGTCAACTGGATAGCCTGAGGTAGCTACAGTAGGAGTAGCTGCGAGCGGCTGCGGCATGAAGTACGGCGTCATCTGTGCTTGGAAGGCTTCCTTCTCTGTGATCGTGGTAGCATGGAGAGGAACGACTGCATACGGCGCAATGGGGATCTTACCACCCATGTCCATAGACGTGTGTTGTCGTGCCTGTACTTGTGCGATGGTGTATTCAGCGTTAGCACCTACACCATTAGCAAGAGCACGGCCGATTTCACCGAAGTGCTGACCACCTACAGATGCAGTGAGACGTGCTACACTACGCATCGTAGCAGTAGCTTGCTGCGTGAGTGCGTGAGGCTGACCGAATTGAAGGTCCCAACCACCGGCCCATGCTGGCATAGCAGTTACTCCTATCGTTTGTATGTCGTACAAACTATCTTCGGGCCTAACACAAATACAACGTAAAGTCAATCTATACACTGTATAACGCACAGCGACGAGCGTATGATGTCCGGCCCGAAGGGCCGGTTAGGAGCCTAGCCTTGGACCTAAACTACCATGTGATGAGCTATACAACAGCTAATCCACATGGGTTGCATGTATATGTGAGTGTGCTATGATATATGTGCTTGTGATAGACGACTTAACCTCGTAACACACCTCACATACAGGGGACGTGTTACGAGGTTCTTTTTATAATTGGCCAGGTACTTATACTATATACATACTATAACACATAAAGGCGGGGGGAGTAGTCGCATTCGCAAACAATTTCATAACGTGCGGGGCTTGTGACTTATACAGGCACACACATTTACACCAATTCCATACACGCAGGGGCTTGTGACAGTGCTCATTCCCCGCGCACACGCCCCTGCATGTGCGGCACTTTGGGAATTGCCGGGGGACTCGTCTCGCACGCATGCAACATAGCAACACTACGCACGCGCGAAGCATGACACACGCGCAGCATGACAACAGTATATCATGCGCGTGTGTGGTTTAGTCACAACACTGTGTTGATCATAGCACACTGCACCATGGGCGCGGCGGCACACTACCACACCTAGCGCACTCATCCCCTCAAGCCTACCGCATATGGTGTCGCGTTTGTCACGTGCTATGTGTGCTATGTGTGATATAGCAACGCTATATGTCGGCCGATTTATACAGTGTATACCCATGTCGCTATGTGCCTGTTTGTGTGTGTGTAATTGAGTTATCCACAGGTTTGTGCGTTGTCTAAAATATAGCTGCTTGCATGTAGATTTACATATGCTATATTAGCAATAGTTAATCGCATGGTGTGATTAGCTAGATAGACGGATGGAGTGATAAGACAATGTTTACGGTTCAAATCCTGCGCAACGGTGAGTGGCTGGCGTATGCAGTGGCTGGCACACTTATCGTTGCAATGGATGAGTGGCGCAAAGCTAACCGCAAAGGCCACACTGCACGCATTGTCAATCAAACCAACGCTATCATTCATTAACTATCACAAGGACTTAAGATCATGAACGTAATCTCTAACGTCTCATCCTACGGCGCGGACATGCTGCACTACGCTGGCCTTAAGGGCGAGCAAGACAGCGGCCCGCTGTACTTCGCACTCGCCTACCATCAAACCCTTGTCGATCTTTCAGCTAAGATCGATTACGCTGTCGCCAACGATGAACCTAT